>Ga0316187_10004207_pt1 | contig 12453 bp, 31 predicted proteins | sample CroRivburrow1_MG_FD_204927 | JGI IMG/M metagenome (GOLD analysis project Ga0316187, IMG submission 204927) | Coastal sediment microbial communities from Maine, United States - Cross River worm burrow 1 | ecosystem: Environmental > Aquatic > Marine > Coastal > Sediment | place: USA: Maine...
TACCTCCATGGACGCTGGGAGCTAGGCTTCATGCACGCATCGGAAGCGGACGAGGCCAGGATGCAGGAAGAAAGAGAAGCACACTGGAGTGAGCGGTAAGCGCACTCCAGTGGCTTGGTTGTCTACTAGCGATATCGTGTTGACGGATGCTCGTCAACGAACTTCGCAAGGAACTCCAACATCACCCGAGTCCCAGCCTGACACACGTCATACTGAGCAGTCACCCGGATCGGAATCCGACCGCCCTTGTGACTAGCCTGGACTAAGCCGAAAGCGCTGTCGCTCGGATTGAGCGGTAGTTCGGCCGCGTACAGTTCTTTACCTTCGCACTCTGCATGCAGGTGCTTGGTGAACTCATACATCGCAGGCAGGAAGAACAAGCGATAGGTGTGCTCGAGCCCTAGCGAGGCTTCTTCACAGTCCCTGATGGTGAATGAACAGTACATGAGGTCAAGCTGATGCTGCTCGACCTGGGTCTTAAGTTGAAGGAAGGTCTTCTCGTGCATCTTCAAACACAACTCAGGTTGAACCCTCCTGCTGAACACATCACCCGACCTCATCATAGGAAGCCGATGCACATGAAAGTCCTTCTCCAGAAGACGATCCAGTTCTTTCGACCAATCCATTCCGTGGACAAGCTGAGCGATCCCGGCTTCGTTCTCGCGCTTGGACGAGCAGCCTCTGACCTCCGAGCTGCCACAGAAGTCAGGCGGCTCGAGTCTGAGCTCGCTTTCAGAGACGAACTCATCGTCGCTCTCAAGGGTGACGTCACCCTCGGGAGACGAGAAGTTGATGATCTCGTCAGCGAGTTCCTGACTGTAGAGTCCTCGGTCAGCCCCTTCCTGGATGACCTCGTCCCCAAGTCTGTCGACCTCCGCAGAGACCGTTCGGCCGGCACCGAATCCGAATGCGACGCTAAGGGCACCTAGTCCTTTCATGAAGTCACGTCTACGCACGGTACTCCTCCGCTTTCATACAACATGCCTGAATGGACAAGGTCGCCGAGTGCATGTCCTGGTAGGTAGAGGTCAAGTAGCACTTCTCGAACACGTAACTCTCCCCTTCAGGGCCGAAGGCTGTCAACCTGAACGAAGCAGGCGCACAAGGGTCGTCCCACGGGCTTTGCTCGCCGCTATGCAGGAGCTGTATCACGTCGAAGTCAGGCTTGGCCCAATCAACAGTCGCATTAACTGTCAGGTCTAGTGGTTGCTCATCGCCTTGGCGAATCGCTGTCCGCCCATCCCAGTAGGTCTCCATGATAGGCTTATAGTGCGACGTGTATGTGATATGGACGTCGCCGGCAAGCTCAATACGCTTGTCGCCTTGCTCGATCAAGATTCTTCCGACATTGTCCCGTCCGTTCGACCGCATTAAGCAGCGGCCGTGTTTGTGCGTGACGACTCGATCAGCGGTTTCGTTCTGCAACTCCCGTTCGAAGTGCGCGAGCTTGGCGGCTTGCACGTGCTCTTCGAGAATGGCAAGGGCTTCCTTTGCCCACGTCTGTGGGATGAGATCATCCTTCTTCATCCTGACAACGCCGTCGGCGAAGTCATGAGTCTTCCAGAGCGTACCTTTAGCCTCGAACGGCTCGTCAGCCTTCAGCGCTGTCTTGAATCCCAGACCTGCGACAGCTGCCGAAGCACCGCCGAGGCCTAGCATCTTCAGGAAGTCACGCCGTTGACTTCTTCTTTGGTTTGTCGAGCTCTGAGCACTTGGCTTCGAACTCTTCTGCTTCCGTGAACGCTTCACTGATTCCTCTCCTCAACTCGAACATCGCACCGCCGACATCCCTGGCCACCTTGGGTAGACGGCCGCCGAACAGTAACAATGCAACGATTGCGATAACCCCAAGTTCCATTGGTCCGGGCATCATGAAAGCGAGTAATAGAGTGGTGTTCATTCCTGCTTCTCCTGCTGATCCACTTCAATGTAATCTTCACAACCGTCGGGATCTTGACGGAACATGTAGACCTGTCGCTCAGGGAAAGGTGAGGGCGACAGGAACCTCATACAGGTGTTCCTCTTGGAACAGTGTTCGTTCTGGCAGCGAGCTATGTCTGCTGGTAGATGTCTCACCTCCGCCATTTGATGTAACCTCTTATCTGGAGCAGACTTAGGACGATCTCAATGGCGAGCAGATCCCACCATCCAGCAGCGTAGGCCTTGGTGGCCCAGAGGAAACCGCCGGCCGCTCCGACCAGTAGTGACCACCTGTGCTTATGCACAGTCGCCGCACACACAATCAACAATCCGTTAGCCAACCACCCGATCACTACGCCAGCTCCGCCGTCGACAGCGATTGATCAAGCACGTTGGACACAGGAGGCTGGATTGTCAACACCTTGAGACTCCATTGATCACGGCCGTAGTTCATCGCTGCCTTGGCGTTGCGAGCGCCAGCAGGCGTTGACCACACTGAAGGCGATTGGGTTCCAGTGCGTCGATACAGGATACCACTGGCATGGACAAGCACGTACACTTCAGTCAGGTCTTCACACGTCTTCGGGGTCGTCACCATTAAGTAACTCCTCAATGTCTCCGCCAACGATTGTTGCAATAGCGTCTACGAAGTCCTCTGCAGCATCTGGCGGCATCTGCTGCTCAAGGACTTGGCCGCTACTCATTCCGACACTCACGTTCATCACACCTTGATTCAAGAACGGCCGGACCTTGATGGTGGCCACCTCGAACGGGTTGATGTAGAATCCTGCGAACTCAATCACTCTGCTTCCTCCGGTCTCGTCGACCACGTCCAACTCGGGCGTGACCTAACGGGTAGTGAGCGACAGGTGTCACGTTGCTGAAGACGAACTTCGCACGCTTGCCACACTCTGGACATTTGATCCAATCCTTGCGTTCAGCCATGCTCATGAAGTGGCCGTCCTTGTAGCCACATCCGCACTGGTATTCGTAGATCGGCATTATACACCTCTCACAATGGCGCACCGGTCAGGGTGGCGCAACTTGACAATGATCTGCCTTCCATCAATACTGTCCGTACTGATGGCGGCAATCACACCTTCTTCAAAGCCCACCACGGCGGCCGACTTCAACGCAACAGTAGATCGACGACGAACTGGATACACCAAGGTGTCACCGATCTTGATCTCTCGTTTGAACTTATCCAACATCTAAGTTGTGCTCCTCTGCAATGTGCTGACAGTACTCTGAGTCGATCTCGATCAGAGTACACGGTCGGTTGATCCTCTTGCACACTCGCAGCGTCGTGCCGGTGCCGCCGAACGGATCACATACTTCGTCACCTTCCTTGGTACTCATCATGACGGCTCGCTCGACCAGTCCTTCGTTAAGCTGAGTCGGATGCCATGAACGTCGTTGCTTGCTGTTACCGACGACTCTCGGGAAGTCCCAGACGTCGAGCGGGACGCACCCACCTGACGCCGCCCGCTTGTCGCCGTTCTTCTGTCGCCACGACTCGACCTTGATCTGCTCAGGGTACAGAGGTGCATCCTTCCACTTGAACCGCCACAGTGGGCGATGCCCGTTGCCGCAGTCGGTCTTTCTGTTCTGCCCGAACGTGAAGGTCTGCACGAACGGCTTGAACTCTAGTTCATGGTAGTTCTTCAAATGGTCATCAACGATCTGTGCGAACGGGATGAGCCATTTGCTATTGAATGAGATCCAAGTCACATCTGCTCGGTGCGTGAAGGCGCGCAGCCACTCGCTAAGCGTGCGACGGTACTCCATGTCGTGCAGGTTGTCCTTGTACTGTCCATAGCCGAGACCGATGTTGTCCGGGCCGTCAGCGAAGATGCACGAGTAGCGCTTCTTCTCATCTCGCAGGACGTGTGTGCAGTTGCCGTTGATCAGTCTGTGCATGGTATCGTCACTAGGTCATTAGGGTGTACATCATACTCTCGGCCGAACAGTCGCTTCCGAACTCTGAACACCTTCAGTGTTCCCTTCACTGCCAGCTCGGCCGGTTCCCATTCAACGCCGTCCAGCGACGAGTATCGATTGGCAGGATAGTACTGGCCGAGTGGCTTGTTCGCTGCTCCTGTTATGAAGGCGACGAAGTCATCCGGTGTGCGTTCGTACTTACGGATGTTATTGTCATCGTAGTAGAACGAAACCACTGCGAGTACTCGAACCTTGTCGCCGATGTTCATGACAACGCAGCCTCCACATCCTCGATCTTGAAGTTGACAACCCACGCTCCACGTACCTTACCGCAGACCGTACCGACCGGTCCACCAGGGTAGAGCTCTGCTGCTTCTTCCTCTGTCTCACGGTCTATATGAAGGTCGATTGTTGTGGCCCCGACGCTGCGGTTGTGCTTGCACCGGGCCAGTATAAGGTCGTTGTCATTCGCCATCAGTGTCAATCATCCTCAGTACTAGGTGGATCTCAGGAACGTAGGTGCCTGGAATGAAGTCATCGTCCTCCTCGATGTACGAGACCGCGACGTGACTTCCCTCCAAGCCCATCTCACTTGCTTCCTTCGCCATATCCCTGAAGAGCTGTACCACATGCTCTCCCGATATGGTCCCGTCAGCGATTCTTGTTATTGAAGGTTCGTGCAACATCAGGTGGCCCTCTCGAATCGTATGCCGTCATAAGGTCTCCCATATCTGTGAAAGTAGCCCTTCGCAATAGTAGTCGCTTTGAACTCCATCTTCCAGAGGAAGTCCGAGACACTATCCGGGTCATGCTGCTCTGTCTGATACTCAGGCACCATGAAGAACAGTGTTCTCACGTCACGCTTGACGGCTTCGTTCCAGATGTGTCCGATGACCTGCCGTCCGAAGCCTTGCATCCTGTAATCAGGGTGAGTCGCGAGTCGTTTGATCTCGACCTCGGCCGACGCCTGATAGTACATTCCGTGCGCCCATGTGGCGCCCATGCCGTTGATCAATCCGATGAAGGGTATCGAGCCTCTCAGCTCCATGAGTTCTTGAAGCGAGGCGTGCTCAAGCGGGTACTCATACGACCGCAACTCGATATTGTAAACCTTAGGCAAGTCCCGATACCCTACGGGTTGAACTTTGATCATCCGAAGAAGCCTTTCTGTGATGTGAGTCCCCAGAACTCGTCGTCATCATGAATCTGCATGTCCAAGACCTCGCAGCGTGCGTCGCTCTCTTCTCTTGTCATGTCAGAGAATATATGTCCTGACTGGATTGCATTCCAGCAGGCTTGTAATCGGTTGAGCAGGCTGTGCTGCCAGAAGGATGAGATCCTGCAACGGTGTTGAGCGACTCGCACCAGCGGCAGCCCATCGGGGCCGGGCTTGCAGGCCAGCTGATCAATACCTGTAATGAACTCCTCGCTTCCGACCTCAAGGCCGAGCATCCATCCGTAGATCGTTGTCTGGTCCGCCCACTTCTTGTCGACATCTTCCAGCCAGTGTGAGCCGATGGTCAATCCGCCGTGCTCTCTGGCCTTGAACTTGGGATGTGCCTTGGCGCCTCCACGTGTTGGTTTGCCTTCTTCTGCTGTCCAAGTGTCCTGACACCATGAGTAGAGTGGCTTGGGGCTCGTGGCCGACTTGCCACAGTACCCATTGACCTTCCAGTCGTAGATCACCGGGACTTTGACGAAGAACTCGAGGTCGGGCTTGCCGTGCAAGGGGATGCCAGCAATGTCGTCACGTAGGCTGAACTCGAAGCGAGGCTCGCGGATCGACTTGTCGACCTCACTGCACAGTCGCTCATACATCCCACTGTCGTAGTACCTCTGCCACAGGTGCTCGCCTGCCTTACGTCCCCAGTCACGTACATGCGGCTCTACCTGCTCTTCGAACAAAGCATCGAGATCGTACTGTGGATCTTTGATGTCGACGTAGAGCATGTGCAAGGCGGCTTTGACATACGCATCAAAGGCCGAGCCAGCTGCCATAGGCTGAGTCTGCGGCGGCCGAGGCGGCCGGTTGTCGGACAGGTATCGCAGGTAGAATACCTCACGGTCCCGTTCCCAGGTGTGTAGCGCGGTCGGTGACAGGCGTTTCATCATTCTCATATGGATGACAACTCCCCGTCCCTGAAGCCGTCAGAGTAGCCTTCGTCGTACCCATGTAGGTGGCCTTCCTCGAAGGCCTCCTGGCGAACATCTTCCAAGCTCTCATCAATCACTTCTTCTTGCAGTTGATCCAACTGCTTGCAGATGTAAAGACGTGCGTCATCAAACTGATCAACAATGCCCATATTGCTTGAACCTTTCTCTTAACAGGTAATCGTCCCACTCTAGTCGACTCAGGTAATCGTCCCAGCAGATGGCGGGGTAACCGCTGAGAGCTGTCTGTGCTTTGTACACTGTCTCCTGCAACTCGAGAGGCTGAGCCTCTTCACCGTACCACTGGATGTACGGACGAAAGGCGATCCCTTCTGCCAGGATGTATTTGTCTTTGAGATCGCCTTCGACTAGCGGCATGCCTCGGCCTCAACAATGAATTCCTCGAACAAGTCTTCCCGTTTCATCTTCGCCATGAACCACTCGCGAGCGTCGTCATGGCCAGCGTTCGACCCCACCAACGGACGTCCGTGAGGCTTAGGGTAGAGGCCTGGAAACCTGCTCGGCTCATCCACCCCTGCTCTCAACTCGTCACCGTCCATTATGGTGAATGCCTCGCCCAGTGTCTGATAGGGTCCTTGGTCGACGCAAGCGAATTGCCAACGACTGATCACATGGTAGCCGTCGTAGGCCTTTGTCACATGCTCGTCTATCTTCTCCCCTGCTGCGAACATTTACAGTACCCTCACGAAGCTGGCCACCTTAGGGATGCCGTCGTCGCTCAGCTCAGTGTATCGGAACTCGATCTCGTCGCCGGTCTTGAAGTGCATTCCTTGGAACTCATCAGGCATGTCAGTGCCGGGATGGTCGTAGGCGTGAGCCTCCATCCCCTTAGTCAGGAAGAGGCGCTGTACGTCTGTCATACCGGACAGTTCCAGTCGCTTACCTTTGTACTTGGTGATCAGGGCACCGATCTTGCCACGGTGCTTCGATCCTTTGTTCGTCTCTCGGCCGCTGGTGAAGCCGGTCAGGACAGCTGTGTCGTCCAGGAACCGCTTGACCTTGAGCAACTCGTTGGATCGCTTGGGCAGCCAGAGTGAGTCTGGCCGGCGGATCATCAGGCCTTCACCCTCGTTGTCGAGGACGTCGCCCATCATCCGCTTGAGCTGCTCATTGGCCACTACCTCGTCCATACTGAGCTGGCTCTGACGGTGCATGTAGACATGCTCGTCACCTGCTCCAAGGGCCGTCTGCAGGAACCGTAGCTCCTCCTCGAATGTGGCGCCAGCGTGGAGACCTTCGAAGTTCTCCATGTACTCTCGCCGTTCTTGAATGAAGCTGGAGATCTCTTGCGCGTCAATCGACAACTTGATGTTCGCACCGGTGATGGCACGAGTGGCGAACACATTGGCCGGTGATGGGGCCCCGAAGACTACGAACTGGATGTCACGCCATCGCTCGTCAGGAGTCTCCCTGCCGACGATCGACCGACTCTCCTGGAAGTTGCCTCGGCCGGCCCAGAGCTCGCCGTCCAGGGGACAGCAAGGCAGCTTGTTCAGGAACCAGTCAGGGGCGACGATCGGGTTGCCGTAGCGTGACCACAACCCAGTCGCCTTGGGTATGATCTTCTTCTTCCGCTCTCCAGTCTTAGGATCAGTCGTGTTCGCCCAAGGCACATTGACGGTGTCAACTCCTCGAGAGATGCCTCCATCCCAGAAGCAGCGAGTTCCGTCCAGTTTCTCTGAAACGAACGTGCCTCCGATCGAATGCTTCTCTGGCTTGTACACGTTCGCAAGCATCAACAGGTTACCGGCCATCTTCTTCTCCTGGATTGGTAGGTTGTATATCTATAGTATACCACACGGGATGCGGGTTGTCAAACAGCCATGGCGAGAATGTCAATAATAACCACGATCTCGTCACGGTCGTCGGCACCCTTCGCTGGAGTGATGAGCATCCGTACAGGTACTTGCCCGTCCTTCGAGACGAACGAGGTCACCCGTTTGTCCTCCGACAGTGGAAGGGCGCCAGCCAGGACCGATTCCCATTCATTCAACAGGTCAGCGAACTGGTCGAGCGCGGGGTCAACCACCTTGATCGTCACCTGAGCTGGTGACAGGTGCTTCCAGTCATCCAGCAGGAAGCGGCGGACGATTCGATAGTAGTTCTCAGTCGTGGCCGGAACGTCGCCTTGCTCCACCGAGCAGGTCAGCTTGGGATCGAGACGCTTCGATAGGGATTCAATACTTGACATCACTTCTCCAGTTGTTCTTTGAGTACGGTTTGAAGCCGTCTGACACGGCGGTTGATTGTGGATTGGTCTACTTCCAGCCTCTCAGCGATCTCCTCATGACTGCAGGCCCAGTTGCTCGGGTGCAGGATCTGCAGGTCTAGGTCGTCTTGCGCGGCGTGGAACATCAGGTCGACGAACTCGAACTGTTCGAGGTCCTGGTCACCGTCGGGCCGGTCGTCGCTCGGCTCGAGCGGTCTCGAGTAGTGGACTTCCTTGCCGTCCCGCCACTTCTGACGCTGAGTCGTGAGACTAGGCGCGGAGGCCGATCGGTAGTCGTTGATGTGTCTTGTCTGAGCATCGAGGACTCGATTGGTGATGACGTTCGTCACATCCTCAGTGTCCTCCAGCTTGTCGATTGATTCGATCACGGTCTCCATACCTACGGAAACCAGATCATCCTCCATCGTACGGGTGACCGGGAAGGTGGCCAGCCAGCGCCCGGTGATGTGTCGGATGCAGGAAGCGAACGCCATGATCGCGTCGTCACGACTGCCGCCATCCAGGTAGTCTTGGCAGGCCTGTTCGATCTGCTCAGGAGTCATCGGCTTGGCGTCCACCACGAGCAGGTTCTCCACGCTGAAGCACTTGGTGTGGTGAGGTTGCAGTCGGATTATGCTTGCCATGTTAGTACCCAGAGGACTGTTGGAGTGAAGCCGTTGTCTTCACATTGATGTATCAAGTAGCGACGGTAACCGTCCCAGATTGTGCCATGGTCGTCATAAGCCATGTGGCCGACGCCTCCCCGTTCACCGACCAGAAGGCCTTCGTACTCCTCGACGTACGTTCGCCACCTGTCCTTGGCCTTGAGGTCGGACATGTCGTTCAAGGTCAGTCCGCCATGAGTGGACTTGGGGAACCGCTCAATCGGTGTCAGAGATCCGCCAACTTCCATGAAGTGGTCGACGATCTCGTGCAAGCTTGGCGGCCGAGGGCGCCCGTCGGGCAGTGGGCTGCGTCTCTCATAGTCGAACTCTTCCTTGATCTCATCGACTGTTGAGCCTGTGCAATTGGCAATGGCGTGGTACACGCAATCATACGGCATTGTGGTAGACCTCATACATCCCTCGAAGTGTGACGTCGCCCCAGGACTTGTGGAAGGCACGCATCTCATTCCACGGCCGAGGCACGATGACTGACTCACCGCCCTCATCCCCGAACTCGCGACAAGACTGGCACCGGTCGTCAACTAGGATGTACCCTGGCTGGGCCAGTACCCATTTGTTCCGAGTCATGATGAGTCGCTGGGACCATAGATTACCGTAGTGCTTCTCAAGCCACAATAACTTGCCGGCGGCGGCATCCGGGGTGCAAGCGTATGAGCAGATATGGACATTGTACTCGCCTGCCAAGTTAACAGCTCTCGCGATGATCTTGTCGCAGTACGATGTCTTCGGAAGATCGGCCCAGAACTCATAGTCGAACTCATTCCAGATGTTGTGCTTCATCCCGAGCGCCTCTGTGAGACAATATGTATCACCTGGATATGTCTCAGGGTCGTACACCTTGCCGAAGTGCTTGTACACTTCCGGCACCAGGTCCACGAGCACGCCGTCCATGTCAAGCAGTATCGTCTTCTTCATACAGGTCTCTCATTGCGTCTTTGAACTCTTCCAAGTCTTTGTCGTACTTATCCTTCCAGTACGTTCGCCAGTTCGGCGGTTCGAAGAGCTTGTCGTACTCTTCCTCAGTGGCTGCGACCATGATCCAGATGCCGCAACCGAACTTGTCCCAGAGAGGCCACTTCACCTTCTGATGCTTGGTGAACTCGTACTTGCCTGGGTTCTTTACATCGACCCACCTCGCTCCGTACTTTGGATGGTACAGGTAGAGATCGGGAACACCTTGCTGGTAGACGTTGCCGACCATCCGTTCTACCAGCCAGCCGCGAGCCCTCAGGAAGCTAATGAGCTGTGCCTGGATCTTGAACTCGGGGCCGGGACCACCTCTGAAGTTGACCAACTTCTATTCTCCTGCTCAGCCTCACTCGAAAGCGGGCTCGTACGGTGTGATCCTTGCTTCAGGCACATCCTTGAGTCTGACAAGTTCACCGTCGATATCGACGTTGGTCGTCACATCATAGAGGATCTCACCACAACCCACAACCCGACGTGCCGTGATCGTAGAGATGTAGACCTCTTCGACAAGCACAATGTCTCCGACCTTGTAGGCAGGAAGGGGACAACCATCAGGGGAAGGTGGGTTGTCTGGGACGCAACCCCAGATACCGGCCATCACAGCAATCACGAAGATCACTGTGAATACTCGTAGTGCGTTTGGCATCTCATGCGTCGTGTTCACGGGACTTCTCCAGTTCTACCGCAACATCTTGGGCGACGTCACGGATGTCGACTTCGCTGCTGACATTGACATTCAGCGAGTCCTCAGGTTTGCAGGTCAAGCCGTCGATATCAGCCTGCGTTGGGAACACCATACGAGCAGCAAGTAGGAGTGTATCAATGCAGTCACGTCCTGCAATGATTGTCCACTTACCGTTCTCAGGTAGGAAGCACGCGCGGACCATGTTGGCCAGCGCGACTGCGAGCTGAGGCTTGGATAGCTTCTTCAGTTCGGTCAGGTCTTCACTCATCGTCGTTCAGCTCCCTTCGGAGTTCATCGATAGACAAGGCGGCGGCCACAGCGACACTTGAGAACACCTTGCGCTGAATGGCCAGTGCGACCAGCTGCGGCTTGGTCAGTTCGTTGAGTTTCATCGGTTTAACTCCGGGGTGATCTGCAAGGTGCCGGTCAGCCGTACAAGCCTGCCGGTCTCTTTGTCAGTGAAGTAGTAGCCGTCCGAGCCGTCCTCGGATAGCACTTTGCCATTCGAGATCCATTCGCCGACCAGCTCTCCACCTGAGAACTGCTTGACGGCATGGTCACTACCGAGGGATGTGATCTGGCTGCGGTACGCGCTCGTACAGCCAGCGAACAGGACAGCGAACAGGACAGCGTACAGGACAAGGACGAGTCGTTTCATCGGCGTGCGATCCATTTCTCAAAGGAAGGTGAAGTGAAGCCGGTCTCGGCCGACTGCTTCTGGTACTCTGCCAAGGCTTCTTCCTTGGTCAGCTTGCCGTAACGAACAGCCGTACGCAGGCCGTTGACAACAGGGGTCTTGGTCTCAGTCATCGGATCTCTCCTCATAAGGGTCGAAGGTTGTATAGATCATTCTTGCTCGTCTGCTCCCCAAGGAACCAGCTTCTGCCAGAACTGTGAACGCTCCTCGGTGCGCTCAATGTTCTCGATCTTGTGGATCTCTTCCAATTGGATCTGTTTCTGTGCTTCGATCTTTGCTCGTTCCTTCTCGAAGTAGCCAATCACGGTGACCAACACGATGGTGCCGATTACGCAGATGATGATTGCTTTGAACTTGTTGTTACTCATACTCAAGTATACCTCATGAAACGGGGTTTGTCAAGTGGGAGCAGAAGGAATTGAACCTCCACAGCCGAAGCGAGTGATTTACAGTCACTTGGGCTCACCAATGCCCAGTACTCCCTCAAGTGGACGTGCCCGGAATCGCACCGGGGTCCGTACGGGTCTCGCCTGTTGACATGGGCCTTTAAGCTCAAACAACCCGCCGTCGATACCTGTTCACGCCCGAGCGCCCCAGCCTGGAATCGAACCAGGTTCACCCGGTACTAGCCGGGCATGTTTACGTCTTCTGGTCGCGTTATCCGTCCGACGCGTTATCGCCTGACCAACGTCTTGATCGCTTGACAACTCCATTACACCACAAGGGCAAGGTGCCGGCATTACACCGGCTTGGTTCATTGAACAGTCCTCCAGTTACGGGATACTCTTGATTCTCTTGGCTAGACACTCAAGTATACACCATGGAAGGACAAAGTCAAATGCTATTTCATCAATTCCTCACCCGCCAGAACTTCAACGGGGTCCATGAAGATCTTGTCAATGTTCTTGATCGTGTCCTCGTCGCCGAAGATGCCACCAATGCACGGGCTGCCCGGCACATAGAAATGAACCCAGTGCGTGATGATCATGGCGGTTGTGATCTCCTCAGTGACCTTCTGCGTCCGCGTAGAGCCGTCAGGCATCTCTTCATTCAAGCAGCAATTGAAGGTGTCACCAGGGGTCACGGGCACAGGGCGGGTGAACTTGCCACACTTGTATCTAACTTGCATCTTCCAGATCCTCGAACACGCTTGGGATATTGAACTTCAGGATCT
>Ga0316187_10004210_pt1 | contig 12450 bp, 13 predicted proteins | sample CroRivburrow1_MG_FD_204927 | JGI IMG/M metagenome (GOLD analysis project Ga0316187, IMG submission 204927) | Coastal sediment microbial communities from Maine, United States - Cross River worm burrow 1 | ecosystem: Environmental > Aquatic > Marine > Coastal > Sediment | place: USA: Maine...
CGGTACGGTGCTCAACATTGTGCCCAATCGCTGCGAACTGGCGTTCGAAATCCGTACCCTTGCGTCCGACGACCCCATGACCATACTCGAGCGCGTGCGCGCGGATGCCGAGCCCTTGGTCAAAGCGGCAAGACGCATCGCACCCGAATCGGATATGAGCATCGAGGTGACCAACAGCTATCCGGGGCTTGACACGCCTAAAGGTGCGCCCGTAGTTGCGTTCGCCAGGGAACTGCTGAGGGTCGAGGACACGAAGAAGGTGGCCTACGGAACAGAAGGTGGGCTGTTTCACCAACGTCTTGGTGTGCCGGTGGTGGTGTGTGGACCCGGTTCCATGGATCAGGGCCACCAGCCGGATGAGTTCGTCACCCGGGCCCAGATCGAAGCCTGCGATCAGATGCTGGAGATTCTGCTGGCAAAACTCAAGATGGGTTTGTAGCTCGTATCGTATCGTCAGTTCTGTCGAATCGGATCCGCACTGCCCGGAAAGCAAAGCACGATACCGCCCAGAAAAGGGCGGTATCGTTCATGCCGGATTCTCAGTCGGCCAGCACGAAAGTCACTTTGAGCGTAACCCTAAACTCGGAGATCTTGCCGTCCTCCACGTCCACCTTCATGCTTTCCACCCAGACCCCTTTCACGTTCTTGAGGGTCTTGTTTGCGCGCTTGACCCCTTGCTTTACCGCATCGTCGAAGCTTTTGCTGGATGAGGCGATGATTTCCGTAACGCGTGCTACGCTCATTAGGTTTTTCTCCTGTTGGTGATTGCAATGCAAGGCTAGGCTTAGTATGCGGATTTAGCAAGCGCGAGTCGGCGTTTGGTGTCCATCGAATGCCCGTGGTTGGGTTGTCTGTATTCTTTGCCGTGCTCCAAACAAGTGCTGGCTCTAATTCTGTTCACTTCAGGTCGGTTGCCAAGGGAAACCAAAAGGGCAATCCAATACTCGATACCCGGTATCCATTCGGCCTACCAGCACGCTGCGAGGTTCAGACCTGGAGTACGACCTGGAACAATGGAAGGGTGAGATCGAAGGCGTTTTGAAATAGGTTCTGGGGGCAGGTGATTAAATCGAATCAACAGGGATGGTCAATCTTGTTGACTTCGCGCTCTGACGCCACCTTTCCGTCCAATTCAAGCATCGCACATTGCGGACCCCGGCGGTGGTCCATCGGTTTTGCGGATCACGCCGGATCTCATCGTGCTGTTCTTGTCGGGGCCGATCAGCCCTGTTTTGTTCCCGAGTCGGCCGTGGGTGCGGGTGTGGTCGGACTCCAGGGGATCTTTCGTGTTGTACCGCCGCCGCCGTAACTTTCGATGGTGACGTTGTTGGCGCATTCCCATACCGTGAGCCCGCGGCCCTCGACCGCCGCAACGCAATTCGGAAAGGGTTGTTCCTCTGCCTGGCTGTACGCACTCACCGTGATGCCGCTCAGGAGCAGCGCCATTGCCGCCGTGCGGAAACGGTGTGTCCGTACATTGCTGTCGCGTTTGTTGGCATTCATTCCACACTCTCAGCGATCGTGACGTGTTTCGGTCCCCGGCGGACAAGGTCTTCGGGGAACGGGTTGTGCGTCTGCCGCAGGCCTCCTATTGACAGTCGTGCGCACTCGGCTGCCATAAGCGTGTCATGAATGTCAGCGCAAGTTCAGAGTCATAGTTTACGTCGCAGACTTGATTGCCTGATAACGACGGCCAACGCGTCCCGCGGTGGCGACTGTGTGGCTATCAAACGCCGGCTCCGATGGTGCTTGGCGTCCAGGAGCTATCGAGTTTGAGTGAGGGTGAACTCAGCGTAGACCATCAGCTCTTTGGCCCTTGCAGGCAACCCCGGCGACGGCCAGGGCCGGGGTCATTCCAGCCGGTAGGCGGCAAGCGTACCGTCCTTCATCATCGGCACGAGCAACAGCGACTCGCTTTCAACATACTCGATGTCAGCGCTCCCGGAGTCGAGGTCGATCACCTGCTCGAAACTGCCGTCTGCGTTGATCCGAAACACGCCGCCCGCAACCCAATCGGAGACCAACCATCCGCCTTGCCCGTCGGGCTCAAGACCGTCTAGATTCCCGATCGGCGTGCCGTCACTGACGCTGGTGATGGCCTTGGTGTTAAGGTCCACCGCCTTCAGATGGCCCGGTATCTCGGTGGAAAAATCGTCTTTCATGGCGCCCCATGAGGCCACCAGCAGGCGGTCGCCCTCGACCCGAAGCCCGTTCGGGTTATCCAATGCCGAATCCTGGAGCCAGACGCCGAAGCTGTCGCCATCCAGCACGTAGATGGCGTTGTTCACCATGTCCGATGCGTAGATGCGGCCGCTTTCATCCATGGCAAGGTCGTTGAGAAAAGTGGCGCCTTCGCCATCCCAAGTGCCCACGATTTCACCGCTCTCCACGTTGATCGCGACCAGTCGATCGATGTCCGGCACATACAGTGTGTTGCCGTTCTGAATCAGACCCGTGGGTGCGTTCAATCCAGTCACCCACTCCGCATCGACCACCGCGCCGTCTGGAGACAGGCGCGATATATGTCCGGCGCCGTTTTTCTCCATCGGCGGACCACCGACGTTGGACACGAAGAGCACACTCCGGTCCGCGTCAAGGACAACGCTTTCGGGATTCTTGAGCCCCTCGGTTTTCCAGACCATTGTGGGTTCCGCGATCGCTGAACCGGTAACCCATATGCTCAGCGCCAGAAGCAAGCAAGGCCGGGTGTGGTGGATGGCCATGATTTGGTACTCCGTCGGTGAATGGGTCGATACCGCACCGCTCACTGCAACACCGGGCAACGGCGGCCTTGGAGAGCTTGCCTGAATGAGCGTAGTTCATGTGTGGAACCCTGCCTGGATCTGGCAGCCGTCGGGATCGACCAGGATGGGATGGGTCGTGACGGAAAAAGCCACAGCGATCGTCGCCCTCCACCGAATGCGCCTCAGACGATGGTTCTAAAGGTCAGGTTGATTCTCTGGCCGACCACCCTGCGGGTTTTGGGGACTTGATGCTGCCAAAAGTGCTGTGTCGTGCCCTGCATCAGCAACAGGCTGCCGTCGGTCAGTTCCATGGAAATCGTCTCCAGCGTTTTGTTGTATTTGTGTTTCAGCACAAACCGCCGGGTCGCCCCAAAACTGACCGACGCAATAACCGGACTGGGCCCGAGCTCCGGCTCATCATCGCTGTGCCAACCCATGCTGTCCCGACCATCGCGGTACTTGTTCAGGAGGACACTGTTGAACTGCGTGCCGGCAGCGGTTTCCACCCTTGCTTTGATACTCAATAGTGACTCGGTCCAGGGCTTGGGGGGCATCTCGATGCCGGAATAGCTGTAGACCCTGCCGGGATCTCCATGCCATGCGGTGAGTCTCGGTAGGGGCATTGTTTTGCCGAAGAGCCGGATATGATCCTGTCGCCAGTCGATATCCTGATCCAGTCTTTCGGCAAAAAGGGCGCTGTCCTGAACGGTGAACAAGCCCTCCATCAGCGTGAGCTCCGCTTCGGGCATGTTCACCGATGTCGTATCGGGAAACGGAGGATTCATTCCGAGCATGGGCGAGCTGCCTTGGGGGAGGCCGGATCAATTGGAGCGCATTGCCTTTCGGTCGACATGGATTCAAACGCGCGAACTGTGGCCGTTCGGACATGACCTGAAAATGGGTTCCGGCCCGAAGATGCGAGCAACATGATAACAGTGACCGAATGGCGGGTTCCGACCTGACTATACTCGTGGTCTCCGAGGACCTCGATTCGTCGCTCGGGGCTAGGAGTCTGCGCGGTAGAAAGGGAACGGTCTGCGATACAGCCATTTCGGCCCGATTCCGCGATCCTCCTCGTCACATAGCGACGGCTATGCTTCTCGGGCGATCCCGAAATCGTTCTCGAACTGGACAGTACCTCGCCTCATTCATTTCTACCGCGCAGACTCCTCGGTTACGCGGTAACTTCGGGTGCGATCCGGATGGATGAACGAGGCACGTCGAATTCAATCTGGCACTATTGATGGGGGCAGTTAGCCGTCGTCCCTCTTTTCGACTCGATAAGCGGACCTTGCTCGATTGAGATGATCGGCCATTGCCTTAGCGGCTTCGTCGGGCGCCTTGGCTTCGATCAACCGAAGGATCTGCTCGTGATCTTCCAAGGTGATGTGCTCATTTCCCTGCCAGTGCAGGGATTTCAAATGGAATTTTTCTAGCCAACCCAACATGGCCTGGCTGGTTGCTTCGAAAATGGGGTTTCGCGTTGTTGCGGCGATAGCGGTGTGAAACGCCATGTCCGCACTAACGAATTCTGCTGGACCGTTATTGAGCTGCTGTCGTTGAAAGTCTAAAGCTTCGCGGAGTTGCCGAATGCTTTCGGAGTCCGCCATTTCGGCGGCCTTGCGTACCATTCCGGTTTCGAAGAAGAGTCGTGCATCCTTGAGTTGCTCGAGCGAATCGGGCGAGCTCGCGAGAAGATGTTTAGCCGCCAGATCGATTTGGGAGATCACCCCGGAGGCGGTCGGACGTCGCACTGTCGGTCTCTGACCGTGGCTAACCAGTATCAGTCCAACGTTTTGCAGATACTGCAGAGCTTCTCGGATCGCGGGTCGTCCGACGCCAAAGCGGGACATCAGCTCCCGCTCCGATGGCAGCGGATCGCCGGGCGCATAAGCGCCGGTCTCAATCATATTGAAGATCCGGGGTATCACGTCGTCGGATAGCTTGCGTTTAACGATCTTTTCCGTCTCATCCATCGCCCAATATTTCCCCAAGCTCATGGTGCCGGCGCCTCCGTCAGGCCGCACCGCCTTCCGAGACAACGATAGCGATAATTCGCACTAATGCACAGAGGTGTTGACATACTCATATGATGAGTACAACATTAGGTGAGTCGCCGCATGGGCTTGCTGAGACGCCTCATCGGTGTTCCGAAGCCCGGAACCGCTTCTGCGATCGGCGCACATTCAGAGATGGGAGGAATACATATGTCTGTCGTCGCGCTTTTGGGGGCTGGTGGAAAGATGGGCTTTCGCCTATCGGCCAATCTGAAATCTTCGGATTTCGAGGTTCGACATATCGAGATCAGTGAGGCTGGACGGACACGCCTGCAGGATGAGCTTGGTGTGTCCTGCGTGGACGTTGCGGAAGGCGTGCCGGGGGCGGACGTCGTCATCCTGGCGGTGCCCGACAACTTGATAGGACGTATCTCCAAAGGCATCGAGCCGATGCTGGAGAGCGGCACCATGCTCGTAGCACTGGATGCGGCAGCGCCCTTTGCGGGACATCTACCCGATAGGGACGACCTGACCTACTTCGTCACGCACCCCTGCCACCCGCCGATCTTCAACGATGAGACGGATCTTGAGGCCAAACGCGATTACTTCGGGGGCATCAAAGCCAAGCAGAATATTGTCAACGCCCTGATGCAGGGTCCCGAAGATGCGTACGAACTGGGTGAGCGCATCGCTCGCACTATCTACGCGCCCGTCGTTCGCTCTCACCGCGTCAGCGTCGAGCACATGGCGTTGCTGGAGCCCGGCCTATCGGAAACTGTCTGCGCCACGTTTCTCGCTGTCATGCGCGAGGCGATGGATGAGGTGGTGGCACGAGGCGTCAGTGAGCAGGCCGCGCGCGATTTCTTGCTCGGACACATGAACATTCTGGGTGCGGTGATCTTCAACGAGACTGAGGGCGTGTTTTCCGATGCCTGCAACAAGGCCATCGAATTCGCTAAGCCACAGATCTTCCGAGAGGATTGGAAGCGGATTTTTGAGCCGGAGGAGATCGCCGACAGTATCCGCCGGATCACCTAGGATCAGCGGCAATCCTGGTCCTCGCTACGCTACAAGTCGGAAAAAACAAGCCATATCACACCATCGAAATGAGGAGAGATCAATGACTGGTTTCAAGACACTATTGCAGACGGCGGCTCTCGGTGCGTCGCTTGCCCTGGCTGGCAATGCGCAGGCCGTTCAGGAGATGAATCTGGCGTTCACACCACCGCTGAATTCTCATTACGGTGACGGCGCAAAGGCCTTCGCCGAAGAGATGGAAAAATTGAGTGGCGGCGAGTTCAAGATCAACCTGAAACCCGCCGGCGCGCTGGGCGGGGAACGAGACGTCCTGGAAGGCCTGCAGATCGGCTCGGTGGAATTGACGATCACCTCGACCGGACCGGTGGGCAATTTTGTTCCCGAGGTATACGTCCTTGACTTCCCGTTTCTCTTCACGAGCTACGATCATGCGCGCTCGGTGCTTGACGGCCCGATTGGTCAGGAACTGCTGAACGATCTTCAGGCGCAAAACTTGGTGGGCCTCGCTTGGGCCGAGAACGGATTTCGCCACGTAACGAACAGCGTTCATCCGGTTAACACGCCCGAGGATCTCAAAGGCCTGAAGCTTCGGACGATGGAAAATCAGGTCCACATTGCCGCGTTCGAAGCCGCGGGCGCCTCACCGACACCTATGAGTTGGACCGAAGTGTTGACGTCGCTACAGCAGGGCACCATCGACGGTCAGGAAAACCCGATTCCGGTTTTGACCGCGAACAACATGTGGGAGGTCCAGAAGTATCTTTCGCTGACCGGCCATGTCTATTCGCCAGCTCTCGTCGTCATGTCCAAGATCTACTGGGACGGCCTGAGTGAAGAACAGCAGGGTTGGTTTGTTGAAGCCGGCAAGGCTGCGGCGGCGGCCACCCGAGCCACCGTGTCGGCCAACGAAGAAGAGGGCGTGAAGCTCCTGCGCGACAACGGCATGGAGGTCGTCACCGACATCGATAAAGCTCAATTCGCGGCCGCGGTTCAGCCAGCTTACGACGAGTACGCTGAGCAGTACGGAGCCGATTTGATCGAGCAGATCAGAAACTCGCAGTAATTGGTGGGAGACCCGCAACACCAGGGCGCCACCTTCAGACAAGGCGGCGCCTACCTCTGGAGGGAATCGTGAAGAACCTGGCCTCGATATCGGAGTGGTTGATCCGATCAACCCACAATCTGGCGGCGATCCTTCTGGCGGTCGCATCGGTACTGGTCTTCTATCAGGTGATCACCCGTTTCGTTTTTGGTGACGCTGCGGCCTGGTCTGAAATACTCGCCCGCGCGGTGATCATCTGGACCGTTTTTCTGGTGTCCGGTGCGGCAATCCGCCTTGGCAAGATGATCCCAATCGACGCAATTCGAAACATGCTCCCACGAGCGGCGCAGATCTGGATCATCCGTTTGGTGACGACCGCGACTCTGCTCGTTCTCGGCGTTCTGATCTGGTTCGGTATCAAGATGACCATGCACGTGGTGAATCAACAGGTGGCCATGCTCAATGTGTCTGTCGCCTGGTTCTATGCTGCTCTGCCGATTGGCGCAGCGCTGGCTGTTCCGGGAGTGTTCCTGGCGCTGCGCGACTCCGAACGAGCCCACAGGGATAGCGAGGGAACTGAATCATGAACGCCGCTCTTGCTCTTTCGCTTATCGTTTTCTTCGCACTCTCCATCCCCGTCGCCATCGCCATCGCGCTGTCGTCGATCTTCGGCATCACCTTCTTCTCAAAGCTGCCGCTGCTGGTCGTCCCGCAGAAGATGTTCACTGGGCTTGACAGCTTCCCGCTGATGGCCGTGCCCTTCTTTATTCTCGCCGGAACCTTGATGACTAAGGGTGGCGTTTCCCACCGTCTTGTCGACTTTGCCAAATCTCTCGTCGGCGGTATGCAGGGCGGCCTGGCGAGCGCCTGCGTGGTTACTTGCATGATCTTCGCCGCAATTTCCGGCTCCTCCGTGGCGACGACATTCGCGATCGGCTCGATTCTCATTCCCGCTATGGTCAAGCACGGCTATCCAGTAACCATGGCCGGGTCGATCCAAGCATCGTCGGCCGAGCTCGGTGTGATTATTCCACCTTCGGTGCCACTCATCCTCTTTGCCGTTTCGACCGAAACCTCGATCACTCAGCTTTTCCTGGCGGGTCTTGGGCCTGGTCTTCTGGTGTCCGGGGCTCTTGTCCTAATGGTGCAGATCTGGTGCCGCAGCAAAGGCTACGGGAAGGAAGACGGCGACGAGCGAATGCCCATCTTGAAAGCAGCCAGGAACGCCTTCTGGGCGCTTCTGATGCCGGTCATCATCCTGGGCGGGATCTATGGCGGTGTCTTCACACCGACAGAAGCTGCCGCCGTCGCCGTGTTCTACGCGCTAGTCCTGGGGCTTTTCGTCTACGGCGAAATGAAAGTCAGCGATCTGCCCGAACTCTTCCGCAGCGCCGCTGTGTCATCGGGCGCGGTGATGCTGATCATTGCGGCCGCTTCGCTCTTCAGCTTCCTGGTCAGCCTTTCGGGCATGCCGAATGCCATCGGCGAATGGGCACAGAGTACATTTAGCGCCTCATGGAGCTTCTTGCTTGCAGTCAATGTACTGCTTTTCTTCGTAGGAATGTTCATCGAAACAGCAGCGGCAATCCTGGTTCTGGCGCCGATCCTGACGCCTGTTGCTATCGCCTTCGGAATTGATCCAGTCCACTTTGGCATTGTCGTCGTGGTCAATCTGGCTTTGGGCATGTTCACGCCACCGCTGGGTGTAAACCTCTTCGCAGCGGCACAGGTAGCCGAAATTCCGGTTGAGCGCTTGTTTTCGTCCCTGGTGATCCCGGTATTCACCGTAATCAGTGCGCTGATGATCATCACATTTGTCCCTGAGGTTTCCCTGGTCCTGAGAGACTTGCTGAACTAAGGCCACACGTTGGCCGGGGGAGACTGGCCGAACGACCCCTGTTTACATCGGTTTGAACGCGGTGGGTCATCACGGAGAAAACTATGCATAGGCACACTCGAATTGAAGCGGATTACCTGATCGAGACGGCGTGCGACCCTCAAGCGGCCTGCGAAGCTATGGCCGGCGAACAGTCATCGGGAACCTTTGTACCCATACCCGGAGAAACACCCGAACTGAGAGAGCGCTCGGCCGCGAGAATCGAATCACTCACGCTTCTCGAGAGCGTCGTCGAACCGTCGCTTCCCGGGTCATCCGTCAAGGCCGGGCAGCCGTTACGTCGAGCGCGGGTAACCTTGTCCTGGCCGTTGGCCAACACAGGCCCATCACTGCCAAACCTCATGGCTACAGTTGCCGGAAATCTTTTCGAGCTAAAGCAATTCTCCGGTCTTCGAATTGAAGACATTCGGCTCCCCGTTGACTTCGCCAACGCATACCCTGGACCGAAATTCGGTATCGAGGGCACGCGCCGGCTGGCCGGAGTAAGTGCAGGGCCATTGATAGGCACCATCATCAAACCAAGCATCGGGCTTGATCCCGAACAAACAGCGGCACTTGTCGAAACCCTGGTCAATGGGGGAATCGATTTCATCAAAGATGATGAACTGCAATCTGACGGCTCGCATTGTCCATTCGATGAGCGCGCGCGGAAGGTCATGGCAGTCATCAACGATCATGCCGAACGAACCGGGAGAAAGGTCATGTTCGCGTTCAACATCACCGGTGAAATCGATGAGATGCGTCGCCGGCACGATCTGGTTGAGTCGCTGGGCGGAACCTGCGTGATGGTGAGCATCAATTCCGTTGGGCTTGCGGGCATGATCGCTCTGGGGCGCCATGCGCGCCTCCCCATCCATGCGCATCGTAACGGTTGGGGATATTTAAGCCGTGCGCCGTTACTGGGGTGGTCATACATCGCCTGGCAAAAATTCTGGCGCGTCGCCGGTGCTGATCACATGCACGTGAACGGACTGGCCAACAAATTTTGCGAGTCTGATGACAGCGTTATCGCCTCTGCCAAAGAATGCCTGACACCTATGTTTCCAGATAGACCGAGCGTTTGCATGCCGGTTTTTTCGTCGGGGCAAACGGCGCTGCAGCCACAGCAAACCTATCGGCATTTGGATTCGACCGACCTCATTTTCGCGGCCGGCGGCGGGATAATGGCGCATCCATCCGGTATCGAAGCGGGCGTCCGCAGCCTGCGCGAGGCGTGGGATGCAGCAATCTCAGGTGTAGACATTGCCCAGTACGCCGCCTCGCATCAGGCCCTGGCCGAAGCCATTCAGGCCTACGGGAAATGACTTCAGCGCCAACAACCAAAGAGAGTTTGCCGCAGGGCACGCTGGTTGCCTGGTACGGCGACGACTTCACCGGATCAGCAGCCGTCATGGAAGTTCTGGCGTTTTCGGGTTTGCCGTCCGTGCTGTATCTCGGTGTGCCCACACAGCAGCAGAGTTCGCGATTCAGGAACGTTCGTGGAATCGGCATCGCCGGGACTGCACGCTCCCATTCACCGAGCTGGATGCGCAAGCACTTACCGGCAATTTACAAGTATTTGAAAAGCCTTAGAGCGCCCGTTAATCAGTACAAGGTTTGTTCAACACTGGACTCTTCGCCGGCAATCGGCTCGATTGGTTGCGCCATCGATATTGCGCAGGATGTGTTCGACAGCCCCTGGATACCCTTGTTTGTCGCCGCGCCGGTAATGCGTCGCTACCAGGCGTTTGGACACTTCTTTGCTGGTGCGCCGGGTGGAGTGTTCCGCCTGGACAGGCACCCCGTAATGTCGCGACATCCGGTCACGCCCATGACCGAGTCTGATGTCAACTTGCACCTGTCGCTGCAAACCAATCGGCACACCGGTCTGGTTGACTTGGAGGCGTTGACCTGCGCTTCGGCGGCGTTGTCTCGATTGGAGCACGAACGTAGCAGTGGCGCCGAAATCATCGCCATCGACACAGTAAGTCCGGCAGACCTTGAAATAGTCGGGGGACTCATCTGGTCGAGCAGAGATGGCGGCTTGTTTGTTGTTGGGTCGCAGGGAATTGAGTATGCACTTGTAGCCCATTGGCAATCGAAGGGTTTTATCCCGCACACTCAAGCCCCCGGCGGGGTCGGAGAAGTAGAGACGATTGTTGTTGTGTCCGGGTCCGTCTCAGCGACTACCAAAGAGCAAATCGAATGGTCTCTGGCCAATGGATTTAAGGGCATTGCACTTGATGCCGCTTGTATTTGCCGGGGCGACAGTGCCGCTAACAATGCCATTGATCACGCCGTCGATCGTGCATTGCAGGCGATAAGAATGAAGGCATCGCCCATTGTCTACACCGCGTGTGGCCCCGACGATCCTGCGGTTATTCGCTTTCGCGACGCAGTTCAAGCGTCAGGCATGAGCGCCGAAATGGCAAACCAACGCATAGGTATCGCTCTGGGGCGAATCGTCAATGAAACACTTCGTCAATCGGATCTGAGGCGCGCCGTCATATCCGGAGGCGACACTTCCGGCCACGCTACCGCGCAACTGGGAATATACGCATTGACAGCGCTAGCGCCGACCATTCCGGGCGCAGCGCTTTTCCAGGCCCACAGCGAAGATCCGCAGGTCGATGGTTTACAACTGGCCCTCAAGGGCGGGCAGATGGGCACCCGAGATTACTTCGATTGGATCCGGCGGGGCGGTGGGCACTCGGACTGATCTGAAACGTCCACTTCGACGTAAACCATATTCTGATTCATAGCCGCCTCCTGGTCGCTCTGCTGGTCTTTCAACCCCATATGATATCCATCAGCGATGATAGCCCTCTGGGCCAATCCACAAGCCACGTTGACCGCGTTACACTCGCTGAAATTGGCGACGGCCAGTCCTTGCGCTCGCGTGCCTTGCCAACCCGGCTTGTGGACTGGCTGTGGGGTACCGAACTTCCCTAGGGAGCCCAATCACGTCCGAATTCCTTGTCTCTCACCAGTTCTAATAGGCTCAATCCATGCACACGAATCGCGCACGCTCCCTACTGGCCGCCGCCCTCACCTCCGGTTGCCTGATCATTGCCCCGCCCGTCATGGCCGATGCCAAGACCGACGCCGTCATTGGCAACCTCGGACTCAGCTGCAAGAACCGGGTCCTCGAGCAGTTCGATGTGCCCAATTCGGACATCACCGTCCGCCTCGGCGCAACCTTGCAGCAGGACATCGACTCAGGCGCAATGACCACCGGAGACCTGAAGAAGCAGGGCGCGTCTTTCAATTGGGAGGTGGGTGGCAAGAACGTCAGAGGCTACTGCAACGTCGACGGTTCCGGCAACATAACCGAGTTCAAGCAGTTCTGATCCACGCCACAATACGTCGGAACCTGTCCGGACTTCCGGTTTGAAACAAGTCGAGAATCTCACCGCGTTTCGGTCTCGAGTTGCCTCCCCGTTTCTCCAGCCGCCCGGAGTGCGGTCGCCTGTTGAGGTGGCATCCGCATGACATTGCGCTCACCGCAGCGGCCCACGGCCGTCCCAACAACGCGTGAAGCCGGCGTCCAGAGCGGAGCGCAGACATCCAGGAGCCACGGCTCGTATCGATCGATCGGCGCGCCGATGATCCGCCCGTCTTCCCATTGGCGCAGGAGGCCGGTATCGCGGCGGATGCGCAGACAATCCTCGTCCAGGCTCAGGCGCTCGGCGTCTGTCAGCGCACGCCGCGAAGCGAATAGGTCGGCCAACTCGGCCGGGGTGTGGGTGGCCA
>Ga0316187_10004212_pt1 | contig 12449 bp, 13 predicted proteins | sample CroRivburrow1_MG_FD_204927 | JGI IMG/M metagenome (GOLD analysis project Ga0316187, IMG submission 204927) | Coastal sediment microbial communities from Maine, United States - Cross River worm burrow 1 | ecosystem: Environmental > Aquatic > Marine > Coastal > Sediment | place: USA: Maine...
CGAAGTGTGGATTACGCTTGCCCGTGATGTCGCCAGCCCACGAGGCGCCGGGTGACAGGAGCGTCAACCCTAGAAGTGCGCCGGCCAAAGTTCTGGCCAGAACAGAGACCCGGCCACCCGTGATACGGAATGTCGCTCTTGCCCGGCCTGAAGACCCGAAGTATTTCGAGTGCGCGCTCACATCGTTTCCCATATTTCCTGATGTCGAGATTAGGCCAATAGTGTGAGTTTGATATGGCGTTTTTTGCCGATTTCGCCATTAGTTTTGCATATTGTCTTTTCGCGAAAGCGACCCCCAGGGTGCCAGGTCAATAGCCGGCCTGTTGCGTAATTGTTTTTCTGATCGCGGCCCATTCAGCATCATCACGAAATGCCACGCCGGATGACGTACGCTCGATCCCCAGGCGGCGCCAAAGTATCTTGAGATCGACGTCTTCGGGATGGTCCGCGTGCTTTTTATAGGTTTCCATCAATACCGGCACCCCCGTAGCACCGTCCACGGTACCGTAGATTTGCGTCAACTCGAAGCTGTCCCGTATGCTGTATCCTTTCTCAACGATTGCGCGCAACCCGTCCCTGAGCGTTTTCTCGCCGCCGGTTCGCCTGATTATTTCGATATCAGCCAGCAGGTAGAACAACGCGCCACCCCAGTACGTCCTGCCCCAGGTTGGCGTGTTGTCGAGACCGTTGTCACCGTCAGCAGGAAGGCCGTTCGGCATGCCGTCGATGAAATTCCGCCACAGCGTAGTGGCGCTGAGAGCGCCCGCCTGCACCCGCGATACCGATTCCACATAGACAGCCAGCCCCTCTTCCGCCCAGTGGTGCCGCGTTTTCACTTTGGGAAACGCCAGGTGGATGAGTTCGTGCACCATTACCCAGTCTTGCGACAGATCACGCTGGTCCGTTTCAATACCGAGCTTCACGTTGACAACAGCATTGCCGCCGCCAAGTGCGATACCGTTCATTACCCCCTTTCCCGTCCGCCCGGTGACGGCGACGTAGGCCTCGTCCACCGGAAAACGTCCGAAGTACAGTGACACGATGTCGCTGGACCGCTGGATCCAGGACTCGAGTTGCCGGTGGCTCAGGTTGGGCTGTTCGTCCTGGACGAAGACATGAATCTTCCCGCCGCCGCTGGCCAGCGTCGAGTCGTAAGCGGAACAGGCGGCGGACCATACCAGGGCGAGAAAACAAGATACAAGGATTCGAGGATACATCGATGCTTCTTTCTCCCGGGCCACAATACATAGGGCCGTGGAACCCGCACGAAGTTCCGCGCTGATTTCTCAAGCGCACCGGGTACGGCTTACTTCATATAGAGGCGTTCGTTGATCGCCAGGGTGTCCCGGTCGATCCGATACTTCATGGACCGCCCGAACGTGGACCTGATAATGCCCTGAGGTTCGCCATCGACGATCTCGGGCAACAACAAAGCCTGGAACAGCACGACATACTCGGATTCGTTGTGCGTGAATCCGACCTTGTAGTGCTTCAGCGCTTTCTGTTCGTCACTCAGATCGGAGATTGAGAGAAAGTCTTCATAGCACACCTGCCATGCCTCCAGATAAGCCGCCGGGATCATGCGCTGGTGCGCCGCGGCGCTCAGGAAGTCGTCTTCCGCCGATTCTACGCAACGATAACCGTGATCGAGAATGCAGTCCTTTTCAAGTCCCGTAATGTAGTCGATGCTCTGTTTAACCGAATCCTGCATTTGCGCCCCGCAAGCACTGCAAAAAAAAACAGACAAAAGAAGCCCCCTGGTCCATGGAATGTTTGCCCATGACCCGGACCCGCGCGTCAATTGGCGATCCTTCCAAGGACGTAGACCTGGTTCGCATTCAGATCATGTTTTTTCAGAAAACCGGCAGGCGTCCCGAGATAGCCGTCAACACCTGCCAGAACGTCGGAAAGGATATCCTGCGGAGAAAAATTTTCGTTGTCGTATCGTGGATCGGGTCCGCCGTGTGTGTGGTAGCTGGCGGCTGCCTGCGTCCCTATGGGTACGGCCGTGACCGGATTGCCGATATTAACGCTGGCCACGTCCCCGGCAATCGGCGTCGTACTGTTGAAACTGCCATCGGCTTGCCGATAGACCCACCCGCCGTGCTCGCGATTTTCCTGCACCGATGTCGGATTGATCCCGTTCAGCACGTCGAAAGCAGCCTCGTCCGCCGACGCGAAGCGCTGCGATTCGTCGCTGCCGCCGTCACCCGAACTCACGGCCGCAGCCAGCGCCCCTACACCCAGGCCGATGGCCACGACCTTGACATACTTGTTCTCATCCTTGCCCTGGTTGCCGCCCTCCTCGCTGGATTCGCCCTGCTGCTCCGCGGCCGTGAACGACGTTCCGGGCCCGAAAGAGCGCTGGAATCTGAACATCACCCTGCGCTCGTCCGCAGCCGCATAAAGCGGGTTGCCGGCGTCTTCCAGCTCCAGCGACAAACGTGTCACCGGGTTGCTGCGCCAGCTGAAACCCACCCTTCTCAGGTGGGCGCCGGTATCGCTGTGGACCTCCTGGTATTCGAAGCCCGCCCTGACGCCGTCGAACGCCAGATTGAACCCTTGCCCGACGCCTTCTCCACCACGATCCATGCCGAATATTCCACCACTCAGCCGGCCGGCCGAGATTCCCGCATAGTGCCCGGAACGGTCTTCCAGGCCGGGTGAATTGATCCTGATCCCCGCGACCTGTGCCGACAAACCGTTGCCCATTTCGACATCCAGGCCGCCCCCCTGAAACCGGAAGGGCGCACGACTCCCCCCGTGGAAAAAGTAGTGGTTCAGGTCCTGATAAAGCCCACTGCCGGCTTTCGAGAAAGACTCTCCGCTGCCCTGGAAATACGCACCGGTGATGCGCTTCGTGGAGAACCCGACGTGCTGGTGTCGTTCCGACGGCGCGTAGGTGTTGCCATAGTGGAAGGTACCTGCACCGAATTTTCGGTGCAATGACAGGCTCGTTACCTCGGATCCGTTGAAACGGTTCAGGCCGTCGTGGCGGCTGGTGTAGAAAGTGCGCTCGAATGTAGCGGAGAATCCGTGCCCCACATCGAAGGTAGAAGCCGGCACGGAAATGGCGTTTTGCCCCAAGGCGGCGGCGCTTGCGATTGTCAAAAGGGTGGCCGCAGCCAGCTCCAAAGGCTTCGTAAAGTTCATTCAGCTCTCAAGCTCCGGGATCAGTTCCAGAATATCGGTTACGCCCACATCGACGGAGTACTGCGACAGGAGCGTTGAAACCTGTCCGCGATGATGGGTCTGATGATTGAAAAAATGGCTGATCAGCAGCCCGGTCTCGTGCACATGCTTCGCACCCTGCATGTCGACGTAGGCCAGCGCATGATCCAGGTCCGACTCCTTGATCTGGGCGCACCACGCGATGATGTGATCGTCCACCAGGCTCCTGTGCTCGCGCAGATCGGGAAATTCCTTGTACAGAATCTGATCGAGGCGGTACGGGGAACCGGTATCGCGGACGAAGTTGAGCGCATAGTGCCTGGAGGGATGCCGGGCAAACCGGTGCAGCCATATCAGGTCACCAACGAGAATATGGTTCAGGGTACCGAGTATGGAGCCGAAGAAAGCACCCCGGTCAGCTTCGATTTCGGCACGCGTCAGACGTTCAGCGGCGGCGTAGATCTTTCGGTTCATTTCCTGGTTGTAGTGAGCAAACAACCTGAATTGCGTAAGCTGCGTCATTTTCCGTCCAGACCCAGCGCCTCGATGCCCGCGCGCGCGCAGTCCTCGTCCTGCTCCGGCAGCGCCCCCGACACGCCGACGGCGCCGATCAGGGCCCCTTCGCGGTCATGGATCAGCAGTCCTCCGCGCAGCGGGATGACGTTGCCGCCGCTCAGTGCATTCAATGCATCGATGAAACCCGGATTCGGGCCTCCCGACTCGTAGCGCTCCGCAATCTTGTCGCTGCCGATACCGAGGCCCAACGCACCCCACGCCTTGGCCTGGCACACCCGGACGCGCAGGAAGTTGAGCCCGTCCTCGGCCTGAAACGCCTTCAGGTGGCCGCCCGCATCGAGCACGGCCGCGCCAATGGGTGGCAGCCCCAGTTCCCTTGACCGGACCAGTGCGGCCTCGATGATCGCGTTTGATTGCTGCAGAGAAACGTTCATGATTCGACCCTATCGACGAGTGAAGGCCGTCAGGATCCCGAGCCCGGTGAATATGGTTCCGGTGATGTATTTGCCGTAGCCATTGCCCACCCGCTGCAACCGGTCCCCCACCAGCCCGGCAAACACGGCGTACAGACCGTCGCTCAGGATGCCGACAGCGATAAAAATCAAGCCCAGCACAATGATCTGCGAGGCAACGGAAGACCCGCCGGCCGCATCCACGAACTGCGGCAGGAAGGCAAAGAAAAACAATGCGGTCTTCGGATTCAGGACATTGACCAGGATGCTCTCCCGGAAGATGGCGAACAGCGCCCTGCGCTCCGGTTTCTCACCCGGCGCGGAGGCCGGCTCAGTCTTGCGCAGAAAACTCCTGACACCCAGATAGACCAGGTATGCGGCACCCAGGTACTTTACGATGTTGAACGCCGACGTCGACGTCATCAACAGACTGGACACTCCATAGGCGGCAGCCACGATGTGGACCAGCGTGCCCACGTGAATTCCGGCAGTTGCAACCAGTCCGGACGCCGTGCCCTGGCTTACGCTCCTCGCCACGATATAGATCACGGCCGGTCCCGGTATCACCAGCAGCAGCATGGATGCCAGTATGAACAGGATCAGTGTTTGTTGTTCGAACATGTCACGCTACGGTATCAGCATCATCTACACCTCATCCGAACGCCAGACCAGGATCTGATTGTTGGCCGGCATCGGATAGTCCTCGATCAGCGCGAGCCCCTGGCCCTCGGCCAGCGCATTTACCGCCTCGAAATCCCGGATGCCCATCCTGGGATCCCGTGCCTTAAGTGATTGATCGAAGCGGGCATTGCTCTCACTGGTATATTCGCCATGATAGCGGAACGGACCGTAAACACATAGCGTCCCGGGGCGGCGCAGCACCTCCTCCACGCCCCGAAAGAAGGCCTCCACCTCCGACCACGACATGATGTGAAAGGTGTTGGCGCTGAATATGCCGTCCGCCTCCATCCCCCACGGCCGCTCGAGTACATCGATTTCGACCGGGGCTTCGACATTGCCGACGCTTTCCTGCTGCAGCCGCTGCCGGATCCACTGCACCGAACCTGGCATGTCGCTTGGCAGCCAGGTCAGATGGGGCAGGTTGCGGGCGAAATGGACGGCGTGCTGTCCCGTGCCACAGCCGACTTCCAGTACCTTGCGGGTTTCCGCGAACACCTCCTTCAGGACGGCCAGTATCGGCCCCTTGTTACGTTCGCAGGCATCGGAGGAAGGCAGCAATTCGGTGATTCCCTTACCCTGCAACTATCGAACAGGCAGGCCGAGTATTTCGGCCGCCCGGGCGGGCTCTACGATATCCGCGCCAATCTCCCTGACAATCCGGACCGCCCGCTCCACCAGCTTCGCATTGGTCGCATACTCGCCCCTGGCGAGATAGAGATTGTCCTCGAGGCCGACCCTGACGTTGCCGCCCTGGCTCACGCACTGGGCCACGATTGAGAATTCCCAGCGGGAGATTCCAAATGCCCCCCAGCGGGCGCCTTCCGGCAGCAGGCCCCGCATAACCGACAGAACCTCGGGTGTCGCGGGCGACGCATGCGGGATACCCAGGCAGAGCTGGAACATCGGGGGCTCTGCGATCAGGCCCTCGTCGATAAGGCGCCGTGCAAACATGATGTGTCCGGGTTCGAACACCTCGAGTTCCGGTTTGACGCCCAGTTCCCGGATGCGCGCGGCCATTGTTCGCAGTTGAGCCGGTGTGTTGACGAAAATCTGCTCGCCGAAATTGAACGTGCCGACATCCAGCGTACAGATGTCCGGCAGGAGTTCCTCGACGTGAACCAGCCTCTCCAGGGGGTGGATCAGGGTGGTGCCCGGCCCTCCCGTTTTCGGGTCTTCATCGCCCGGGACGAAGCGCGCGCCCTCGCTCGTGGTGAGGTTGACCAGCACGTCGCTGCCCGCGTCCCTGATGCGCGCGACGACCTCCCTGTACAGCGCCGGATCACGCGACCGGTGGCCGGTTTCGGGATCGCGTACATGGATATGCGCGATCGCCGCACCCGCTTGCCGGGCAGCGAGGCATGATGCCGCGATCTGCTTTGGCGTGATCGGATAGTCGGGATGCTTGTGAAAATTCGCGTGCCCTCCGGTGACGGCGCAGCTGACGATGACTTCCTGGGACATGGTTCCTCCTTTAGATGACGTTATCCGATCTGAGCGATTCTATTGCTTTCTTATCCAGCCCCAGCAGGTCGCGCAACACCTCCCCGGTGTGCTCGCCGAGAAGCGGCGGTGGCATCCGGTATTCGACCGGCGTTTCGGACATCTTGAAGGGGCTGCCAACCTGCGGCACCTTGCCGGCGAGGACGTGATCCATTTCCACCTGCATTCCCCGGTGCCCTGTCTGCGGGTCGGCGAAGGTCTGCTCCAGGTCGTAGATGGGGCCGCAGGGTATGCTTTCTTTTTCCAGCAGCCCGATCCATTCGCTGGTCCCGCGGAGCTTCACCAGCGGTTCCAGCAAGGGAACGAGCTTGTCTCGATTGTGGACGCGGTTCCGGTTGTTCTCGAACTCCGGGTCGTCGGCGAGATCCTCCCGATCCAGCAGCCGGCAGAACCGCCTGAACTGCTCGTTGTTGCCGACGGCGATAATCAGGAATCCGTCGCTGCTGGCAAAAACCTGGTAGGGCACGATATTCGGGTGTGCATTGCCGAGCCGGCCCGGTACCGTCCCCGAAACGAGATAGTTCATGGCCTGGTTGGCCATTGCCGCCAGCTGGCAGTCGAACAGCGCCATATCGATGTGCTGCCCCTGCCCGGTCAGATCCCGGTGCAGCAGTGCCGCCTGGATCGCGTTGCCGGCGTACAGTCCGCTCAAAATGTCGGCAACCGCAACCCCGACCTTCTGGGGGCCCCCGCCAGGCAGGTCGTCACGCTCACCCGTGATGCTCATCAGGCCCGTCATCGCCTGTATCATGAAGTCGTATCCGGGCCGCTCGGCGTACGGCCCGGTCTGCCCAAACCCGGTTATCGAACAGTACACCAGGCCGGGATTGACCCGGCGCAGCGACGTGTAGTCCAGTCCGTATCTTGCCAGTCCCCCGACCTTGTAGTTTTCGATCAGGACATCGCTCAGCGCGGCAAGCCCGCGGATCAGTTCCTGCCCCCTGCTGCGGTTGATGTCTATGGTTACCGAACGCTTGTTGCGGTTGGCGGCCAGAAAATAGCCCGGTTCGCTGGTGTCGTGCCCGTCGGCGTCCTTCAGATAAGGCGGGCCCCAGGCACGGGTATCGTCGCCGCGGCCGGGACGCTCTATCTTGATCACGTCGGCGCCGAGATCGGCGAACATCTGCCCGGCCCAGGGCCCGGCCAGCACCCGGCTCATGTCGAGCACCCGTATGTGGGACAGGGCGCCGGTCATTCCGATTCCGGGGTTGCCGACGCGCGCGGAGAAACCACGAATGCGCCCCCGGTACTGCGCCCGGATTGCGGATCATGGCCGACGATGCTCGGGCACGCAAAGAGGTTCGGATAGACGCCGTTGGGCATCGTGCTGGTCTGGTGGGCGGACGATACCGCCTCGATCACGTCAGGTGGCAGCCTGGAGTCCAGGGTCACCGTCTGCGTACCGCTGACATCGAGGCGGGGTTGATGGATCGCCTCGTCCACAGACATACGATAGTCGGTCAGAAAAGACACCAACTGAAACACCGCAGGCATGATGCGGCGTCCCCCCGATGCCCCCAGCGCGTAGCGTTGCCCGTCGGCGCGCAGGAGCACGGCCGGACACATATTGGAAAGTGGTCGTTTATCGGGTGCGATCGAGTTCGGCCGGCCGGGGCGGGGATCGAACCACATCACGCCGTTGTTCATCAGAATCCCGGTGCGAGGCAGCATGACCTTGGAGCCGAACAGGGAAAGCAGGGTGATCGTCAGCGCCACCAGGTTCCCGTGTCGATCGGCAACGTTGATGTGTGTAGTGCAGGACGGTGAGCCGGTTTCGGGAACGTCACCAATGAATGCCAGCCGGTGGTCAAAAGCATCATAGAGACTTCGCGCATAGGCCGCATAGGCTTCGGCACCCGGCATCGTGGTATCCGGCGACAAGTCGTTGGCAAGGGATGCGAGCGCATACTCGAGGGTGGGGCCCGCGGTGAGCCCGGGTACGATGTCGATCTCGGCACCCCGGTAAGACCCCCGTTCCACCTCGGAGATATGCGGCCGGTAGGCGGCGAGATCCTCCGCGCTCAGCCTGATCCCCAGCGGCCCGGCATCCGCGACGATGTCGCCTGCAATTTCTCCCTGGTAAAAATCGGCGGCGCCGGCGTCGGCGAGGCGCCGCAGCGTTCTGGCAAGTTCGCCGAGCCTGATCGAGGGCAGCGGACCCGCCCACTCTCCAACCGGCACCAGCCCATCCGGAAGAAAGACGCGGCGGCTGTGCTCGAATCCGGAAAGGTCCGCCGCGGCCGAAGCGATCTTGAGCGTACCGTACCAGTCCACCTGCATCCCCTCCTCGGCAAGCCGGGTGGCTGGCGCCAGTACCTCGCGCCAGCCGAATGTGCCGAACGCGTCCAGCGCACGATCCAGTCCCGCCACCATGCCCGGCACCGCGATCGAGTATGGCCCCTTGATGTTGCGGTCCCCTGCAACTGAGGGCCAGGTAAACAGGTCCGGGCCGGTGCCCGACACCAGGGGATAGTCCTCGGGGTCCAGCGATTTCGATGACTTCACCCCGAATTCGACGGCGTGGCTTTTGTGCTGATCCGCCATGTAGACCACCATGTAGCCGCAGCCTCCGATGCCGCTCATCCACGGCTCCACGGCGCCGATGGCGAAACCGGCCGCCACGGCGGCATCCACGGCATTGCCGCCCTGCGACAGAATCTGCGCACCCACCCGGGACGCCAGTTCGTGCTGGGTAACGACAATGCCGCCGGAAGTGGATACGGCGGGTTTTTTTAACTCCCAGGATTCGGGAAGTGAACTCAAGGTTGGCAATTTGGAATTAATCGTTCGTGATCGGACCTCGCCAATTCTAGCGCGGATTTCTCACCAGGCGGGCTCAAGTTTTTTCCGGAGAATGCTGGCCAATTCGTCGTGTGAGCTTCTATCCATCATGTTGAGCGCCCTCACGCCGGTGAGCTTGACGACCAGGTCGATGCCCGCCTCGGTATTTGCCGCCGGACCGGTCACCAGGTCGGGCTGGAAACCGAACGCGGTTCGCACCCCGACGACTGCATAGGGGTCCGATGCGCACAGGATCCGGCAGCGCACCTGGCTTCCGATTTCCTCGATCGCAACCGCGCCGTTGTAAGGCTCCATTGGCGACGCGCCCACCTCGGCCACCAGCACGTCGGCCTTCAGGGCGCTGATTCGCGACAGCAGCTGCCGCAGCCGCGTCCGGTACTCTTCGGGGTCGGCGATGGTCGAGGGCATGCCTGCATCCACAAAATCCAGAATATGGTCCGCTCCGGCGTCGCCGAAGGACAGCACATCACGGTAGCGGCCGGCACCGGTCAGTTTTGCGCCCACAACGGCCAGTCCCATCTTCTTCAGCTCATGGATGACGACCCGACCCGTGGTGGTCTTTCCCGCCGACATCGACGTGCCGACCAGCAGCACCACCGGTGTTGCCAGCGCGCGGGGCTCTGACGGCTTTACGAAATCGCGCATATTGAGCGTCAAGCCGCCCCGAATGACATGTCCGACGTAATCGAGAGGCACCGGGCGAGGTGACCGATGGGAAATCGAGGTCAGTTTGCCGAACAGCCCGGCCGCGGTCATCGACTGCATGGCGAGATCGTCGCCGATGTCTTCCCAGCTCCCCACGCCCTCCAGCGTCGCGCACCGTTTGCCCAGCGCTCCGATCGCCCGGTCGCCGGGCATGCCCTCGATATGTCTCCCGGTGCTCAGTTCCAGCGACGCGAAAGTACTGTGCACCTGTGTGATTTCACCCATGACATAGTCTCCGGTTTCCCAACCGCCGCGGGGCACGGGTTCGACGTCATACGGCACCTCCTCCAGATCGGCTATCCGCGTCAATGATAGATAGAAGCACTTGATACGGCTCATCGTCATCTCCTCCGATGTTGCCGCGCTGCTGTTGTCGCGTCTTATTATTCGTTCCGGGCAGCGCCAGTTAACGGTATTTCACCGGCGGCGCTGATAGCAACAGCGCCAGCAGTGCCGCCCGCTCGATGGTTTTGTCGATATACAGGAATTCGTGGTGTGCGTGGGCGCCGTCCCCGACCGCGCCGAGGCCGTCCAGGGTTGGAGCGAACAGGCTTGTCGTATTGCCGTCCGACCCTCCCCCTGCGGTGTCCTGTCCGAGTTCCAGCCCGATATCCCTGCCGAGGTCTCGAGCCAAGGTCCACAGTGCCCTGTTCCGATCCGTAGCCTCCATGGGAGGACGCCCGATCCTGCCGGTGATTTCAAGCGACACACCCCGGGTCGACGGTTCGAGGCCGTGGATCGCGCGCTCAATCCGCTCGGCGTCGGCCCGGGTTAATACGCGTACATCGACGACTGCCTCGCTCATCGGCGCCACCACGTTGGGGCGTAGTCCGCCATCCACTGTCCCAACGTTTACGGTGACACCCCGGTCAGCATCGTTGAGTGCGAACAGGTCCTGGATGACGTGGGACAATTCCAGTATGGCGCTGGCGCCCGCGGCGGGGTCCAGCCCGGCATGTGCGGCCCTGCCCTTGATCTTCACGTGGAATCGGCCCACGCCCTTGCGGGTTGTTTTCAGTTTTCCACTCTTTCCGAGCGAGGGCTCCAGCACGAATACCCGCTCCATCTTCTTTGCGAGTCTGGCGATGTACCTTCCCGAATCACGGCTGCCGATCTCCTCGTCCGAATTGAGGAACACCAGCGGGGCCACGGGCACGTCAATTTCGAGATCACGCAACGCGGCCAGCGCGAAAACAGCCTGGGTGATGCCACCCTTCATGTCATACACCCCCGGCCCGCGGACGACATTGTCGTGGGCCTCGAACGGCATGGTCTCCAGCGTACCGATCGGCCACACCGTATCGTAGTGGCCGAGGATGAGCTGTACCGGACTGCCGGACGCCCGGCATCGCGGTGCGGCATACAAGTGCCCGCCGCTGCCGCGGCCCGAAATTTGCATTGGTTTATAGCCCAGATCGTCCAGCGCCCGGGTCAGGAAATCCCGCACTCCGACCTGGGACCGTGGATCCCCGGAAGGAGATTCCCGCAGGGTCAGCGACTTCAGGAACGAGACGAACGCGCCCCGCCTGCCCAGCAGATAGCCGAGCACCTCCTGCCCACTCACGTCCGTTGTTTTTCGGGTTTGCAGGTCCAAGTTCAACACCCCCCGGTTATGATGGCTGCCCTCGATGTTTCCTTATTTTTTCATACCCGCCGGAAACGGGAAAGATCGGGTCGCATCTATCGACGCGAATCGGCCCGGGTGAAGGTACGCCAGCAGCGGCGCGCCATGGATCAGGTCCTGATCATCGCGATCCGCGCGGCGCAGCGAGCCCTCGTGAATATGGGCGGCCACGATCCGTCCTATGATCAGGCTGTTTTCACCCAGGTCGTCAACGATCCGGTCGAGCTCACACTCGAGATAAAGATAGCCGTTGTCCACGAACACCCCATCGATTGTTTCCGCGGACAGCGTGCTGATGGCGGACAGACTGGGTTTGGCATCGTTTTCACCACAGCGGGGTGCAGCCGCAAGGCTGGCCTCCAGGACCTGATCGGGCCGGAGGTAGCTCGCGGTAAATGCCCCTTCGCGCGCGATGTTCTGGTAGGTTCGGTGCCGCGGAGTACAGACAAAACCCAGATGGTTTTCCCAGCTCAGGGGCATGACCATGTGTTTCGGCGCAAGGTCATATTCTTCCCCCTCCTCACGGGTGCCGATAATCACCAGCGGCGAAACCATGAAAACCTGGCCCCACAGTGGCTCCGCCGGATCTAGTGTGATCACGCCTTTTCTTTTGGACACTTCCATAGGCAGTTTCCGGGCAGTGGCAATGGGAGGATTTTATCCGCCGGATGCCCCGCCCAAATTGACTTGCATCAGGATTGGCCAGATCTGCAAGGTAGAGCAAAATGGCTTGCTTGCCGGATTCTGCGATGCTCCATGCTGGCTGCGAACCACCTTTTCAGGGGCCGTGCAGCGCCTGCACCAGCCTGTTTGTCGCTGCGAGCCGGGCGGCAACGAGTCGCACCACAAATGTGTGGAAGGTCGCGGCCAGGCTGGGGTCGTCCTCTTTCATCCTTTTTAGCGCATCGAGTGTCAGCTTGTACGCAACCGTCGGAACCTCCGCAACGACGGACGCCGATCTGGGTATCCCGAGATACAGGGCCACTTCCCCAACGATC
>Ga0316187_10004215_pt1 | contig 12443 bp, 11 predicted proteins | sample CroRivburrow1_MG_FD_204927 | JGI IMG/M metagenome (GOLD analysis project Ga0316187, IMG submission 204927) | Coastal sediment microbial communities from Maine, United States - Cross River worm burrow 1 | ecosystem: Environmental > Aquatic > Marine > Coastal > Sediment | place: USA: Maine...
CTCAGGGTCAATGGAGGGATGGGGACGGGTTGGGTCTACCTGTCACGCAGCTACAGATTCTTCGACAACCGTCAGCGCGATCTGCATCTCTGCAAGGAGGTGAGATTCCTGCTACTCCTTAGGAATATTTGCCGACGTTGGCCGCAAGCACGGCGATCAGGCCGACCGCTATCAACACAAGAGCGAGCACGACGAATAGCTCCGCGCTCGAACGCAGAGCGCGACCCGATAGCGGTTGGTCTCCATCACGCCCTCACCATCGGCGTTCCATTGGGCTTGGTTGAGTGTCGCGCCTTGCGAACAACATCCACGAGACAGGTCGGGCGGACGATCGCCTATCCGGCCCGTGGTCCGCGCAAGACCCTTGCCGGGAGGCCGATGATCGCCTTGAAGAGGTCGAGGACTGCCTTGAGGGAGATGCCGATGATCCGCAGTGGCAGGCTGACCAACCACACGACCGGGTACAGAATGAGCGCCAGGAGGGCGAGAGGCCAGGCCACAACAAGCAGCACCAGCCAGATCAGGAACTTGAGCACGTCGCATACTCCATTTCTCGTGTGCCGAGGCGAGCGGCGTCGTCCCACCCTGATGAGGCTGCAGCCGCGCCTACGCTCATTGTCCTGCGATGTCGTCGAGAAGACAATCCCCTCTATCGCCCAGACAGCCGTTCGGGATAGACAAGCATCGCCGCACGGCGTTCTTCACGCATCACGCGGTCGTACTCGTCCCAGTCGTCGTGCGTGCCGCCCGCCGCAGAGAAGATGTCACGTAGCAGTCGGGAGATCGCCTGCCTATCGAGGCCGGGGAACTCGTCATCGGGACCGGCAATGTCAACAGTCCCTTCTACGCCCGCCCACGACCAGGCCCGACGGAACGTCACGGCGCATCGACCTGCGCGGCGCAAATGCTCGAGCTTGCGGGCGTCGCCACGCACGACAAAGCCGACGATCTCGACGCCGTTGGCCGGATGAGGGAGCACTCCCGCGTTGACAACGGTGGCGTGTGGCGATCCGTCCGAACGAGTTGTCGAAACGACACACAGGCCGGTCTCCGTTGCAGCCAGGGCCCGTACCTGATCGAGATCCGTCATCTCCAAGGCTCCTCTGATCGAATACGCGCACACTACCGCCGGATCGCATCCGATCCGGCTCCTGGGAGGATTTCGGAAAACACGCCACGCCGCCGCGTGTACGATCTGCGGACCTAGACCTCTCAGAAAGGGGCGCGCTATGCCACGGTTCATGATGGTTTACAAAGGCGAAGCTACGGACATGTCGGAGATGACGCCTGAAGAGGGCGCCGCCCTCATGGCGAAGTGGGGGGCCTGGTTGGAGACAGTGGGTTCGGCGCTCACCGACATCGGAGCGCCATTCGGCCCCGGGTCTTCCGTTGTTGACGACGGAACTTCTGGTGATCCGATGACGGCCACCGGCTATTCGATCGTGGAAGCTGCGGATCTCGGTGCGGCGGAAGCACTCACGATCGGCCATCCCTACCTAAGCGAGGGCAAGGGCGACTTCGCGATCGACATCTTCGAGCTAATGCCAGTTCCGATGGACAACTGACACAACCAGCTGTCGAGGAGCGGGGTGCTGCCATATGGCCGCACCCCGTTTCGCGTGCTATTGGAATGGATCCGGCCCCGGTCCGCGGCCACTGCGCATGTACTGGTCGATCTTGCGTTCTTCCCAACCCGCTATCCACCTACCCGATCCGAAGAACAACGCGGCGGCGTGCGAGAGCACCCCGATGCCCCATCCGATCGTTGCCCAGTAGAACCACCAACCGTCGCCCTGGACGGCGTTGATGATGAACAGGCCGACGTTCACGATCACGTAGACCGTGAGATGGATGTAGAAGCCCTTCACCTCCTCGACGCGTTTCTTGGCCTCCACGTAGCGAGGGTCGTCTGTCATGGCTACCTCCTCACCCTCAACATACGCGACCCGTGTTGCCATTGGAGGGAACGCCTGGTGCGTTCCTTGCGAGACTGGCTGCGCCAAACCCGGGCCGCGTGATCGCGCCTGCCTTTGCTGTTGTTGCGATTGACTCGTTCGCTTGATCAGGTCCGGGCCGGAGGGCTCCCACGGTCGCCGATAGATGCCGGGGTCGGCGGGGGTGCGGACGCCAGTCGGTCCGATTCCAGTCCTCCCTGATCCAGCCGGAATGGCGGATAACGATCGGTCATCAACGCCGCATAGGCAACCACGCGAAAGACCCAGCGGTTGAGCCCGATGATTAGCGCAAACAGAGGGCGTGGATAGCGGTTCGTGAACAGCAGGATTACAGCCGCAATGAAGACGAGGAGACCGAGGAGCCCGCCTGTCCAGATACCGCCGCCTCCACCCCAATCATTCGGTCTTCCTGACGATGCCCAGACCCCGGCACCGAGCAGGAAAGCCAGCACGAGGTAGTGCGGTATGGCCAGGAGCCACCACTTGACGAGCACTAGGCCTTGGGACAGCCGCTCCGGATACGCGATATCGAGCGTCGCCGGGTAGTCGTCCTCGCGCTGCAGCGAGAAAGGTGGGTACCGATCCGTTCCCAAGCCACCCTGGAAGGCGTAGTAATCAATCCGCCACCACCAGCGGAGCACTCCGAGATTGAAGTCGAATATGCCGCGCGGGTAGGTGCCCGTGAACAATATTGCGATGCCGGCGATGAACGTCGCGACAGCGAAGCCGATCGAAAGAAACACCAGGACAATGAGGTGCGGGATTGCCAGGAACCACTTGACGAGCCACAGGGCCGGTGAGAGCGTTTCATCGAGTGTGGCGTTGACGGCGACCGGTTCCTCCTCGCTCGGGGCTCCGGCGGCGACGGCGACCGCCGGGTCGGCTTCCGGAGCAGCGTCTCGTTCGCCTCTGACGGCTATCAATATGATCGCCACGGCGGCCATCGCAAACAGGGCCCCGATCGCCAGCAACGCGAATCCGGCAACCAGGATCGCGCTCGAGCGAACCCCCACCGTGACATCAGCGACTACTCCAGCGGAGCCGTCGGCGTTCATCAGAACGGCGACCCATTCCCCTTCCTCGATGTCCCACTCGACCTCGAGATGATTCGGCCCTGCCGCCGAGGCGACCCAGAACGTCTGAGCCGCGGGCGCGGTGGCAGCTGCTGCTGCTCCCCCCGGCAGTGGCTGGTAGTCAACATCGCCGTTGGGCTCAATGTCCACTATCTCGTCGCGAGAGACTCCGCCCAAGTAGGCGTCAACATCCTCGGCCGTGCCGATACCGACGAATAGGGAGGCCTGATCCGACACGGCCTGGGCCTGGATCCGCACCGTCGGGTCGACCCAGTCGAGAAACCACTCTGCGGGGCGAGGATCCGAGCGGAGGTCGAAGTCGCCGGTCACGACAGCTGCGGTGCCGCTGGAGATTCGATCGAGTGTTTCGTCGAAGAATCCGTCATCGTCCTCTTCGAGGATGTAGCCAACCGTCACTACTGCTCCGCCCACGAGCATTGCGACGGCGGGCACGGCAAAGAGGAGCAAACCCAACACGAGTGCGACGATGCGGCCCGGCTTCATGATCCAACTCCCTTGCGTCTCTTCGCCGATCGGAGCGGTCGGCGACGGATCGACTTGCACCTGTTGACTGCGCTGGATGACCAGTCACGACTCCCCCCAGCCTATCGATAGACGGGGCCGCTGACATATCGAGTTCGAGGCGTCGTGCCCTCAGGCCGCAGCGTCGTTCTTGGCCAGCAGGTATCCACGAGCGCGCTCCGCCAGCGGGTACCGGCCGACCAGCTCCCAGAAGGCTGCACTGTGGTCCGAATGGGACAGATGGGCCAGTTCGTGGACTATGACGTAGTTGAGAACCCAGTCCGGAAACGGGGCCACGCGAGCGGCGATTCGGACGCGCCCGGTCGCTGGAGTGCACGACCCCCAGAGGGTCTTCTGCCTCTCCGACCAGACGATTTCCGATGGCTTGCGCAGGCCGTATGCCGCAGCGAGCTTGGCGGCTCTTCCCGGGAGATCGATATCATTGGCAGTTGAACCGCGAGCGAAACGGGCTCGCATGACTTCGACCCAGTGCGCCTCCTCCGCCGCCGACATTCGCCCGGGGATGGCGATCTCGAGGACCCCGTCGACCATGCGAGCTTGCACAGTCTTGTGGCGCCGCTGGCTACGTTTCACCTGTACCTGCATGACATGCACGCTAGACGCCGTCCCCGACAAAAACGCCGCACCAACCGACCGGCTCAATCAGGGGCCAGCAGCTCATCCAGGGCGCGCCGAATCCGCTTTTCACTCACTGAGCCCTTCGCACCAATCGGCTGCGCAAAGAAACTCACCCGGAGCTCCTGGAGCATCCACGAAATCTCGACCATCCGGGGGGTCCACGGGAGGGAGTCCATCAACGCCTCGAGCTCGTCTTCGAGGATGCGGACGCGCCTCATCCGTTCGAGGTCCCGTTGCGGGTTCTCAGGCAACTTGCGGAGTCGATAGGCGGCAGCCTGAAGGTAGCGCCGCACGTCATCGAGCCGATCAGCGCCCACGCCGGCAAGGAACCCGGGATAGATGAACTGGCCGACCTGGCTCGCCACATCTGCGGCACCGGCCTGGGCCGCATCGCCACGGGCCACGTCGAGGAGTGACTCGACATCGTGCAAATCGCGCAGTATCGCCTCCGTGAGCTTTCCGACCCGCTCGAGCACCTCAGCGAGGTGGTCGCGTACTGCGAGCAGGGCCCGATCGAACTCCGCGCGATTCCACACGAGGCCGCCGGAGTCGACCATCACCTGGTCCAGCGCGCATGCCAAACAATCATCCATCAATTCGGCGGCTCCCGCATAGGGACTTGAAGCCAGCAGCATCGAAACATTGCCACTCAGGACGCTGCGCAGCAGCTTGGTGGCGTTGGGCAGTTGCAGGAACAGCAGGCGGCGGAGACCCTCCCACATCATCTCGGCTTGCTCCTGCCGACTCGATACGAGCCGTATCGACACCGCCTCGCGATCATCGACGAGGGTGGGATAGGCGATGACATCGTGGCCGGCGCCCTGCAGCGTGATCTGCGATGGGAGGTCACCGAAGTCCCAGCTAGTGATGCCTTCCCGCTCGATCGGGTGAGACGCGGCCGCGGCAGTGCCGCGCGCATCATCACGGACCGCGTCCCGGATGTCACCGAGGTCACCACCCTCGGCGATGATCCGGCCCGAACTATCCACGATGTTGAAGCGAGGCCGGAGATGATTGGCCACCGCGGAGGGGTCGAAGTCATCGGGAAGGATCGTCACCCCGGCCCGCCGCGAGAGTTCGCGACGCAATTCCTCGATGAGGCCGCCGTGTTCGCGACGGATCGATAGTGCGACCTCGCGGGCGGTATCGGGCACCGGCGCAAAGAGCTTTCTGAGCCGCTTCGGCAGCGACTTGATGAGGGCTTCGATCAGATCATCACGGAACCCGGGGACGTTCCACTCGAACACTGTGGGGTCGATGCGGTCGAGAACGTGCGCCGGGATCTCAACGGTGACGCCGTCATCGGCACTCGTCGGATCAAACTCGTACGAGAGCGCGAGCTCGATGTCGCCGTAGTGCCAGGTCGCTGGAAACAGGGCATCGTCCACCCCTTCTGCGTCGAAGGCAACCAGGTCGTCAATCGTCATGTCAAGGAGATCGGGATGCTCCCCGCGAGTCTGATTCCACCATCCCTCGAAATGCCGGACGGAGACGATGTCGTGTGGAATGCGGTTGGAGTAGAAGCGGACCATCGCCTCCTCGTCAACCAGCATGTCGGCACGACGGGCACGCGCCTCGAGGGCACGCACCTCATCGATCTTGGCTCCATTGCGGGCCAAGAATTCAAAGTGGGTGGTCCACTCGCCCAGCGCCAGCGCGTGTCGGATGAAGAGCTCGCGGGCCGCCACCATGTCAAAACGGTGATAGAGGACGACACGATCTGCAATCAGCGGCACTCCATAGAGAGTGACCGTCTCCCTGGCAACGGCTGCCCCGCGGTCCGAATCCCACCACGGGTCCGAACGAGTGCGCGTCACGAGGTGAGCGCCGAGCTCCTCGATGGCTGCCGGATCAACACCGGCTACCACCCGCGCCCACAGACGGGTCGTCTCAACCAGTTCAGCCGCCATCAACCACTGAGGCGCCCTCTTGAAGAGCGCCGATCCGGGATTGATGGCAAACCGGGTGCCCCGGGCACCGCGGTACTCAAAGCTCGCGGGATCCTTGACGCCGACGTGCGACAGGAGGCCGGACAGCACGGCCCGGTGCACCAACTCCGGCCGGGCCGCCTCGCGATTGGGCTTCAGGCCAATGTCATCGACAGCCCGCCGCAACTGCGCATGAATGTCCTGCCACTCGCGTACTCGGCGCCAGTTCAAGAACTCATCGCGGCACATCCGCCGGAACTGATTCGAAGTGCGTTCCCGGCGCTCCTTCTCGAGGTAGCGCCACAGGTTGAGGAGGGTCAGGAAGTCGGAGGTCTCGTCGTGGAAACGGCGATGGAGCGCGACGGCGTGCTCCTCCTTCCCGGTGGGTCGCTCCCGGGGATCGATGATCGACAGGGCAGCCGTGATGATCAGTATCTCGCGGAGGCAAGCCTCTCCGTCGGCGGCGAGCAGCATCCGCCCGAGGCGCGGATCGAGCGGCAGGCGGGCCAGTTTCCGCCCGACGTCCGTGAGCCAGTCTCTGCTGCCCAGGCGGTCCCCTTCCACCGCGCCGAGTTCATGGAGCAGCGCGATGCCGTCGCGAACGGTGCGAGTGTCGGGTGCCTCGAGGAAGGGGAAGGACTCGATTTCGCCGAGTCCGATCGCCGCCATCTGCAGAATCACCGACGCGAGGTTGGTCCGCAGAATCTCCGGGTCGGTGAATTCAGGACGACCCATCAGGTCTTCGACCGAGTACAGCCGGACGCAGATGCCGGGTCCGAGGCGGCCACAGCGGCCGGCCCGCTGATTCGCCGAGGCCTGAGAGATCGCCTCGATGGGAAGTCGTTGCACCTTGGTGCGGCGGCTGAACCGAGAGATTCGAGCCGTGCCCGCATCGACGACATACCGGATGCCGGGGACCGTCAGCGAGGTCTCGGCGACATTGGTGGCGACGACGATGCGGCGACCAGTGTGGCCGGCAAACACGCGATGTTGTTCGCCGGCCGACATCCGCCCAAACAACGGGAGCACTTCGGTATGCGGCAACTCGAGGCCACGCAAGGCCTCGGCCGCGTCCCGAATTTCACGCTCTCCCGAACAGAACACCAGGACGTCGCCGGGACCTTCCTCGCGCAACTCCAGTACGGCGGCGACGATCCCGTCGGTTTGGTCGCGAGCCTCTGTCCCGTCGATGCCAACCAACGGTCGATAGCGAACTTCGACCGGGTAGGTCCGACCGGATACCTCGACGATCGGGGCGCCGTCGAAGTGGTCGGAGAACCGGGCCGTGTCGATAGTCGCCGAGGTGATGATCACCTTCAGATCCGGGCGTTCTGGGAGCAGCCGCTTGAGATAGCCGAGAAGAAAATCGATGTTGAGGCTGCGTTCGTGGGCCTCGTCGATGATGATCGTGTCGTAGCGGCGGAGAGAACGGTCCCGTTGCAGTTCGTTCAGCAGAATGCCATCCGTCATCACTTTGATCAACGTTCGCTCCCCCACCTGGTCGGTGAAGCGCACGGTGTAGCCAACAGTGTCCCCGAGCGCGCTGTGCAATTCCTCGGCGACCCGCTCGGCGATCGACCGGGCCGCGATACGCCGTGGCTGGGTGTGGCCGATGAGCCCGGCGACGCCCCTGCCGAGCTCCAGACACAGCTTGGGTATTTGGGTGCTCTTACCGGAGCCGGTTTCGCCGGCGACGATCACCACCTGGTTGTCACGAATCGTCTCGAGCAACGCCTCGCGCGATTCGACAATGGGAAGGTCCTCCGGATAGGCGATGGTGGACGGCATAGCCGACCGGCGCGTCTCCACCCGCTTCTCAGCAGCGGCGATGTCGTTGCTGATCTGCGCCCGGGCTTCCTCTGCCCGCCGTCCCGACAGCCGCCCCAAGCCGCGGAGCCGGCGCTGCAGACGATGCCGATCCAGGATCGACACGTCGTCGAGGCGGGAGCGCAGTTTCGCGACGGAGGGAGCGGTTGCCATGATCGGCAAAGGTTAAGGGAAGCCGGCGGTGGCCGGTGCCGTGCCGGCCACGGATCGTCCGGCGCGATGATCGTGGGATCACGGGTTAGCGTCACTGACGAGAGGTCAAGGAGAGAACATGAATGACCGGTTGAAGCGAATCTGGCAGGATGGCGAGACGGCCCACGGCGGCTGGCTGGGTCTCTACGACGACTATGCCGCTTCCATCATGGGTGACGTCGGATTCGACTACCTGGTTGTCGACATGCAGCACGGATCGGCCGACTACACGCAGGCCACCCGTCTCCTCCAATCTGTCTCGATCTCGGCCAGCGTGCCGTTGGTGCGGGTTCCATGGAACGACCCGTCCATCATCGGTCGGGTACTCGATGCCGGCGCCCTCGGCATCATCGTGCCGATGGTGAACTCAGCCGAAGAAGCCGCCGCCGCGGTCCAAGCGTGCCGGTACGCGCCCGAAGGCGCGCGTAGCTGGGGGCCCACCCGTGCCGCCCGGCTACACGGCGACTACCAACCGACGGCAGTCAACGATGTGGTCGCGTGCATCCCGATGATTGAAACCGCCCGGGCGGTCGAGGCCATCGACGAGATCCTCGCGGTTGCGGGAGTCGACGCGATCTATGTTGGGCCGGCAGATCTCTCACTCACGTACTGGCTACCACCCGCCGGTGACAATGAGGGCCCATTCGTGAACGCGCTCGAGACGATCGTCGACGCATGTACCCGCCACGACGTGGTGCCCGGAGTCCATGCCAACTCCTCCTTGGCCGCCGAACGCCGGAGCCAGGGGTTCCGCATGATCACAATATGCAGCGACGACCAGGCTCTGGCCCAGGGCGCAGCGGCAATGCTGCGCGACGGCACGGCGGGCAGCCGGTAGCCTCTCCTGCCCAGCGACACTGAGGTAGCAATGCTCTACGGCCTGGCCTATTTCCCAACCGACAAGGCGATGCAACCGATCGAATTCGGCGAAGCCGCCGAGGCGGCCGGTTTCGAATCGATCTGGTTCGCCGAGCACAGTCATATTCCGGTAAGCCGCATCACCCCGTGGGGCGGACGCGAGGGAGCCCCTCCCCTGCCCGACCACTACTCGCGGACGCACGATTCGATCGTGGCGCTAGCCGCGATCGCGGCCCGCACCACGCGCATCCGCTTGGGAACCGGGATCGCGCTGCTGGCACAACGCGATCCAATCTGGGTGGCAAAAGAGATAGCCTCCCTCGACGTCATTTCCGGTGGGAGAGTCAACTTCGGCATTGGCTACGGCTGGAACGTCGAAGAGATCGAGAGCCACGGCATCGATCCGTCTCGGCGCCGGGCGCTGGTTCGCGAGAAGACCCTCGCCATCAAAGAGATCTGGAGCCAAGAGGAAGCGGCCTACTCCGGAGAATTTGTGGCATTCGACCCGATATGGTCATGGCCGAAGCCGGTCCAGCAGCCGCACCCACCAATCGTGATCGGAGGCGCCCCAACGCCGGTCACCTTCCGCCATATCGTCGAATACGCCGATGGCTGGATGCCGCTCTACGGTCGTTTCCCCGTCATCGAACACGTCACGAGTCTGCGCCAGCAGGCCGCCGACGCCGGGCGGGACCCGGCCGCCATCGAGGTAACCGTCTACATGGCACCACCAGAGTTGGACGTCATCGAGGAACTGCGCGACGCCGGGGTCGATCGCATCCTGTTTGGCGTCAACTCGCTGCCGACCGAGGTCGCGGGCCGGCAGATCCTCGACCTCGAGGAGCTCGCCGCCGAGGCCGGCTAGAGCGACCGGCTCCAGGGACCCTCATCTCAGTCGATGTCGAAGCCCGCATCCCGGGCGTACTTGCGAAGCTCATGTGCCGGGTAGAAGCCAAGTGCATCGTCGGCGTCTTCCGCGACCGTGATGGCGACGATGCCCTCGGCATCGAACTCGTACGTGATACACCCACCCTCGAAGGTGAAATACCATTCACCCCGATAGAACAGGTCCGGCACGTTGTCTTCGATCAGATCGAGCGCCTCTTCCGGGCGCAGGCTGGTCCCGGCGACACCAGGATCATTGCTGCGCATCTCAACGGTCTTCTCCTCCGCATCGAGGTTTGAGATGATCCAGACGTAGTGATCGTTCGCCAACTCACGGTTGACTCGAGCAGCCACCTCCTCGTCCAGGTTCTTGTCGACCGTGAATATCACACGCCTGTCTTCGATCTCCACCCGTCCGAGCTCGGCGACGATGCTCTCGGCGCTGGCCAGCGCCTGTTCGCCGAGGGGGATGATGCTGATCTCGATAACGACCGGGACAAACTCGACTGCCTCGAACCGTTCGATGTCGGGATATCCCAGCGGATGCCCGGATCGAGCGGGCTGCGCCTCTGCGATGTCGCAGGACTCCGTCACTGTCACCGTGAGGAACGGATTGATCCCACGCTGGAACTCGATCCCGGCTCGACCGTCCCTGGCGAACCAGTTGACGGAATCCCAGCCGAGCCGCAGTTCCTCGATGCAGGGGGTGTATTTCGCAGTGGGCACAGCCTGTGCCGCGAGGACGTGCGTGTTGAGCGCCTGATCAGTGCACTCCGGGTCATCGAGTCCGAGGGAGCTGTTGCACGCGCTCGCCAGCAACGCAAGCGCGGCGACCCCGAGAATGATTCGCCTGCTCACAGGAACCCGCCTCCGGTGAACTCGGTGAAGACCTGGCCGACAATGAAGAGCAACAACAGGGCGGCGCCTGCAGCGAGTCGCTGCCGACGGGGACTCCACCGCTGAATCGAGATCGGCTCGGTTGACGGCGCCAGCTCGCGGAACTCGGCTACCAGATCGACACCCTGCTCCTTCTTGATCAGAGCCAGCGAACTGCGCGACTGCGAAGGCAGTGTCACGCTTCGTGTGGCCGCAAACGCCTCCCCGATGTCCTCGGGCGCAAACTGGAGTAACGCCCGCTCGTAGACCCGTTCAGCACCCGTGCGCAGCGCCAGGATCACCATCATGTTGGCGAGGTCGACGGCCTGCCGCCAAGGCGTTGGGCGCACGCTGCCGAAGGCGACGTCGATCAGGACGATGTGGCCGTCGTTGAGCATGACGTTGGCCGGCTTGACGTCACGATGCGCCAATCCAGCATCCCACATGCGGCGGATCACCCCGAGGGCGTCGTCGATGATGTCATCATCGATGTCGGCGTGGGTCAGTTCTTCGGAGCCCTCTAGAAACTCACTGACCATGAGGTATTCGCGTTCGGGCGCGATCTCGACGATGCCGAAGGGCTCGGCGCTGCGCACTCCTGCATCGCGCATCAATCGCTGGATGTAGTCCTCATATTCGACCAGTCGGCGCACCGAAGTAAACCGAACCTCATCCTCCAGGGAGCCGTACAGGATCGTGCGCCCCACCTTGTACCAGCGGTCGGAGCGCAGGTGGGTCTGGCTGTAGAGCTTGGCGAAGACATAAGTGTCCGGATCGCCTTTGACCTTCATGCGCAGGGGCGTCGAGCCTCCAGATCCCTCCAACCCGAAAGGTTTGATCTCGAGGACATCCATCCCAAGCTGTTCACCGACGGCCTCGCTGATTGCCTCGCCCCGGGCCCCGGTCACGTCGAGGTGGGCGGTCACGCCACGCTGCCAATGAACGGGAAACGCCGATTCGGGGGCGAACCAGGGAAGAGCACAACCACCACCGAGATGGAAAAGATCGCCGACACGATGGCGTCACTCGGATGGTCAACGCCGAGGTACAGCTGGGCAAGCACGAGGAGAGCCACCAGCCCTCCGGCGACGACCAGAGCGAGACGCCGTCGTTTGCCGCGGGGCACAAGGGCATACGCCATGGCGGCCAGAGTCACGCCGAAGCGGGCGACCGGCCCAGAGGGATGCGAAGCTCCCTCCCAGGTTCCGATTAGGGAAACGAAGGGCCGGGGCCGGCCGACGACCTCCTGCAGGATGTCAACAGTCCACTGCACGATGAGGATGGCGAGTATGACCGCAAAGAAATGACGCCAGCGCCGGATGAATACGAGTGCCAGCAGCGTGCCGATCCGAAGGACCCGCAGCAAGAACGAAGACCCGAGCAGCGCCACCGCGTCGGCAATCGATGTGAGGGTGTCGTTGCGAGCGTCCACGAAGCGCCTGAGGACTGAGATGTCATGTCGGGTCCACCAGTTGGTGGTAGCGGGGAAGGCGAAGAGCGTAATCCAGACGGCAATCATCGCGATCCCGGCGACGAGCCAGATTCGGCCCGTAGCCCGGAGCTCTCGCTCGAGTGGAGCCTTCTCTCCGCTGGGCCGGCGCCGGCGACCGGCGATTCGGATGCCGGCGACGCGGACTTCGCGGCGCACACCAATCGTCGGCAGACCGCGCTCGATCCGCTGTGACACC
>Ga0316187_10004216_pt1 | contig 12441 bp, 9 predicted proteins | sample CroRivburrow1_MG_FD_204927 | JGI IMG/M metagenome (GOLD analysis project Ga0316187, IMG submission 204927) | Coastal sediment microbial communities from Maine, United States - Cross River worm burrow 1 | ecosystem: Environmental > Aquatic > Marine > Coastal > Sediment | place: USA: Maine...
CGCAGGTGGTTGTCCACGCCGGGATCACAGGTCAGCGCCGACAGGCCGGCGTAGGGCGGCCCGCCGAGGCGCACCTGGTTCTCCAGTGCGATCAGCGTGCGGATGTCGTGGCGGCCGTCGCCGATCACCGTCGGCGGATCGCGGCGGATGACATCGATCAGCTCGCCGGCGAGGTACAGAAAGCGGTAGTTGTCCCCCGGTAGCTGCTCCTCAACGAGGAAGCGCGTGCCCACGCGTGCCGCGGCGAAGGCCGCGCGGCGCAGCGCCGTGGCATCCTCGATACCGGTGGTCACGCCGCGCCCGCCGGCGCCATCCACCGGCTTGACCACCACCGGGCGGCCGAGCTGGGCGAGAAAGCGCTGCGCGGCCTCAATGTCGCCGAGATCGAAGGCCAGGTGGCGCGGCACCGGCAGGCCGATGTCGGCGATCAGGCGCTGCGACAGGGCCTTGTCGCCGGCGATGGAGAGCAGTACGTGGTCGTCGATCTGCACCTCGAAGCCGTTGACGTAGGTCAGCGCGGCACCGCGGCGGATGCGCAGCCAGCGACCACCCAACTCATCGATCTCCGCACCCATGGCGTCGGCGGTACGCTGCCAGTAGTCGCGGTAGTAGCGGCTACGCAGCGCGACGTAGTCGCGCTTGAGGCGCAGACCTTCGAGGTCGAACAGCTGCCGGCCGCGCTCGGCGTAGCGCAGCAGACGGGCGAGATTGCGCTGTAGCGTGGAACTCATGCCTGTATCCGGCGCCCCACTCAGTCGACGTTGACGCAGCCGGCACTTTCCAGCGCGACGTCAACCCAGTCGTTGTTGAAGATGCCCTTTTTGACGCTCTCCTCGTAGCCCGCCGCGTTCTGTTTTTGCCGGCTCAGGCGTTCGAGGGTGTCCTCGGCAAAGTCCTGGCGCACCACCACCACGCCGTCGCTGTCGCCGACCACCAGATCGCCCGGGTTGACCACGATACCGCCGCAGCAGACCGGGAAGTTGATCTCGCCGGGGCCGCGATGCAGCGGGCCGATAGGGGTGATGCCGCGGGCGAACACCGGGAAGTTGATGGCGCGGATATCTTCTACGTCGCGGATCAGGCCGTCGACGATGAAGGCCTGGATGCCGCGATGCTGGGCCTTGGTGGAGATCAGATCGCCGATGATCGCGTTCATCTCGCTGGAGCCGGCGTCGATGACCAGCACGTCGCCGGGTTTGGCCACGTCGAGCACCTTGTGCACCATCAGGTTGTCGCCGGGGTAGCACTTGACCGTGGTCGCCGGGCCGCAGATGGGGGTGTCGGTGGTCTGGTTCTTGATCTCCGGGCGCATGGTGTACAGCCGGTTGAGCATGTCGGAGACATCGGCCGCGGCAAACTGGCTGTAGGCCTCGACCATCTTCGCGCTGGGGCGCTCAATGTGGTTGCGGATGCGAAAACCCGGGCCGCGGTGCAGCTGGGCGGATTTGGGGGTTTCGGGCTTCGGCGCGGCGGTGCTCATTGAGTATCTCTCCGGATTGATGACTGCAGCGGCCGCCGGGCGGCGGCCGCAGAATGTAGCGCGGCGCAGATCGCGCCCCACGCCGTCGCCTCAGGCGACCTCGACCACCTGGCCCGGCTCGCCTTCGACCCAGGGGCCCTGGCGGATGCCGGTGTTGTAGTGGTCGCCAAACTCCCAGGTCAGCGCGCGCGCGTTGGGGATGTTGATCCACTTGCGCATCAGCAGGCGTTTCTTCTCCGGGTCTTCCCAATCGGTGAAGGCGGCGCGGGTGTGGAACACCGTGTGGTTGCTGAGCAACAGCAGGTCGCCGGATTCGAGCATCACGTCGGTGCCAAACTCCTCGCACACGGACAGCTCGGCCACCTTGTTGATCGCATCCTTCTCCAGCTGGCTGAGCGGCGGCACGCCCGGCAGCTGTTCGGCGGTGAGCATCGCCTTCTGATTGAAGCGGCAGCTCAACTTGCCCTGGTGGTAAGAGTAGACCGGCACGCGGTGCGCAGTGATATCGACGTACTTGCCCGGCGGGCCGCTGCCGCGCAGGTTGTAGTGAAAGCCGGTGTACAGCGGTTCGAGATACTCGCGGTGCTTGGCGAGGATCTCGTTGTAGATCGCCATTGAGCTGGCCAGGGTGTTGATGCCGCCCTCCCTGGCCTGACGAATGCACAGCAGCGAGACGATGTCACCGGAATCGCAGTGCGGGGTCAGCTCGGCATTGGTGGTGTAGCCGCGCACGGCGATGTCGTCGTAGCTCAGGCCGCGGTCGGTGACCAGATCGATCAGCGTGCCCTGCGGGTCCTGGATGATCGACTGGCCGATGTGCGCCGCCACCCCGGCGTAAAGCAGTTGCTGCTGCTCGACCGTCTTGCCCTGTATCGGCATGCCCTTGAGCACGGCGATGCCGCGGCCGTCCTCGATCTGATCGCGCAGCTTGGTCACCAGCGGGCCGATGTGCGGCAGCGGAAAGTCCGCCTCGCGGATCTCCGCGTGCTCAAGGCCCTTCTCCTGGACCTGCTGCAAGGCGGACTCGATCTCGGAGATCTCCTCGGCACTCAGTTCGTAGACCCAGGAGCGGTCGCTCTCCATATCGGCCCGGGTCCACGCCGAAGCGTCTCTCAGCGGTTCCAGCAACATATCGTATTCAGCCATTTCCAGCAGTTCTCCGTGTCTGGCGGTGCCCCTTGGGCGGCCCGGCGGGGGCCCGCGCAGGCCCGATCCGCCATTCTAATCGCAGTTCTTTGATTCCGCCGGCCGGCCGCGTCGGGAGGCTGCGGAAGTGTGCCGGCGATTCTATCCATTGCCACTGTAAGGTAATGCGAACTGTATCGTAACTGAGGTGGCACGCGGCCCCGCGGGGTCGCGGACGAGCCGGCAACAGCGCGTGCTGTCGGCGTTGCAGGCGATGCGCTAGAGTGGCGCGCGGCGGCGCACAAGCCCGCCATCCGGACACTCCGACAGATTCAGCCAAGGCGCACCGCGGGAGGCGCAGCAGATGCAGTTTTCCAGTTTCGGCGAGCAGTTCACCGGCCACTCCGGCACCGTGCAGCTCATGGACGACCTGGGCAGCGCCACCGCCGGCGAGGCGCCGCTGTGCATGCTCGGCGGCGGCAACCCCGGGCGGGTGCCGCAGATCGAGGCCCGCTGCGCCGAACTGCTGGCCCAGCTGGCCACCGACGGCGACGCCATCCACCGCCTGTTCGGCAGCTACGCCGGGCCGGGCGGCGAGCAGCGCTTCGTCGCCGCCCTCGCCGAGCTGCTCAATCGCGAGTATGGCTGGGGCCTCAGCGAGCGCAACATCGCCCTTACCAACGGCAGCCAGAACGCCTTTTTCTACCTCTTCAACCTGTTCGGCGGGCGCCAGCCGGACGGCGGCGAGAAGAAAATCCTCCTGCCGCTGGCGCCGGAGTACATCGGCTACGGCGATGTCTTCGTCGACGGCAGCCACTTTGTCGCCAATCGGCCGAGCATCGAAATGCGCAGCGACGGCCTGTTCAAGTACCACGTCGATTTCGCCACGCTGGAAGTGGGCGACGACATCGGCGCCATCTGCGTATCGCGCCCGACCAACCCCACCGGCAACGTGCTCACCGATGCCGAGCTGGCGCAGCTCGACCGCATCGCCCGCGCCAAGGGCATCCCGCTGATCGTCGACAACGCCTACGGCCTGCCCTTCCCCGGGCTGATCTTCACCGCCGCCAACCCGGTGTGGCACGACAACGTCGTCATCTGCCTGAGCCTGTCCAAGTTCGGCCTGCCGGGGCTGCGCACCGGCATCGTCATCGCCCGCGAGGAGATCATCCAGGCCATCTGCCGCCTCAACGCCATCGTCAACCTCGCCCCCGGCAGCGCCGGCGCCGCGCTCACCGCACCGCTGCTGGAGAGCGGCGAGATCATCAGCCTCAGCCGCGAGGTGATCCGCCCCTTCTACCAGCGCAAGGCCGAACAGGCGCTGGGCTGGCTGCGCGAAGCGCTGGGCGACTACCCGGTGCACATCCACGTGCCGGAGGGCGCGCTGTTCCTGTGGCTGTGGTTCGAGGGCCTGCCCATCGCCAGCGCCGAACTCTACCGGCGACTGAAGGCGCGGCGGGTGATCATCGTCCCCGGCGAGCACTTCTTTCCCGGCCTGGAAGGCGACGACTGGCGGCACAAGCGCGAGTGCATCCGCCTCACCTACTCGCAGGACGAAGCCAGCGTGCGCGAGGGCATCCGGATCATCGCCGAAGAGGCCATCGCCGCCTACGACGAAGCCGCCGGCTGAGGCCCCGCCCGGCAAGCGCAGCAACTGCTACAATCGCGCGCCCCTGCACCGGCGAGCCCACCGCATGCCCCGATTCGTCCCCGGCCAACGCTGGATCAGCGACCCGGAAACCGAGCTCGGCCTCGGCACCGTGCTGCGCGCCGACGCGCGCACGGTGATGATCGTCTACCTCGCCTGTGGCGAGACACGCACCTACGCCACCGCCAGCGCACCGCTGACGCGCGTCGAATACGCCCCCGGCGATCGCGTGCGCCACCACGACGGCTGGACGCTGACGGTCGAATCCGCCGCCCGCGACGGCGAACTGCTGCGCTACCGCGGCCGCGACGAGCAGGGTCGCGGCGCCGAGGTCGGCGAGGCCGAGCTGGACGGCGAGCTGGCCTTCAGCGGGCCGCTGGCGCGGCTGCGCAACGGGCAGATCGACGAGGACCGCTGGTTCCGCCTGCGCGCCGCCACCCGCGAACAATTGCAGCGCCGCGCACAGAGCCCGGTAGCCGGCCTCGGCGGCGCACGCATCGCCGCCATCCCCCACCAGCTGTACGTCGCCGACGAGATCTCGCGACGCCACGCCCCACGCGTGCTGCTGGCCGACGAAGTGGGCCTCGGCAAGACCATCGAAGCCGGCCTGATCCTGCACCGCCAATGGCTGCAGGGCCGCCTGCGCCGCGCCCTGATACTGGTGCCCGACGCCCTGCTCTACCAATGGCTGGTGGAAATGCGGCGGCGCTTCAATCTGCACTTCGCGCTGTTCGACGGCGCGCGCCTGCAAGCCTGGAGAGAATCGCAGCGAGAGCACGACGACGCCGAAAACCCCTTCGAAACCGCCCAACTGGCGCTGACCAGCCTCAGCCAGCTGTGCGCCGACAAACAACTCGCCCGCGCCGCGCTGGATGCCGAGTGGGACATGCTGGTAGTCGACGAAGCCCACCACCTGAGCTGGACGCCGGAAGCGCCGAGCCTCGAATACAGCCTCGTCGAAGCGCTGGCCAGCACCAGCCCCGGCGTGCTGCTGCTGACCGCAACCCCCGAACAACTCGGCGAGCAGAGCCACTTCGCCCGCCTGGCGCTGCTCGACCCGCAGCGCTACGCCGACTACGCCACCTGGCGCGACGAGGAACGGGGCTACGCCGCCACCGCCGCACTGGCCGAGGCGCTCGACAGCGCGGAGCCGCTGGCGGAATCCGCGCTGGCGCAGCTCGGCGAACTGCTCGGCGACGACGAACTGGCCGCGCTGCGCGTCGCGCCCGACGGCGACGACCGCGAACGGGCGCTGGCCGCGCTGCTCGACCGCCACGGCACCGGCCGGGTGCTGTTTCGCAACACCCGCGCCGCGGTCGCCGGCTTCCCCGAGCGGCGCCTGCACAGCCACCCGCTGGCGCGCCGCGACGCCGACGCCGCGGACCACGACCGCGCCGCCGACGAAGGCCAGCGCTGGTGGCGCGACGACCCGCGCATCGACTGGCTGGGCGGCCACCTCAAGGACTGCTACCCGGACAAGACCCTGCTGATCTGCGCCGCCGCCGACATCGCGCTGGACATCGCCGAGGCGCTGCGCCTGCGCTTCGGCATCGATGCGCCGGTATTCCACGAGGGGCTGAACCTGATCGAGCGCGACCGCGCCGCCGCCTGGTTCGCCGAGGCCGAAGGCGGCGCGCGCGTACTGATCGCCTCGGAGATCGGCTCCGAGGGGCGCAATTTCCAGTTCGCCCGCCACCTGGTGCTGTTCGATCTGCCACTCGCTCCCGACCTGCTCGAACAGCGCATCGGCCGCCTCGACCGCATCGGCCAGCGCCACGCGGTGGAGATCCACCTGCCGCACTTCGCCGACGGCCGCGACGCGCGCCTGCTGCGCTGGTACCACGAGGGGCTGGATGCCTTCGAACACAGCTGCGCCATCGGCAGCGCGGTGGCCGCCGCGCTCGGCGAGCGCCTGACGGCGGCGCTGGACGGCGAGGCGCAGGCCTTCGACGAACTGCTGGGCGAAACCCGCGAGCTGGCCCAGGCGCAGCGTGCGCGCCTCGCGGCCGGCCGCGACCGCCTGTTGGAGCGCGCCGCCTGCCGCCCGCGGCGCGCCGCAGAACTGCTCGCCGCACTGGCCGCCGAAGACCGCGACAGGCAGCTGCGCGACTGGCTGGAGCTGACCTTCGACGCCTTCGGCGTAGACAGCGAGGAGCACTCCGAACGCGCCTGGATCATCAGCCCCGGCGACCACCTGCAGGTGGCCAGCTTCCCCGGCCTGCCCGAACAGGGCTTGACCGCCACCGACGACCGCGCCACCGCGCTATCGCGCGAGGACATGGCCTTTCTCAGCTGGGAGCACCCGATGGTGCAGGGCGCCATCGACCTGATCTGCCACGGCGAGCGCGGCCAGGTCTCGGCCTGCGCCGCCAGCCACCCGGCGCTGCCGCCCGGCGCGCTGCTGGTCGAGGCGCTGCTGGTCGCCGAGTGCCCGGCGCCGCGCCAGCTCGGCGCCGAGCGCTATCTGCCGCAGACCGCACTGCGCCTGCTGGTCGATGAGCGCGGCGCGGAGCGCTCGGCGCAGCTGGGCGCGGCGCTGGCCGAGGCCGAATCGGTGCCGCCGGGGGTGGCGCGACAGATCGTCGCCGCGCGGCGCGACACCCTGTTGGGCATCGCCGAGCGCGCCAGCCAGCGTGCCGAGCGCCAGCTGCCGGCGCTGCGCGAGGCGGCACTGGGGCAGATGCGCGAGCGCCTCGACGCCGAGCTGGCGCGGCTGCGCGCGCTGGCCGCGATCAACCCGGCGGTGCGCGCCGAGGAGATCGAGCACCTCGCCGCGCAGCGCAGCGCGCTGGCCGAGGCGCTGGGCGAACTGCGCCTGCGCCTCGACGCATTGCGCCTGGTATTCGCCCACTGAGCGGCGATCTGCCGCAGCGCGCGGCGGTTAAAAGCCTGAAACACATGAATTGACCGCAGCCACGGAACAGCCCATGAACATTGTCTCTTTCAACGTCAACAGCATCCGCCAGCGCCAGCACCAACTGGAAAAACTGGTGGCAGAGCACGCGCCGGAGGTCATCGGCCTGCAGGAAACCAAGGTCACCGATGAGGATTTCCCGCGCGCCGCCATCGAGTCGCTGGGCTACCACGTCGAGTTCTTCGGCCAGAAGACCCACTACGGCGTGGCGCTGCTGTCGAAGGCCGCACCGCTGGCGGTGTACAAGGGCTTCCCCGGCGACGCGGAGGATGCCCAGCGGCGCCTGATTATCGCCGACTACCCCTGCGCCGACGGCGGTCACTTCCGGGTGATCAACGGTTACTTCCCGCAGGGCGAGGCGCGCACGCATGCGGTGAAGTTTCCTGCCAAGGAAAAGTTCTACGCCGATCTCGACGCCTATCTCGACGAGCACTGCGCGGCGCAGGAAAAGCTGCTGGTGATCGGCGATTTCAACATCGCCCCGGTGGACGCCGACATCGGCATCGGCGAGGCCAATGCCAAGCGCTGGCTGCGCGACGGCAAGACCAGTTTTCTGCCCGAGGAGCGCGAGTGGTATGCACGGCTGGTGGCGCGGGGGCTGGTGGACACCTACCGCCAGCGCTACCCGGACAGCGCCGAGCTGTTCAGCTGGTTCGACTACCGCAGCCGCGGCTTCGAGCGCGAGCCGCGCCGCGGCCTGCGCATCGACCACATCCTTGCGAGCCCCGCGCTGGCGGCACGCGTCGAGGACGCCGGCATCGATTACCAAATCCGCGGCATGCCCAAGCCCTCGGATCACGCCCCGGTGTGGACGCGCTTCGCCTGCTAGCAGGCCGTGGAGATTCGCCCGGTCGCGGGCGAGACAGGACGGAACCGGGCGATCAGCCCGCTCGCAAGTCCGCTCGGACGAGCACAGCGGGTGTACGGGACTTCCGCAGCTCAGGCCCGGTCTGCATCGCGTGCCGCTTCACTCGGGCTTTCGCAGTTTGCCGCTGGAGAAGGCTCGGCCGCCGCTTCGATCGCCTCCTCGGACGCCGCCCCAGGCGCTGCCTCGAGCGCCGGCAGTGAGTCTTCGACCAGCCGCCGACGCGGCATCTCGAAGGTCAGCCGGGCGCCGCCGCGCTCTTGATTGGCGGCGCGGATGCCGCCGCCGTGGGCGGCGATGATCTCGCTGCAGATGGCCAGTCCCAGGCCGGTGCCGCCGGCGCCACTGCGGGTATCGGTGGACTGCGTGAACTTGTCGAAGATCAGCTCCAGTTCATCCTCGGGAATGCCCACCCCCTGATCGCTGACGCCCACTCGCAGGCAGCCGTCGGCACCGACGTCAGGGAGAATCTCGAAATCGACGCTGATGGCGCCGCCCTCGGGGGTGAACTTGATGGCGTTGGAGAGCAGGTTGCGCAACACCTGCAACAGACGGTCGGGGTCACAGTCGACCTCGCAATCGACCGCTGCGGCCTCATCGATGTGCAGATGCTGGCCGCGCTCGCCCAGCTTGGCGGCAAATTCCTGCCCGGCGGTGGCGGCGATCCGGCGCAGATCGACGCGCTCGAACGCCATCTCCATGCGTCCGGCCTCCAGCTTGGAGAGGTCGAGCAGGTCGTTGAGCAGGCGCAGCAGGCGCCGGCCGCTAAGCTGGATGCGCTCGAAATAGCCGCCCAGTTTCTGCGGCGACGAATTGCCGTCGATGGCGCGCTTGCCGCCCAGATCGGCGAAACTGAGGATGGCGTGCATCGGTGTGCGCAGCTCGTGCGACATGTTGGCGAGAAACTCACTCTTGGCGCGATTGGCCTCTTCAGCCAGCTCCTTGGCGCACTGCAGATCGGCGGTGCGCTCCTCGACCAGCTCGGCGAGGCGGTCGCGATGCTGGCGCAGCTCGCGCTCCTTGCTACTCAACTCAAGCTCCGCGGCGATGCGCTCGTTGACCTGCTGTTGCAGTTCATCGGCACTGTGCTGAGCCTCGCTGCGGGCGGCCAGCGCGGCGGCGAACATCTGGCCGAAACGACGCCGCTCGAATCCGGCGATCAGCGCCAGAATCACGCCACCGATGGCGATCCCGGAGAGATAGCGGTAGACACTCTCGAACACCTCCCTCTGCTGGTCGGCGCGATGTTGCGCTCTTTCGTTGACCTCCATCATGACGTCCTGAAAGAAGCCGACCATCGACTCATCAATCTCGGTGATTTTGGCGTTCAGCGCTTGCAGGCTGACCGCATCACCGTCGCTCAGGCCATCGAGCAAGGGGATGGCGGCGTCGATGGCTCGCCACGCGGCGGCGACCCGCTGGCGCTGATCCTCTTTGAGCTGGCGGATGATGGAACCGCGGAGCCGGTCTTCGGTGAGGTACTTCAGGCGGCTCCAGAGGACGTCGAAAGCGAGGATCACATCCTCCGCGTCGACCTCCTCCGAACGCTGGCGCAGCGAGCGCAGGTGCGAGCGCAGGTGCAGCAGCTCGTACTCCACGCGCCCGACGTGCCACATCAGGTTATCGAGCACGCGCTGCTGGTTGGTCGTCTCCTCGCGCCGCACCTCATCGACCAGGCTGAGCAGGCCGTAGAGGAGAAAACCCGCCGCGACGGCAGTCAGCAGGTAGCTGAGATTGGCCCAGCGGCTGCTCAGCGGACGCTGATTGAAGTCAGTTGCCATATGGATATGTAGCGGCTGGAGGTGACGTCGAGTTCAGGGTGATCGCTGAAGGGAACGATGATCCACAACGGCCCCTTGTTGCGCACGGACATGTACTTGCCATCCATCTTCAGGGCCAGCAACACAGGGTATTTGGCGAAGTCGATGCCCTTGACTTCGACGGCATAGCCGTCCAGCGCAACGGCTTTGAAGCGCTGGCTGCCGGCGCCCACCGCCTCCAGCAGGCGACTCACCAGCACGCCTTCGAACTCGACCTCACCGTCTACCCACGGATTGCCAGTGACGACGCGGTGCGTACCCAGCGATTCCAGCAGTGCGCGGTCGAACTGCGCGCTGTCACCAGCGTTGGTAGTGGAGATGTTGCCTTCTACGGTGAGGATCACGCGCCCGCTCGGTTGCGCCAGTTCATCGGCCGCGGCCTGCCGCGCAGGCATTAGCGCAAGGCAGAGCGCGACGGCAAACAACAGCAACACGGCGCGCAGCCGGGTGATCGTGGGCGCGGCGTGCCGGGGGCGTGCGTTGCCGGTCTGTACTGTGATCATGGCGGGAACCTCCACTGGTTTGGCTCGGGCTGCCGAGATGACTGGCAGCCTGGTGATGACAAGTGACATTGCATGCCGCCCGTCGGCAGCCCCTCTCTCAGGCGGCCCTGCGCACCAAGTCGCCCGCCACCGGCAGCACGACTGTGAAGCGACTGCCGCTGTCGGGGCGGTTTTCGGTAGATATTTCGCCGCCGTGCAAAAGCACGATCTGGCGACAGATGGCCAAGCCCAGCCCGGTACCGCCGGCGGCGACCGAGGTGCTGCTCGACTGGGTGAACTTCTCAAACACCTGCTCCAGCTCCGCGTCGGGGATGCCCGGCCCCTCGTCATCGACATGCAAAACCACCCGCGCGCCTGCGGCGCAGCTCAGGCAGATTCGGATGCCGCCGCCCGGCGGGGAGAACTCGATGGAGTTGGACAACAGGTTGCGCAGGGCTTGCAGCAAACGCTCCGGATCGGCGGAAAGCATCGGCAACACCTCTTCGCAGTCGATATCGACGTGCAGCGCCTTGTCCCGGCACAGCGAGCCGAATTCCTCCGCGGCGATCTCGACCAGCTCGGCCAGCGACACTTGTTCGAAGTTCAGCTGCATGTGTCCCGCCTCCAGCTTGGACAGGTCGAGCAGATCGCGGGGCAGCGGGCCGGCGAACTCGCTGGCCTCCTCGGTCCACGCCGTTTTCGTGCGCAAGCGGTGTACTCCGAGCGCTTCGAGCATGGCGCGGTCGAAACGCGCCTCGCCATCGGCATTGCTGTGCGCGATGTCGCCGCTGCTGCTGAGCAGCGCTCGGCCGCTGGGGGTGGGCAGATCGCCAGCCAGCACGCCGCCGGCGGACGCCAGGGCGAACGCCAACAGCAATGCGGCGAGAAAACGGGGATTGAGGAGCTGCCCGTGCGAACGCACACTCGGCGCAGCAATCGGGCGTGTAACGGAAATCATCGCTGCCTCTACCGGGTTTGCATTGACGTACAGGAAAACTATCAAGCTGCCTGCATAGCGGCCGGACGGGGGCACTCCTGAAGAGATCTGCTCCGGCGGGGGAGCCTCACAGCGGATAGGCGCAGCGGATAGACGCAGCGCGTGGGAATAGCGGATAGGGGCGACTAACCCGGCGGCACTTGCCCATCGTGCGGCACCGCTGGCGGCCCGCTGGCCTCCCATCCGAGCAGCGCGAGCTTGCGCGCCTCACCCCAGTGATAGCCACCGAGCAGGCCGTCGCGGCGCAGCACGCGGTGGCAGGGGATCAGCCAGGAGATGGGGTTGCGACCCACCGCGCTGCCCACCGCGCGCAGCGCATCGGGGCGACCGAGATGTGTGGCGATCTGCGAATAGCTGATGCACTTGCCGGCCGGCACCCTGAGCAGGGCGCGCCAGACCTGCAACTGGAACGGCGTGCCGGCGAGCAGCAGACGCAGCCCCGAGCCGCCGTCATCGCCGCCATCGACGCCGCCACCGCCACCGCGGCCCGCCAGCCGCTGACACAGCGACTGCGCATAGCCCGCCGTCGCCGCCGGCGCCGCGCGGTACTCGGCGCGCGGCAGCCGCGCGCACATATCCGCCAGCGCCGCATCGCGGCCGGCCGGTTCGACAAAAGCCAGCCCGCTGAGCCCGCGCGGCGTGGCCAGCAGCAACGTCTCGCCAAAGGGCGTGGGGTGGTAGCCGTATTCGATCTGCAAGCCGGCGCCGCGGCGCTTGAATTCGCCAGGGCTGAGCGCCTCGGCGCGCACGAACAGATCGTGCAGCCGCGAAGCGCCGGATAAACCAAGCTGGTGGCTGGCCTCGAACACGCTGGCCGAAGCGGCGAGGCGGCGCTTGGCCTCGTCGAGGGTCAGACTCTGCAGAAATTTCTTCGGGCTGACGCCGACCCAGCGCGAGAACAGGCGCTGGAAGTGGTACTCGGAGAGGTGCGCCGCGGCGGCGATCTCGGCCAGATCCGGCTGGCGGCGAAAGTTCAGCGCCAGGTATTCCAGCGCCGTCTCGACGCGCCGGTAATCGGCGCTCTGCTGTGCGATATCGTGCATGCCCGCAGGCTAGCCGGCCAGCGACTCGCCGACCACCCGCTTCTTGCGCTTTGTCCGCGGACGCCAT
>Ga0316187_10004217_pt1 | contig 12440 bp, 12 predicted proteins | sample CroRivburrow1_MG_FD_204927 | JGI IMG/M metagenome (GOLD analysis project Ga0316187, IMG submission 204927) | Coastal sediment microbial communities from Maine, United States - Cross River worm burrow 1 | ecosystem: Environmental > Aquatic > Marine > Coastal > Sediment | place: USA: Maine...
ATGACCAATGACGAGTATAATCTCCTGGCCAATCCAATGGATGGTTCGGCGCCCAAGGTTAATGTGTTGCCCGGCGATGCGTTTAAAATCAACGTTAATACTGCCTCTAGAGAGGTACTTATGAATCTGTATGATGGTTTGAATGAAGAACAGGCAGAAGAAATGGCGAATAAAATTATGGAAGCCAGGGAATCCGATAATGCTAGTGCTACCAATCCAACAACGGAATCAGGAATTACAAATACGCAGAAAGTCGCCGATATTATAACGGAAGTGTTGAGGTCCGCGAATGCATCAGGCACATCAGGTACATCAGGTACATCAGGTACACCAGGCACACAACGTCGCCCAACTTATGAATCGGCAAAAATATTGGACATAGATATCATTAGCACCTATTTTCAACTGACCACCACCGTTGGCGTCGGTCGCAGTCAAATCCAGTTAATTAGCCTGTTAAAGAGAGATGCGACCAATAAAACTGTAGAGACCATACGCAGGGGCATAGGAATTTTATAGATGCGACGGCAAATCATTATACATTTAGGCAAATCCTGGCACGGCGGGCTCGATGCGGAGCAGGTCAGCTGGATGGTATTGGGAGACGAAACGCCCAAAGCTGCCGTGTATCAGGGTGATTTGCGCACGGCGGCTAATCATGCCTCGGGTTGTCGTGTCATCGTGTTTGTCTCTGCCTTTGACGTATTGCTAACCGAGGTCGATTTGCCGGCCATGAATCGGCAACGACTGATTAAGGCTGTACCCTTTGCTTTAGAAGAACAAGTGGTATCGGATGTCGACGACTTGCATTTTGCCCTGGGGCAACGTGAAGATGACAGTGAGCTGCCCTGTGCTGTTGTCGAACGCCATGTTACCGATGCTTGGTTAAAGACGTTAAAAGAAGCAGGTATTCAGGTTGATGTATTAACCACCGAATTTTTTGGCGTGCAGGTTGATTCTGACGATAGCTGGTCCATTGTTATTGATAATATGTCTGGCGACCAGGATAAGGTACTAATACGCACCGGCGAGCAAGCTGGTCTGGCCGTGGATAGGGTTAATGTTTTGATCTTCTTACGTGCCATGCTGGAATCGCTGGACGCGGATAAAAGACCCAACGAGATTCATTTAAGCACCTGTGAAGAACCTATTCGAACGCAACGTTTGGTCAGTGATACCGAGGCCAATATCGTTAAGCCGATTAAAGTTGAGGATGAAGACGGAGAACCGACCCTTATAGCCGTGCAAGATGAGCAAGATATTACCCCGTTTTTGGATTCACTGCGCGAATTGTGCGATGAGTTCATGATGGAGTTGGTTGTAACGCATCAGGAAGATCCCTACCTAGCCTACCTTAGTCGCAGTTTTGACGAAAAAAAATGCATTAATCTACTGCAAGGTGAATACAGTCGCATTGAACAACTGGGTAAAATATTTAAACCCTGGATCGCACCTGCGGCCATTGCCAGTATTTGGCTAATATTACAAGCCGGTTTAATGTTTGTGAATTATTTTGACCTTACGGCAAAAGACGCCGCCTTGCGTGCTGAAGTGGAATCCATATATCGTGACGCCTTTCCTAACGCCAAAAACGTTGTCAATGCCCGGGTGCAAATGCAACGAGGCTTGGACAAATTACGTAGTGGCGACGACGATAAGGGCGATATGTTTCCTATTTTAAGTAAGGCGGGTCTGGTCTTGCACAATTCCGACACATTTGAATTACGCAGCCTACGTTTTAAGAATGAAAAGTTGGACATTGATTTTGAAATCGGTGACTTACAAAAATTGGATGACCTGAAGGCTCGTATGGTAACAGGCACGGGTATGGCTGTGGAAATTCTATCGGCGACCGCACGAGAGGGTAAGGTTGAGAGCCGTATTCAACTAAAACCCCTTAAGAGTAAATAAGAGAAAAGTTAATGAAAGACTGGTATAACAAACTAGAACCGCGTGAAAGAAAGTTTTTAATGGCGGCGGGCATTGTTTTGGTCATCGCCTTTGTCTACTTCATACTATGGCAACCGGTTGTTAAAAAGGTTAACCGTTTGGAGAAATCCACCGTAGAACAGCAGAAATTGGTTACCTGGATGAAAACAACGGCTATTGAAGTAAAACAGTTAAGACGTGCCTCTGGGCCTGTTGTTAATATCCCTAAAGGTCGATCTTTGCTGGGTGTGATCGACAAGACAACTAAGATGAGAAAATTGGATACGGCCGTTAAAAGAGTCAAACCGGAAGGGGATAGCAAAGCCAGAGTTTGGTTGGAAGGCGCAGATTTTAATACCATTATTCGTTGGGTGGAGGAGTTGCAAAGGCAGCAGGGCGTGAAGGTGGTAAACGCCGTGGTCGATCGAACCAAAGAGCCTGGCAAAGTAGACGCGAGAATTGTTTTTGATAGTAGTGAGTCATAGATGCGTCATAGATGCTCCTTACAAGATGTCCTGTCAACATTAAATTGTAGAGACTATGTTTAAATATATCGCCTTGGGTGTGATTGCCTACCTCATATTCGCTGTATATTATTTTCCGGCGAGTTTTGCCTATTCACAAGCGCAATCCATTACGGACAATAAATTACCGGTAAAACTCAACGGCGTGGATGGCAGTGTTTGGTCGGGTTCAGCCAACTCTGTGACGGTAGGGCAGTCGAATTTAAATGAGGTAAAATGGCACTTAAAACCTTTTAGTTTGATGTTGGGTAAACTGGAGTTAGGCTGGGAATTTACTGTAGAAGATGGCTACGGTAAGGGTGTGGCTGGTAAGAGTCTTCTGGGTGGTACTTATTTACATAATGTAGAGGCCTGGTTGCCTGCTTTCGATATTATGTCAATGGCAAATTTGGCGCATTTAAGGCTTGGCGGTTCTTTGGCCATAAACTTGGAAGAACTCGAAGTGGGTAACGAAAAGATTGATGCCATATTGGGCAGTATCACCTGGCACGAAGCTGAATTTTCCATACTTCAGCCGGTAAAACTCGGTGGTTTGGCAGTAACATTCGAACCTACTGACGAAGGTATTGTTGGTACTATCACTGACCAGGGTGGTGCTCTACAGGCCAATGGTAAATTGGTTTTAACAGAAGATGGCAAATATACCCTCGATGGAGAAGTTTCCGCTAGAGACCCAAGTGAAGCCGCTCTAAAAAATTCCTTGAGTATGCTGGGAAAACCTGACAAAAGTGGCAAAATAAAATTAAAACAAAGCGGTGAGTTGTCCCAACTAGGCCTCTTCTAAGTAGTATCCATCCACAAACGATTGTTTTCTGGTAGCCCGGATGTAGCTTTGCGGAATCCGGGAATACTGTGTTAAATCTTAGGCTCGGCGTCCCGGATTCCGCAAAGCTACATCCGGGCTACAAAAGGCAGCCCTAAACTTTAGAAAATGTTATTATAGACCGCGTAAACAGGCGAAGTACCGCCTTTCATTCTAATACCCTTGTTTTTAATAAGCTAAGTCAATACTGGAGAATTCATGGCCTTCGAAAAGATAATTGTTCCTAAAAATGGGGAACAAATTACACTGAATCAGGATAACTCACTCAATGTGCCTGACCATCCTATTATTCCGTTTATTGAAGGTGACGGTATCGGTGTTGACGTCACGCCAGCCATGCTCAAAGTAGTCGATGCGGCTGTATCAAAGAGTTACGAAGGTCGCGCCATTGCATGGATGGAAATCTATGCCGGTGAAAAGGCGGTTAAAACCTATGGTGACGATGTGTGGTTGCCTGAAGAAACATTATCCGCGGTGCGAGAGTATTTAGTGGCGATTAAGGGTCCTTTAACAACCCCGGTGGGTGGTGGTATGCGTTCTCTCAACGTGGCATTACGTCAAATATTGGATCTTTACGTGTGTTTACGACCGGTTAAGTATTACCCTGGCACACCTAGCCCCTTGAAAGAACCTGAAAAGACCAACATGGTAATCTTTCGGGAAAATTCTGAAGATATTTATGCAGGAATTGAATGGGCAGCAGGCACCGATGAGGTGAAAAAATTAATTACCTATTTGCAAAAAGAAATGGGTGTTGAAAAGATTCGTTTTCCAGAAAGTTCAGGAATTGGCATAAAGCCAGTATCGCGCGATGGTAGTGAACGCTTAATTCGAAAGGCCATCCAATACGCCATCGATAATGACAGGGATTCTGTCACCTTGGTGCATAAAGGTAATATTATGAAGTTTACCGAGGGGGCCTTTAAAAATTACGGTTATGAATTAGCCAAATCAGAGTTTGGCGCACAAGAAATTGACGCTGGACCTTGGTGCAAATTTAAAAACCCAAAATCAGGAAAAGACATAATCATTAAAGATGTAATTGCTGATGCATTTTTGCAACAGATCTTACTGCGACCTGAAGAGTATAGTGTGATTGCCACACTAAACCTCAATGGCGATTATGTTTCTGATGCTTTGGCCGCTCAAGTGGGCGGTATTGGAATAGCGCCAGGCGCCAATTTATCCGATAGCGTGGCTATGTTTGAGGCAACACACGGAACGGCACCAAAATACGCAGGGAAAGATCAAGTGAATCCTGGTTCGCTAATTTTATCTGCGGAAATGATGTTGCGGCATTTGGGTTGGGTTGAAGCCGCAGACAAAATCATTACTGGTGTTAGTGGTGCTATACAAGCCAAAACAGTAACCTATGATCTTGCCAGGTTAGTTGACGGCGCAACAGAACTGAGTTGCTCGAAATTCGCCGATGCAGTTATTGCCAATATGTAAAATAAGTACGGAATAAATTCCTTATTTCAATGTTCAGTCTTATAGTGGTTGGACAAATTCCTAGACCATACACACAGCATTATCATTATTTCTGATATATTTATATGAGATATAGCGATGGTTGCTAATGTGTGTGGCTGCCGTTCTTTACCGTAGTCTTGTTCTAAGCTCGTACGTAGGCTGTCTATTTTTGTGAGTCATTGTATGTTATTGTTAAATAAAAACTAACTCAAGTAATTGATTGAATTATTGGTGTTTATACCCATATAGTAATCTTATAATTTGCCCTCTAAAAGGCAGTAGATGTGCTTGTGAACATCGATTTGGTAAGCTTGTCCTATCATATATGGAACGTTATTCTGGCAAGACGGGTTGAGGTTGATCCAGCTGTTTACTTACCAGCAAAGGAGAAATTAATTTTTGTGTTGACTAAACTTATAACTATGACGAAAGAACAAAGTACTGATAAGGACGACGGTTTAGTAGTGCAACAATCGCGACCGAAATTAAAACGGCCGCCAATGTATCAAGTTTTACTGATAAATGACGATTTTACTCCTATGGAATTCGTTGTACACGTGCTTGAAAAATTTTTTCGCATGGATCGCGAGAAGGCGATGCGCATTATGTTACATGTCCACACCAAAGGTCGTGGATTATGTGGAATATATGTGCGTGAAATCGCTGAGACTAAAGTAGCTCAGGTTAATGACTACTCGAGGAGTAAAAATCATCCATTACTTTGCACAATGGAGACAGTCTAGCACGAGAATTGCAGTTAACCATTAAACGTAAGTTCCGTGACAAAATACTAGCTGGTCTTGAGAGGTAGACACAATGTTAAGCGAAGAGTTAGAACGCACGCTAAATCAGGCATTTAAAGCCGCTCGTGAGAAGCGTCACGAGTTTATGACCGTCGAACATTTGCTATTGGCATTGTTGGATAACCCCGCCAGTAATAGCGCATTACGTGCATGTGGCGCAAATATTGACACTCTTGAGAAAGATCTTGTTGAATTTCTTGATGAAACAACTCCATTGTTACCCGATGAAGAAGACCGTGAAATCGAGCCTACACTGGGTTTTCAGCGTGTTTTACAACGGGCGGTATTTCAGGTTCAATCTTCCGGTAATAAAGAGGTAACCGGTGCGAATGTCTTGGTAGCCATTTTCAGTGAACAAGAATCCCAAGCTGTTTATTTCTTAGGAAAACAAAGTGTTGCAAGGCTTGATATCGTAAATTACATCTCTCATGGAATATCCAAAATCGATGACGGAAGTGAAAATGAAGGTATGCCTGGTCCCGTTGATGATGACGTAGAAGTCGATCAGCAAACCGCTAAAAGTCCTCTCGAGAGTTTTACCTCTAACCTTAACCAGTTGGCTCTACAGGGTAAAATCGATCCTTTAATTGGTCGTAAACCAGAAATCGAGCGTACCTTGCAGATACTATGTCGGCGTCGCAAAAACAATCCCCTATTTGTTGGTGAAGCAGGTGTCGGAAAAACGGCATTAGCAGAAGGACTAGCCAAAATGATAGTCGATGGTGAAGTACCAGAAGTCTTGGCCGATGGTGTTATCTATGCGTTAGATTTAGGCGCATTATTAGCGGGCACTAAATATCGAGGCGATTTTGAAAAACGCCTAAAAGCAATCATTAATCAGCTCAAAAAAGAAGAGCACGCCATCTTGTTTATCGATGAAATCCACACCATTATCGGAGCAGGGGCTGCGTCTGGTGGGGCTATGGATGCCTCCAATCTCATCAAACCCGTACTGGCGTCTGGCGATTTAAAATGCATTGGTTCAACTACTTATCAAGAGTATCGCAGTATTTTTGACAAAGATCGTGCCTTAGCTCGTCGCTTCCAGAAAATTGATGTTCCAGAGCCGACAGTGGAAGAGGCCATACAAATTTTGGAAGGCTTGAAAACCCGATTCGAAGAGCATCACGACGTACGATTTACCAGGCAAGCGCTGCGATCCGCTGTAGAATTATCAGAGCGTTACATTAATGAGCGTCATTTACCTGACAAGGCTATTGATGTGATCGACGAAGCCGGCGCCCGCCAAAGATTGCTTCCAGTAGGTAAGCGTAAAAAAACCATTGGCTCAAAAGATATCGAGTCTATTGTTGCCAAAATCGCAAGAATACCGTCTAAACAGGTTTCCACCTCGGATAAAGAAGACTTACGAAACTTGGACCGCGATCTGAAATTGGTGGTCTATGGTCAGGATAAAGCGATCACGACGCTTGTTTCTGCCATACGCATGAACAGGGCCGGTTTGGGTAGCGAGCAAAAACCCATTGGTTCGTTCTTGTTTGCCGGACCCACTGGTGTGGGTAAGACCGAAGTTACACGACAACTTGCCATGATTATGGGCATTGAGTTAATTCGTTTTGATATGTCCGAATATATGGAACGACATACCGTATCCAGATTAATTGGTGCACCTCCGGGCTATGTTGGCTACGAAGAGGGTGGTTTGCTCACGGAACAGATTAATAAACATCCTCACTCGGTTGTTTTATTGGATGAGATTGAGAAAGCTCATCCTGATGTCTACAATCTATTACTCCAGATTATGGATCATGGTACTTTAACGGATTCCAATGGTCGAAAAGCGGATTTCCGCAATACGATATTTGTATTGACCACCAATGCGGGTGCGGACCAGATGTCCCGTCCTTCAATCGGCTTTACCCATCAAGATCATTCTACCGATGGAATGGAAGTCATTAAACGCTCTTTTTCTCCAGAGTTTAGAAATCGATTAGATGCGATTATCCAATTTGCAGCTTTGGATACTAATACTATTGCCTATGTCGTTGATAAATTTATTGTGGAGCTGGAAACCCAATTAGAAGAGAAAAAGGTCACATTGGTTGTTAACGAAGATGCTCGTGCGTGGCTTGCGGAACACGGCTTCGATGAGAAAATGGGCGCAAGACCAATGGCTCGTGTTATTCAAGAGCATATCAAGAAACCGTTGGCGGAAGAGTTATTATTCGGCCGTCTTGCCGATGGTGGTAGCGCCACCATATTAGTAAAAGATGGAGATCTCTCGTTTGTTATCGACGAAGAGGAAGTGACAGAAGAGATTTAACAGTAAAACCTGCTTTCGAAATGGCTCTCAACAGGTGTTAACTGTGTGGATAATCTGAATTGAAGCCTTTTTGCATCTTACGGTACAGCAGTGATGATTTAACGGGCGCGGAATACAATTCTACCTTTACTCAGATCGTAAGGTGTTAATTGTACCGTGACCTTATCACCAGTTAAGATTCTGATGTAATGCTTACGCATTTTACCTGATATGTGGGCCGTGACGACGTGCCCATTCTCCAATTCTACGCGAAACATGGTATTGGGCAGTGTTTCTGTCACTGTGCCTTCCATTTCTATGTGTTCTTCTTTAGCCATTCAAACTTATACTCTATCTGTTTAAAATCAAATCAGTTACCCAACCACCAATTATAGTCTAATGGCTGCGGCTAACTACCGAAGTCGGCAATAATGCACTAATTTTAACTTTTTTACAAAGGATTGTTTAATCCAATATTGTTAAAGTGGGGAAGTAAAGCCTAATACGATATAGCTTTACCTGAGTAAATCAATGGAAGAAGTTCGAGTGGTATTTAACTTTTGATGGGTTTTTTGCAAATAACGACATGCCCGTTGAATTATCAGGCATGTAATTTTTTGTTATTTGGCGTATTAAACGAATACGGCTTCCTTCCAGGGTGTTCTTGACCAGGCAACAGAAGGGGTTATCGTTTTATCTTGGAGTATGAGTTCCATTCCCAAAAAGACCAAAATAGAGTTAAAATCATAAGGATCGTCAAGCTGCTGTTTGAGGCACTCAAGCTGAGCGTAATTCATATACAGCAAATTGGGGCTTATTCCGTGTTCTTTTTCAAAACTTTTTGCAACTTGGTAGATTGTGCTAAGCATAATTGACCCCTTGTTATTGACGCGATTAGAGGGGTCCTTCCCCAAAGTATTTCAGGAAAACAATATAAGATGCTGTCTGTTAATCAAATTATCGTCTGCACAGCGACTAAACTTTAATTGCACGCATAATCATGCTGGAAATGAGATAAAAAACAAAAAAACAATAGGTTATGATTAGGTAAGGGAATGGCGAGGATCTTATGGTGAATAATTTAACCATTTGCCTTGAATATAAGCCTCAAGGGGTTGATAAGAAGACTTATAGCTCATTTTTTGGCATTCCTTGATGAAATAGCCAAGATACAACCAGTCTTGTTTTAACCGTTGTGTTTCCTCAATTAACCATAAGATGACAAAAGTCCCTAAACTTAAATGGGCATAATCGGGATCGAAAAACGAATAAACAGCGGAGAGTCCGAGGTTTACGTTATCCACTACCGCAACGGCAATTAGTTCATTATCCAAATAGAATTCGTATAAGTTAGTATTACTCCAGGAACTGCTAATAAAGTCCAGAAAACTGCTTTGCGTGGGATTATCCATACCGCCGTCAGCGTGGCGTGTATTAACATATTTACGAAAAAGCTCAAAATGCCTCTCGTCTACAAGTGCATCAACTTTCTTTACAAGAATACCTTTATTTTTATTCAAGATTCTTTTTTGGCTGCGCGACGCGGAAAATTTGTTTACTGGAATTCTCACAGGCAGGCATGCCATGCAAGCCGGACAATTAGGTGTGTAGACATATTCACCACTACGGCGAAAACCGATTTCAGCTAATACGCTATATATCTCTGCCGTTATGGGTGTTTGGGGATCGGCAAATACCGATGTGGCTTGTTTCTGCGGTAAATAATTGCATTGTTGTGGAGTACTGGCTAAAAACTGTATGGAATTTAGAATATCCATAACGGATTGCTTAGTTACTGCTTTATGTTGATTATTGTCAGTCAATGTCTTTATTCTATGTTAGACCAAGCTTCAGGGTGAACTGGCAATTCACTTAACTCAGAAACCAATTGTTTGAATTGACTTCGAGGTATGTCTTCAGCGCCCAGGCTTGACAGATGTGCGGATTTAACCTGACAGTCAATCAGTTTATAGTCCCATTTTATTAGTTGCTCAGCTAGGGCGACAAAGGCGATTTTAGAAGCGTCGGTAACGGTAGAAAACATTGACTCACCAAAAAACACCTGTCCAAATGCTAAACCATATAGACCACCCGCAAGTTGTTCATCCACCCAGGCTTCTACTGAGTGAGCGGAACCGAGTCTATGTAAATTGCAATAGGCGTCACGCATTTCTGCTGTAATCCAGGTACCTTCAGCGTCGCGTCGTGAAGTACGGCAGGCGTCAATAACCTGCGTAAAAGCCTTGTCAAAGCTAATGCTAATATGTCCTTTTTTAATGGACTTACGTAAACTTCGCGAGACCTTCATTTTTTCCGGGTAAAGAACCGCCCTTGGATTGGGTGACCACCATAAAATGGGTTGGTCATTATTGTACCAAGGGAATATACAATGTTTATAGGCAGACTCTAATCTTTTAGCCGATAGATCTCCGCCAATTGCCAGCAGGCCGTCTGGCTCTTGCAAGGCGAGAGAGACATCGGGGAATTGGTAACTCGTATCGCTAGGATCAAGCCAAAATGGTGCTGGACTGTTCATGCTTATTCACGTAGTTTTATCAATTGACTTGTATGGAGAATGTTCTGTTAAGTCTTTAATGACCATATCAATGCCCTTGGTCTCCTGTTCGAGAAATTCCGCTATGGCATCCCGAAAACCAGGATGACGTATCCAGTGTGTTGAATAAGTGCGAGCGGGCAAAAAACCGCGACTAAGTTTGTGTTCACCTTGCGCCCCTGGCTCAAAAGTTTTTATGCCATGTTTTATACAGTAAGCAATCCCTTGATAATAGCAAGCTTCAAAGTGTACGTTATTGTACTTTGCATCGCAGCCCCAATGACGTCCATATAAGGTGTTTTTGCCCAGCATACTAAAAGCACCAGCAATAGTTTTATTGTCTTTCTCGGCTAACACCAATAGTATTTGATCGGGCATTGTATTGCCGATTTCTAGGAAAAACTCTAAAGACAAGGTTGCATAACCACCAAGACGGTCAAACGTAGATTGGTAAAAACGGTGAAATATACGCCATTGATCTTCAGTAACAAACTGGCCTTCAAGTACCTTAAACCTAATATCAGCTTCATGGACAAGTTTTCTTTCGCGCTTTATTTTTTTGCGATTTTTAGAATTAAGACAGGCTAAAAAGTCTTCAAAATTAGTATAATTATTATTGGTCCAGTGGAACTGGTATCCTTGGCGAAGCATGAATTCGTGTTTGACTAGGTGTTCTGTGTCTGGTTTCGTAGTAAATAACCAGTGTAGAGAAGAGGCCTTGTGTTCATCGGCTAAGGCGAGTGCCGAATTGATTAATAATGATGAAACCTGTTGGTGATCACTGTCTTTGACGGTTAGAATTCTGGGTCCTGTTGCTGGTGTATAAGGCGTAGTGCAAACCAGTTTTGGATAATAACTCAATCCCGCACGCTGGTAGGCATCTGCCCAGCCCCAATCGAACACAAACTCGCCATAGGAGTTATATTTTAAATAAAGAGGAATTGCACCCATAATTTCTTGATTATTGTTATATGCTACGATATGTCTAGGAAGCCACCCGAAGTTTTCGCCAACACAATGGTGCTTCTCCAGAGCCAATAAAAACTCGTGGCGTATAAATGGATTGCGATCCCCAGCCATTGCATTCCATTCCTTGGCGTTAAGCTGAGCTATGTTAGTTATTATATCAATTTGCATATTCGGTTTGTTGGGTTTAATCGATTGTCACGTTGCAAACATTAATTTTTACAAAAATAACGAGATGCGTATATACTACTTATCATAAGTTAATATTTCATTTTGTGCATATAACTCTAACATAGGCGATAGTATGGCAACAGATGATCTGATGCTTGATGTAGGAGATGTTCTACAATTACAATTTTTACCTGATGAAAGCAATGCTCGCTATTATGTGAAGGTTATTGGGTTTTTACCAGAACAGAGTCTTGTTGTCACTACACCTCACGTAAACGGTAAAATTATGTTAGTAAGAGAAGGCCAGCCCGTAGCCGTTAGATTACTAGCCGGTAACAATGTGGTGGCTTTCACTGTTTCAGTATTACGTAGCTGTGCTCGTCCCTATCCGTATTTACATTTGTCTTACCCAAGTGACCTACAGACCATAATGGTCCGCAAGGCCCAAAGGATAGGTTATAAAACCACCGCCATGGTAAGAGATTGTGGTCCCTCCGCATCGGCTAAAGCGACAAAAGAAACCAACGTCAACGTTGAAGACATGAGTACTACTGGTGCCTTGCTTATTTCTGATAACAAATTGGGTAATGTAAAAGGTCTTTTGTCTGTTAAACTAAAATTAAAAATCGCTCAAGATGATGAGCATTTAGCACTGATTGCTATTATCCGAAACGTGCGGCAACGTAAAAAAGAAGACAGCGAGCAACAGGAGTACTTGCATGGCGTCGAGTTTCAATTCGCCGACCGACAAGAGTCTATCATGCTGCATGCATTTATCTACGAACAAATCGCCGGTAGCCACGCATAAACGGTCTATTTTTCCAATCTCTGCGTCCCCTAAAGGGGCCTACTTTTGGTGCGCCGTCTTCTCAAATGCTCACATATTTAGTGTTTCTTAATCTGCGTTTCTAGTAGATTTAGAAACACTTATCTT
>Ga0316187_10004221_pt1 | contig 12434 bp, 11 predicted proteins | sample CroRivburrow1_MG_FD_204927 | JGI IMG/M metagenome (GOLD analysis project Ga0316187, IMG submission 204927) | Coastal sediment microbial communities from Maine, United States - Cross River worm burrow 1 | ecosystem: Environmental > Aquatic > Marine > Coastal > Sediment | place: USA: Maine...
ATTTTTTCATCAGACAAGATGAAACCCCTTTGTACAGGGGCAGTGCCAAGCATGAAATTCTCTTTGCTGGTGATGAATTCGGCAAAGTTCTCGCAAACGACCGGTTCAAGGTCATTTTCCTTCAGGTGGGCAGAGATAATTTCACGTCGGCCAAGGCTGTCGGCTAGCAGTAGTAGGCGTCCAGCGTATTTTTGTATGAAATCCTGGAATCTGTGGGTAGGAACTTCGGCGCGTCTATCCACCGCGATGGGTGGAATGGCGGCAGTGGGGCAAGCAACCCCCTTTGATCCCCCCTTGTCAGAGGGGGGTGTGGATTCCTCCCCTGATAAGGGGAGGTTAGGAGGGGTTGGCTCTTGAAGAATATCTATCCGGGAAAATTCTTTCACACGAATAAAAAACTGCTCGCTACCTAAAAACAATTCTTCAGGTTTCAGTATTGGCCGCTGCGGGTCGGCGCGTAACAAGTTGTAACGCGAAGCGGAATCTTTTGTGAAGTTGACGATGGCTTCATCAATATTGTTATGCAAGCATAATGTTGCATTTTTCGGTAGGTAATCAAATAACGTTGCGGTTTTTTCAAAAAATAGCGGCAGGTAGTATTCGATACCAGCAGGGGCATGACCCTTGCTTACATCCTTATAGATGCGCGACCTGGACGGATCACCTTCGAAACGATCACGAAAACTTTGGCGGAAGTGAGCCTGTCCGGCATCGTCCAGCGGGAATTCTCGGGCGGGTAGCAGACGTATCTCGGGTACAGGATATAGCGTGCGTTGCGTGTCCACATCGAAGGTAGCGATGGTTTCAATCTCGTCGTCGAACAGGTCGATACGGTAAGGTAGTACGCTACCCATAGCGAACAGATCGATGATGCCGCCGCGTACGCAGTATTCGCCGGGGGTGAGCACCTGTTGTACGTGGTTGTATCCGGCGAAGGTGAGCTGTCCGCGTAATTTTGCGATATCCAGTTTTTCATTACGCTTAAGGAAGAAAGTATAAGCGGCGAGGTGCTCTACCGGGGGTAGGGGATACAAGGCGGTTGTTAGCGGCACGATTACTACATCACTGGCATCGCTACGGATGTGATGCAAGGTGGCGAGTCGTTCAGAGATTAGGTCCTGGTGTGGCGAGAAATGGTCGTAGGGTAGCGTTTCCCAGTCTGGCAGCAGATGTACGCGCAGTGATGGGGCGAAGAATGGGATTTCTTCAACTAACCGCTGCGCCTCAAGGGCATTGGCAGCAATGACCACCAGAGGCGATTTTTGTGCGGCAAGTTGTGCCAGTGCCAATGAATCAGACGAGCCTTGTAGCTGGCTGTAGCGCGGACGTATGTGTTTGGAAGACAGCAACATGACTGGGGAAGTGGATTACAACATTGCAAAGGCGCGCATTATAAGGGAAGCGTCTGAGCAATGTAATTTACAAATTCTGCATGTTATTATTCAAAGCCCTATGCCCACTCGGAATTGTAGGTGACTGAATGACTGTTTGCGGGTGGGCATGCTGGAACAACAATAAAATTCCGGGAGAATACTTATGAAGCTAGAATCACTCGCTCTGCATCATGGTTATAAATCAGAAGCCACGACCAAGGCCGCCGCTGTTCCTATCTACCAAACTACCTCATACACATTCGATAATACCCAACACGGTGCTGACCTGTTCAATTTGCAGGTGGTCGGAAATATCTACACGCGCATTATGAACCCGACCACTGCAGTGCTTGAGGAGAGGCTGGCAGCAATCGAGGGCGGTATCGCTGCGTTAGGTGTTGCTTCCGGTATGGCAGCGATCACCTACTCTATCCAGTGCATCACTCGTGCCGGCGATAATATCGTCAGTACTTCCCAGCTTTATGGCGGTACCTATAACCTTTTCGCGCATACTTTTCCGCAGCAGGGAATTGACGTGCGTATGGCATCACATGACGATTATGCCGGTCTTGAAAAGCTCATTGATGACAAGACACGTGCCTTGTTCTGTGAAACGATAGGCAATCCATTGGGCAACGTGGTCGACTTGCAGAAACTGGCAGAGATAGCGCATCGTCATGGTGTGCCGCTGATAGTGGATAACACCGTTGCAACGCCATGCCTATGCAAGCCTTTCGAGCATGGGGCGGATATTGTGGTTCACTCCCTGACGAAATATATCGGCGGGCATGGCACCACGATTGGCGGCATCATCATCGACTCAGGTAAATTTGACTGGGTTGCCAACAAGGCGCGATTCCCGATGTTGAATGAACCCGATCCTTCCTATCATGGTGTGGTGTATACCGAGGCGTTGGGTGCTGCAGCCTATATCGGTCGTTGCAGGGTTGTTCCGCTGCGAAATACCGGTTCCGCACTCGCCCCCATGAGCGCATTTTTGCTGCTGCAAGGATTGGAAACTCTGGCTTTACGTATGGAAAGGCATTGTGAGAATGCATTAGCCGTCGCACAGTTTTTGAAGAGCCATCCACAGATTGACTGGGTCAATTATGCGGGGTTGCAGGATAGTGAGTTTTATTCGACCTGCCAGAAAATAACAAAAGGCAAGGCAGCCGGAATTTTGACTTTTGGCATCAAGGGCGGGCAAGCTGCCGGCGCAAAATTTATTGATGCTTTGCAGATGATTCTGCGCCTGGTCAATATTGGTGATGCCAAATCGCTGGCCTGTCATCCAGCTTCGACGACACATCGCCAGTTGAGTAGCGAAGAGTTGGCCAAAGCAGGTGTTTCGGAGGATATGGTGAGACTTTCTATCGGCATCGAGCATGTCGATGACATCCTCGCTGATATTCGCCAGGCTTTGGATGCGGCTGCATGAAAATTGGTTTAGTTTAGATAGAAAATTATTGATGGGCTAGGAATGTCAGAACACTACGCTCTCGTACCTGCTGCCGGTTTCGGGGCGCGCATGGGAAATGAGTTACCAAAACAGTATCTACCGCTTGCAGGCAAACCGATGATTGCCTACGCGCTGGAAACGCTATGTGCCTGTGCTGACATCGAGACCGTTTTTGTCGTTCTCTCCCCTGAAGATACTCAATATCGTTCCTACGACTGGACACGTTTCGGCGATAAATTGCAGCCATTGTTCTGTGGCGGTGAGACACGTGCTGAAAGTGTGGCTAACGGCTTGCTGGCTTCCGAGTTGGAGCCGGATGATTGGGTGTTGGTACATGACGCAGCGCGACCTTGCCTGACACAGGCACATCTGGACAAGATGATCATAGCATTAAGCGACGATACGGTTGGCGGCATTCTGGCGGTGCCAGTTGCTGATACTTTGAAACGTGCTGATGCGACGCATCATATTGCTTGCACCGAAAGCCGCGATAAATTGTGGCAGGCGCAGACGCCTCAAATGTTCCGTGCCGGGTTGTTGATGCAGGCATTGCAACAGTGCCAAATGGTGACGGATGAATCCTCGGCAGTAGAGGCGATGGGATTGCAGCCCAAGCTGGTGGAAGGGGATTCAAGCAATTTCAAAGTGACCTTTCCGCAAGACATCAAACTGGCAGAATTGATACTAAAGGAACGTACATGAGAATAGGGCAGGGTTTTGATGTTCACCAACTGGTGGCGGGTCGCAAGCTCATCATTGGTGGTGTAGATATCCCTTACGACAAGGGCTTGCTCGGCCATTCCGATGCAGATGTGCTATTGCACGCTATTTGTGACGCACTGCTAGGAGCGGTAGCACTGGGCGATATAGGCAAACACTTTGCTGATAATGATGAAAAGTTCAAAAATATAGATAGCCGTATCCTGTTAGGTGTAGTGCTGCGACTGGTGAACGAGCAGGGTTATCGTATTGCCAATATGGATGCCACCATCATCGCTCAGGCACCAAAAATGGCACCGCATATCCCACAGATGATAGCCAACATTGCAGCCGATTTGCAGGTTGAAAAAAGTGCTGTCAACGTAAAGGCGACAACCACTGAACAACTCGGCTACACTGGACGCGGTGAGGGCATTGCTGCACAGGCAGTAGTGTTGCTCATGGCCAACCAATGAATATCCTGGCGCTTGATACCTCAACTGAATATTGCTCGGTTGCGTTGTTGCAGGACGGCACTATGAATGAGCGTAGTGAACTGGTCGGACAGAAACATTCCGAAGTATTGATGACGATGCTGGATGACTTGCTCAAAGAATCGGATGTCAGCATAAATCAACTTGATGTCATTGCTTTCGGTAAAGGGCCGGGCTCCTTCACCGGCGTGCGCATTGCCTGTGGTGTGGCGCAAGGTTTGGCACTGGGTGGAGATTTAAATGTTGTCGGTGTGTGTACTCTGGAGGCATTGGCACAGGCTTCCGGTCACGATAAAGTTATTGCCGCACTGGATGCGCGTATGAGTGAAATTTATCTTGCTGCTTATGAGAAAAGTACCGGTGGCTGGAAGACGGTGTGTGAGCCTTGCCTGTGTGCAGCGACAGACTCGCCGTCAGTTTCTGGAGAAGAATGGTTCGGTGTGGGCAGTGGATATGCTGTACAGGATGCAGCACTACAGGCTCATTATGGACAGCAGTTATCCGGTGTAGATGCAAAGGCTGTACCGCAGGCCAGCGCTATTGCGCAAATTGCTGCAACAGAGTTAACCAAAGGTAATGCGGTTGATGCCGCGCTGGCTCTTCCTTTATATCTTCGTAATAAGGTTGCCCTTAAGACCAGCGAGCGAGATGATGCTCGTGCGGCTGTAGCGAGGTGACTTACTTAAACGCTGAACATGGCAGGCGGTGATGCTACGTGACATGACACTGGCTGATGTAGATGATGTGGTCGCGATAGAACAGAAGTTGCAGCATTTCCCGTGGACGCGCAAAAATTTTAGCGATGCAGTGAGTAACGGTTATTTGTGTTACGTTGATGAATCGCAAGACATGTTGCGTGGCTACACAATTTTGATGCCGTTGGTAGATGAGATGGAATTGCTCAATATAACTGTGGCAGAAAGTCAGCAGCGCAAGGGGTTGGGGAGGCAAATGCTTAAAGAGATGCTGAGAATTGCATCCACCTTAGAGATGAAACGCATGTTTCTGGAAGTGAGACTAAGCAATTTAGCAGCAATTTCTTTGTATGACAGTGTGGGATTTTGCAAGATCGGAACGCGTAGCAACTACTATCAAAACAATAGCGGTAGCGAGGACGCGCTGGTAATGGCATGTGAGTTGATGGGTAAAATAAATGGACAGACGTGAAGCGGTGCTTCGTGAGTTGAACCTGTATCCATTATGGGTGCAGCGTGCAGAACGTGCAGTCGAAGTTGTTCCGGTTGTCGAAGCTGTTGTTTCCACAGTTGGTGTGGAGCGTGTTGTGGGGCCGGCACAGACCCCTTCACATGTTGTAAATGAGGATAAGGTTGAGAATGGGGAGGGCGAGGTATCAGTTGAATTAAACTGGCCGGAGCTTAAACAAAAGGTGCGCGACTGCACTGAATGTAAATTGCGAGCAGGCTGCACTCAGACAGTTTTTGGTGTGGGTGACGAAAAAGCAGATTGGCTTTTTGTCGGGGAGGGGCCGGGTGCAGACGAGGATGCACAGGGTGAGCCGTTCGTTGGCAAGGCAGGGCAGCTACTCGATAACATGTTATTGGCAATCAAGCTTAAGCGCGGTAGCAAGGTATATATCGCCAACATCGTCAAATGCCGACCACCGGCCAATCGTGCGCCGGAGGCAGACGAAATTTCAAGTTGTCTGCCATACTTGCAAAACCAAATTGCACTGATTCAGCCCAAGGTTATTGTGGCAATGGGCAAGACCGCAGCAACAGCTTTGCTGGGAAAAAACGCCACACTTGGTTCCTTGCGTAGCATCCTGCACGACTATCAGGGGACGCCACTTATTGTTACCTTCCATCCTGCCTATTTGTTGCGGAGTCCGTCAGAGAAAGCCAAGGCATGGCAGGATTTATGCCTAGCAACTGATACCATGCAACAATTGTAGGGGCGTGGTTGTTTCGTGACAATATAGTCTTGAATGATAATCATACTAAGCAATAAAATCTGTCGGAACAGGCCAGTTGGAGAATTAAAATAGGGTTGAATTATCCCTGTGACTACTTTTCGGCTGATGCGAATCATCCATTAGCTTGGACTGAATTGATTTTACTTGCCCGCTTTAAGGCATGCTGTCAGCATAATGCTACAACCGCAGCCAAAAGCAGCCCTCGTAAATGGCTAGAATTTCTGTTAGAACGATTCGTTGTTTTTGTAAATACCTAATTCACATAAACTTGTTTAATTACTGAGAAGGAAAAATACTATGTCAAAAAAACATATCGTCCTCACCATTGTTGCAGCAGCATCAATAGTCAGCACCACCTTGGTGAATGCTGCAAACCGCAATGAGCCGATCCAACCCATCGAGGCAGTCAATATCAAAAATCCAGCCTTGGTCGAGCTCGGTAAGAAACTTTTCTTCGACCCACGTCTGTCAAAATCAGGTTTTATTTCGTGTAACTCCTGCCACAACCTGTCTATGGGTGGCACCGACAATATCAAGACATCTATCGGACACAATTGGCACCAAGGGCCTATTAATGCGCCAACCGTTCTCAATTCAAGCATGAATGTGGCACAGTTTTGGGATGGACGAGCTGCAGACCTCAAAGTCCAAGCTGGCGGTCCTATTGCCAATCCGGGCGAGATGGGCTTTACGCATGAGCTTGCTGTAAGCGTGTTGCAATCCATTCCAGAATATGTAGCCGAGTTCAAATCGAATTTCGGTTCAGACAAGGTGACCATTGATGAGGTTACCACGGCTATCGCCGCTTTCGAGGAAACCCTAGTAACCCCCAACTCGCGTTTCGACAAATGGCTAAAGGGCGACAATAAAGCCTTGTCCGCAAATGAGGTCGCCGGTTATAAACTGTTCAAGGATAGCGGTTGCGTGGCCTGCCACAATGGGCCGGCAGTTGGAGGGAATTCCTACCAGAAAATGGGCGTAGTTGAGCCTTACAAGACCGATAACCCGGCTGAAGGACGTTCTGCTGTCACCGGCAACGATGCAGATCGTTTTAATTTCAAGGTGCCAACGCTACGAAACGTGCAACTCACCTATCCCTACTTCCATGATGGCGAGGCAGCAACTCTGAAAGATGCCGTCAACATCATGGCAAGGGTACAGCTTGGTAAGACATTCACTGATCAGGAAAACGCCAAAGTCGTCGCTTTTCTGAAGACTTTAACCGGTGATCAGCCGTCGTTTAAATTGCCAATCCTGCCGCCTTCGACCGACAGCACACCGCGGCCTAACCCTTTTAACAGATAAACCGCAGTTGAGTTAATCGGGGGCGCAAGGCTCCCGTTTTTATTTATGTGCAAAGTTCTGATATGTTTCGAGAGTGCTACTTGGCGAGCGTCCGGTATCGGGCCGAGAAATATTAAGAATGTTGCTGAGGCCAATGCTCACTATTTAAAACTTTATTGTCACGTGATATTGGCAGCAGAATTTTGCTACAGCTTTACTACATTTGGCCCATGTCCTGGTCGTGGCCATGCTTTTTGTATAGAGCAGTCATGATACCGGATAGCAGTAGGCCGAATACCAGAATGATAAGGTAGATGCTGAACTCCAGCTTTTCCATCACGGCATAAAGCCCCAGCATGGCGAAGATGCTCAGATTTTCGTTAAAATTCTGTACTGCGATGGAGCGTCCTGCACCTATTAGCAGGTGGCCTCGATGCTGCAGCAACGCGTTCATCGGCACGACGAAGTAACCCCCCATTGCACCGATGACGATCAACAGAATAATTGCCAGTACGCTATTGGTAATTGGAATCATCAGTAATACGACCAAACCCATAGCGATACCGACTGGCAGCACCTTGACGGAGTTTTCTAGTTTGATGAACTTTGCTGCCAGTACAGCGCCAATGGCAATGCCAATGGCAAACCATGCAGTGAGCTGGGCGGCGGCGCTGATGTCGTAGTTCAGTGCCACTGCAGCCCAGGTGAGTAACAGAAGACGCAATGTTGCACCTGCACCCCAGAATAAGGTGGTCACTGCCAGTGATACCTGACCGAGAGGATCCTTCCACAGTAGCTTGAAGCAGTGCCAGAAATCCTTGGCCAGAAAGACTGGATTACGTTTGAATGGTTTGTGCTCAATGGCGACGTGCGGGATGTAGAGGTTGAAGATCGCTGCGATGACGTAGACCAATACGATAACTGCGATAGCCAGATCTGCTACGCTGTGGATCAATGGAACGGACAGCGATTGTACGAACGGAGCAAATATGTCGGGGTTGATGAGCATTCCGCCAACCACGGCGCCTAGTACGATAGCGGCGACAGTCAGACCTTCCATCCAGCTATTCGCCTTTACCAGCTGGGCAGGTGGGAGGTATTCGGTAAGGATGCCGTATTTTGCCGGGGAATATGCAGCAGCTCCAAGTCCAACCAAGCCGTAAGACAGCAGGGGGTGAAGACCAGCTAGCATGGCAATGCAGCCTAGTAGCTTGATGATGTTGCTGATGAACATCACTCGCCCTTTGGGCAGAGAGTCGGCGAAAGCACCTACAAACGGTGCCAGCAGAATGTAAGAGATGATGAATCCTTGTTGTAATACTGGTGTGTGCCAAGCAGGAGAGCTGAGATCCTTAAGCAGTGCAATGGCGGCAAACAGTAAGGCGTTGTCTGCGAGCGCGGAAAAAAATTGCGCCGCCAAAATGATGTAGAAACCGAGATTCATTCAACAGGGAATATTTTTATTCGATCCGTTTTATAACACGAAAGCATTGCCCCTGCTATCATTCAGGCTATCAATAACCAATTAGGTAAGCAGATTCCTGATGCCACGCCCGATACAAGCCAAGCTGGACTTGAGTGCACTGGAGAGTAATCTTGAAATAGTACGCCGCAGTACATCTGCGCGCATCATGTCTGCTATCAAGGCTGACGGCTATGGACACGGATTGCTCCGAACGGCTGAAGCGTTAAGCGCGACAGATGGATATGCGCTGCTGGATATTCAGGATGCAGTGCAATTGCGCGAAAGAGGATTTCGTCAGACTATCCTGTTGCTGGAAGGCTTCTTCTCCACTGAAGATTTTCCCGTCATAACAGAATATGAACTGAACTGTGTGATTCACAATACACAGCAAATCGCCATGCTGGATGCCTATCCGGGAAAAGAAACGCTGGACGTTTGGCTCAAGATCAATACCGGCATGAACCGTTTGGGTTTTGCACCACAGCAGATACCGCAAGTCATGGAGCAATTGAATCGCCATCGTGCAGTGCGCGACATTACCTTGATGACACATTTTGCCACCGCCGATGAGGTAGCCGGCGTGGCGAAGCCACTCGCATTATTTAATGATGTCACCGCACCTTATCGTTTGCCACGTTCGCTGGCGAATTCTGCCGCACTATTGCGCTATCCAGAAACGCATGGTGATTGGGTACGTCCCGGAATTATGCTGTATGGCTCGTCGCCATTTGGTGAGCTCAGTGCGCAACAATTGGAGCTCAAGCCCGTCATGACCTTGAGTAGCCGCATTATTGCAACACAGGAATTGCAGCCTGGAGACGAGGTTGGTTATGGCGCGACCTTTCGTGCGGAGCAGGTGATGCGTATCGGGGTTGTTGCCTGTGGCTATGCGGATGGTTATCCTCGACACGCACCTAATGGCACACCAATAGCGGTGGATGGCCATCGCACGCGTACGGTTGGGCGTGTTTCCATGGATATGCTGTGCGTGGATTTGAGTAACCTTCCACAAGTCAGTGTTGGCGGTCATGTAGTGTTATGGGGAGATGGGATGCCTATTGATGAGGTGGCGCGAGCTGCCGGTACCATCAGCTATGAATTAATGTGCGCACTGGCTGCGCGTGTGCAAATTGTGATTTAGGGAAATGGAGTGAAAAATGTTGGGTGTTATCGGCGGTAGCGGTGTATATGACATTGAGGGTTTGGAGAATACGCATTGGGTGAATGCAGAGTCTTCATTCGGCGAACCATCTGATCAGGTTCTGATCGGTGAGTTGCCGATTGGAGGATCGAAGCCGCAATCTGTTGCTTTCCTGCCGCGCCACGGACGCGGCCATCGGATACCACCTTCCGAAATTAACTTTCGAGCCAACATAGACGCACTCAAACGGCTCGGTGTAACCGACATTGTTTCTGTCAGTGCGGTGGGATCGCTGCATGAAAGCCTTGCGCCCGGTACCTTTGTCATCGTCGATCAATTTATCGACCGTACCTTCGCTCGTGAAAAAAGCTTTTTTGGTAGCGGTCTGGTTGCACATGTTTCAATGGCGCATCCGGTATGTCAGCGCCTTGGTGACCACCTGTTTGCCGTGGCAAAGCATATCGATATCCCTGTAGTGCGCGGAGGCACTTATCTGGCAATGGAAGGCCCGCAGTTTTCCAGTCTGGCTGAGTCCGAGTTATACCGTTCCTGGAAATGCGATGTCATCGGCATGACCAACATGCCCGAAGCCAAGCTCGCGCGTGAAGCCGAGATTTGCTACGCCACTGTCGCGATGGTGACAGACTACGATTGCTGGCATCCCGACCATGATCATGTCACTGTAGAAGCAATTATCAAGGTGCTGTTGGAAAATGCCGACAAGGCGCGCGCATTGGTGAAAAATGTTGCGTCACATGTGCATGACGACCAGAGCGCGAGCAAGTGTAGTTGCCGTAGTGTTCTGCAACACGCCATTATTACCGTACCCGAAGTACGTGATGCCGCAATGGTTGAGAAATTGTCCGCTGTAGCTGGTCGGATGCTCAACAACTTATAACCGTGTATAAATTATTGGAGGTTTTCTAAATGCCAATCAAGTCTCGAATCAGAACCGTCCCCCACTATCCGAAACCGGGCATCCAGTTTCGCGACATCACCACGCTGTTGAAAGATCCGATAGGTTTTCGCATCATGGTGGATGAACTAGTGCGCCGCTACAAAGACGAAAAAATCGACAAGATCGCGGGCATTGAATCACGCGGCTTCATACTTGGTGCACCACTGGCTTATGCAATGGGTAAAGGTTTTATCCCGATCCGTAAAAAAGGCAAGTTACCAGCAGAAACCATCGGCCATGACTACGAACTTGAATACGGCACTGATCGTATTGAGATACACACAGATGCCATCGAAAAGGACGAAAAAATATTGCTGGTAGATGACTTAATCGCCACCGGTGGTACTGCCGAAGCTGCTTGTAAATTGATAGATAAAATGGGTGGCAAGATTGTCGAATGTTGTTTCATTATTGATTTGCCGGATATTGGTGGTCGTGCGCGCTTGGAAAAAATGGGACAAAAAGTTTTTGCCCTTTGTGAATTTGAGGGAGATTAGTAGGTAAATGTAGGGTGTAATAAGCACAGCATATGGCACCATTTTTCATCAATAGAAATTATCATGAAAGTTAACGGTCAACCCTATCGCACCGTATGGCTCACCTCTGACAACACGGCGGTGGAGATTATCGATCAGACGAAACTACCGCACATCTTCGAGACACTTCGGTTGGAGAATATGCGCGATGCCGAACGAGCGATCAAGGATATGCAAGTACGCGGCGCGCCGCTGATAGGCGTAACGGCGGCTTACGGTGTGGCGTTGTCGATGCGGCATCATGCTTCGGATGCGGCACTGAAGGCGACATGCGACATGCTATTGGCTGCGCGTCCGACAGCGGTGAACCTGCGCTGGGGTATCGAGCGCATGCGCGCATTTCTTGCGCCGCTGGCTGAAAGCGAACGCGTTGCTGCGGCCTGGCAGGAGGCGGCGCGCATCGCCGACGAGGATGTGGAGATTTGTTCGAGTATTGGTGAGCATGGCAGCAAGCTGATACATGCGATGCATGAAAAGAAAAATGCCACGGTGAACGTGTTAACACACTGTAACGCTGGTTGGCTGGCAACTGTGGATTGGGGTACAGCCTTGGCGCCAATCTACAAGGCGTTTGACTTAGGCTTGTCCGTGCATGTGTGGGTGGACGAGACGCGCCCGCGCAACCAGGGCGCGAGCCTGACTGCGTGGGAGCTGGGCCAGCATGGCGTGCCGCATACCGTGATTGTTGACAATACTGGCGGGCATCTGATGCAGCACGGTATGGTGGATATGGCCATCGTTGGTACCGACCGGGTCACCGCGAGAGGCGACGTATGCAACAAGATAGGCACCTATCTCAAGGCATTGGCCGCGCATGACAACGGCATTCCGTTCTATGTTGCGCTGCCCACACCGACGATAGACTGGACGATACAGGACGGTGTAAAGGAAATCCCTATCGAAGAACGTGCGGCTGAAGAAGTGACGCACATCGCCGGGTTGTCTGAAGACGGGCAGGTGCGAAAAGTGCAGCTTACGCCACAAGGCTCTCGGGCTGCCAATTATGGATTCGATGTAACCCCGGCAAGGCTGGTGACCGGCTTGATTACCGAGCGCGGCGTGGTGAGGGCGAATGCTGAGGCGATGAAGGTG
>Ga0316187_10004222_pt1 | contig 12434 bp, 10 predicted proteins | sample CroRivburrow1_MG_FD_204927 | JGI IMG/M metagenome (GOLD analysis project Ga0316187, IMG submission 204927) | Coastal sediment microbial communities from Maine, United States - Cross River worm burrow 1 | ecosystem: Environmental > Aquatic > Marine > Coastal > Sediment | place: USA: Maine...
AATATATTTAACGCTGTTGAAATGCAAATATATACCGCATTAGATAAAATTTCAGAAGAAAAATCTGGTGGCTGTTATCATTTTGAAAACAACTTGGTTTGTTACAAACCGTTGTAACTCCCCTTTTCCAAACTTCGCCACTTTAACAACGTTGTTTAGGCAAGGTTAATAGCTAAAAAATCTGCATGACGTCGCCACCTTCGCTTCCGCCACCTACAGCTCCGTCACTAATTACATTACCACCACCACTTCCCACACCCACTTCACTATCGGCCATACTTTGCGGTACGTTGTCTGCTGGAAAAACCTCAAATATCCCATCGGGATTGCCAGCGCTTACAGCGAGTCCTGTTTCAGGATCAATACGTACGGTTACCAATCCAGACGGGCGTTCAAATTGCTTTTCTTCTACACCTTTTAAGGCTTCTCTCATATAATTTATCCACATTGGTAATGCCGCCCGTCCGCCAGTTTCTACAGCGCCCAGCGTCTTAGGAGTATCAAAACCCACCCAAGCGGTCGTTACAACTTCCGGATTAAAACCAGAAAACCATGCGTCGCGTTGATCATTGGTAGTACCGGTCTTACCCGCTAGATCACCACGACCCAACTGCCTAGCTCGCCTACCTGTTCCCCGCTGGATTACATCACGCATAATACTTGTCATCACATATACATTTTCTTTTGTTATAATGCGTTTGGCATACCTAGGTTGCTGTACTAAGATAGGTTCACCGTTTTCATCAACCTCACCCGTATCGAGATAGCCCTCTTGCGGACCTAACTCCTGGTTATTAACACCATTGGGATTTGATTCAAGTTCGGAGGATTGAGCAACCTTCTCTGCGCTATTACCCGATGCAAGCTGCATATTTGACCCAGCGGCGGCTTCTTGTGGAGTTTCCAATGGCTCACAATCTTCGCATACTGTTGCCGGGTTTGCCTGGAATAGTATATTACCATCGGCATCTTCTATACGGTCAATCAAATAAGGCTCGACTTTATAGCCCCCATTAGCAAATACTGCATAAGCAGTCACTAACTCCAATGGGGTAATAGACGCACTACCCAAGGCCAGTGACAAATCTCTGGGCAAACTTTCTTTCCTAAACCCAAACTGCTGGTAATACCTAATCGCATAGGAAATCCCGATAGCCCGTAAGATACGAATCGAGACCAAATTTCGAGACTTAACCAGCGCCTCGCGTAAGCGTGTGGGGCCAAAAACTTTTCCACTGTAATTTTCCGGGCGCCAAGTACTTTCTAGGCCGGCATCTTCAAACACTACCGGTGCGTCATTTATAAGACTAGCTGCGGTATAACCTTTATTTAAAGCAGCAGAGTAGTTAAATGGTTTTAAATTGGAGCCTGGTTGGCGTTCAGCCTGAGTGACACGATTAAAATTACTCTTCCTAAAATCGAAACCACCCAACAGAGCCATAATAGCGCCGTCTTTTGGATCAAGCGAAACCAATGCACCTTCGACATTAGGCACTTGGGATAATCTCCATTTGTCTTCTGGTAATTTATCAATGCGAACAATGTCGCCGACTTTGACAATATCGGATGCGGTTTTTGGGGCCTGGCCTGGATATCGTCCATCGCCCTGCCATGGTTTTGCCCAAGACATACCCTTCCATTCAATAAGTAACTTGCCATAGGATCGTTGGTAAACAACAATATCCTTTTCACCCACAGCCAGGACCAAAGCGGGATATAGCTTATTGGATGTACTAAAATCAGACAAAATGGTACGCCATTTATTTTCTTGCTCGAGCTTGGCGTCTTCGGGGGATGCCGAACTATCCCCTTCTTCTTCGGATTTAGCATAGAGATCAACATGAGCCTCCGGGCCTCGATATCCATGCCTTACGTCGTACTCTAATAATGCCGTTCTTAAGGCCTCATTCGCAGCGTCCTGAAGCCGATGCGTTACCGAAGTAAACACCCGATATCCCTTGGTATAGGCATCTTTGCCAAATTTTTCGACCATCTCAGCGCGTACCATTTCTGCAATATAAGGCGCACTGATATCAAATTTCAAATTATTCAGTTCGGCTCCATCGGGTGACTCCTTGGCTATCTTATATTCTTCATCACTGAGATGTCCTAAATCGTGCATACGTCCCAATACATAATTTCGGCGCAAAAATGCCCGTTTGGGATTGATTATAGGATTATATCGTGAAGGTGCTTTCGGTAAGCCGGCAATCATAGCCGCCTGTGCAGGGCTGAGGTCATGAATATCCATGCCATAGTACACCTGTGCCGCTGCGGCAAACCCATAAGAACGATTACCCAAATAGATTTTGTTTAGATAAAGTGAAAGTATTTCATTTTTGGTCAATTCTCGTTCAATTTTAAACGATAATAAGATCTCATTAAGCTTACGTAGATACGTTTTTTCCCGACTCAGAAAAAAGTTCCTGGCGACCTGCATAGTAATAGTACTTCCGCCTTGCCCTTTACGCCCGGTACGTATTAAATAAAATACGGCGCGCAACATACCTCGATAATCGACCCCATGATGTTCGTAGAAACGGTCATCTTCGGCTGAAAGCACTGCATTGACCAATAATGGAGGTACCTCTTCAAACTCCATCGGTATACGTTTTTTCTCACCAAACTCGGCAATAAGCTTCTCATCGCGTGAAAAGATACGAAGGGGCACCTGAAAGTGGATATCTTTCAAGCTATCAGTAGAAGGAAGCTTCGGCACTATAATAAGATAGATACCCAAACCCATAACAGCACAAGTCACCACAAAGCCACTTGCTAATATCATGAACACACGTAAGTTGAATATTTTTGAAAACATAATTTACTTATTTAGATTTAATATAATAAATTCGAAGATGGTTTGTTACATAGCGGGCGAGAGAGACAATATTTTACCGCTTTTATCGTTTTAAACCACAGCCGTCACACTAAAAATCTCAGAAAAAAAGAACCGCTGCTGTTCTTAAAGCCGCTATTGAAACTCAACCTGGCTATTTTATAACCAATACTAGAGAGATGCGTAGATTTTAACTGATGGATATGGATCATAGCGTTTTTTGGTTTTTCCTTCAATGATTAGGTAAACGATAGTTTAATAGTGTTTGATCTTACCAACACTATTTAGTTCTACGAATAACACCAATTATGTCCGGTTTATTCCACTATCTCTAAAGTAAAACGTAATAGTGTCGATATTAAAGGGTTATCCTTGCCAAACTTGAAACTATCAATAATTTGCTTAAACCATCTTAATGTCGTGTTATTGGAAAACTCTGTATAAATAGTTAACACTTTCCAATGCAAATCCTGAGCCTACTTGCCTATTGGTAGTAGAATATTTAATAATGCCTCAAATTAAGTTTAAGTCAAAGTTCCATATTTCTAAAACTAGTCCAGTGATCAACATTGTCGACAAATGGAATAACATTCAATAAGATCAGGGCATAGCAAGTGTTTTTTGGCCTTTTTTTGATCTATAGTTAAGGTTTTCATTTTCAATACCGATATACGCTGTAACCTGGACATTTATAAAGAGAAACTATTTTGGGTATCGCACAACTTATATTACCAAAAAAACAATCCTTAATCGGTTTAGACATCAGTTCCACAACGGTCAAATTGCTCGAATTGAGTCAACAATCAGATGGATATCGTGTTGACGCCTATGCGGCAGAACCACTCCCACCCAATTCGGTAGTAGAAAAGAATATAACCGATGTAGAAGCCATAGGAGAAGCCATTCAACGGGCTACCAAACGCTCAGGTACACGAGCCAAGTATGCTGCAGTGGCAGTTGCTGGGTCGTCGGTCATTACCAAAGTGATTACCATGCCAGCTGATCTCACAAACGATGAGATGACGAGTCAAATAGAACTTGAGGCGGATCAATATATACCTTATGCGCTTGAAGAAGTTAATCTAGACTTCGAGGTACTGGGGCCCTCTCATAGCAATCCTGACACCGTTGATGTACTTTTAGCCGCATCGAGAAGCGAAAATGTGGATTCCCGGGTTGCCAGTATTGAACTTGGCGGTTTAGTCACAAAAGTTGTGGATATCGAAGCCTACGCGCTGGAAAACGCCTATCAGCTCATTGCACCACAAATCCCTGGAGGTATAGCAGGTACAACTGTTGCGATTGTTGACATCGGCGCGACCATGACCACCTTAAGTGTTTTGCATGATGGCAAAATCATCTATACCCGCGATCAGGTATTTGGAGGCAAACAACTCACCGAAGAGATTCAACGACGGTACGGCTTATCTTATGAAGAAGCTGGCATGGCTAAGCGCCAAGGCGGATTACCTGATAATTACATTCCAGAAGTACTGGAACCTTTTAAAGATGCAATGGCACAGCAAGTAAGTCGGTCTTTGCAATTCTTTTTCTCTTCCAGTCACCATAATTCAGTTAATCATATTGTTTTAGCGGGTGGCAGCGCGTCAATTCCCGGAGTCGATGAACTGATAGAGGAACGTGTGGGTTCGAGCACTACTATTGCTAATCCCTTCACCCACATGTCATTGGCACCACGAGTCAAGGCTCAAGCGCTGAGCAATGATGCCCCCGCCTTAATGATTGCTTGCGGACTTGCACTTAGGAGCTTCGACTAGATGCCACACATAAACTTATTACCTTGGCGAGAAGTCGCCCGGGCCGAAAAACAACGGCAATTTGTGGTTATTGCAGTTGGGGCTTCTGTCCTCGCCGCTTTAATGGTTGCGTTTATACACATTCAATTCACGAGCATGATTAATGGTCAAAATGTACGTAATAAATATCTTCAAGATACGATTAAATCCGTTGAAAAAGAAATTGAAGAAATCAAGACGCTAAAGGAAGACAAAAAAGCGTTACTGGCGCGCATGGAAGTTATTCAGAAATTACAAAGTAGCAGACCAGAAATCGTACATTTGTTCGAAGAAATTGCCAAGGCAACACCTAAAGGTGTTTTCTTGTTAAAAACTTCGCGCACAGACCGAAATCTGAAAATCGAGGGCGTTGCCAATTCCAATGACAGCGTTTCAGCCTTTATGCGACAATTGGATGCCTCCCCTTGGTTGAGCAATCCAAAATTAGCCGTAATAGATGCAAAAAAGGCCACCTACCCAAATTCAAGCTGGTTTCAATTAGAAGTCCATCAAGCGAACCTTGAAAGTGAATCTAAAGGTGAGTCGAAATGAATATATCCGACCTAAATAACCTAGATTTCAATAATGTAGGCAGTTGGCCATTACCTGTTAGAGTACTTGCAATAGCACTTATTTGTGGCGCCGTATTGTTTGCAGGCTATTGGTTTGATACTCAAGAACAAGTAGCACTGCTGGAGCGATCTCAGAGTGAAGAAAAGAAACTCATGGAGGAATTTGAATCAAAACAAGCAACAGCTGCCAATTTGGAAGCGTATCGAATACAAATGAAAGAAATGGAACGTACCTTTGGCGCACTATTGTTAAAACTACCCAGCAAAACTGAAATTGCCGATCTATTAGTGGATGTATCAAGGGTAGGATTGGATAGTGGACTGGAATTTGAGTTGTTCAAACCCGGCGCGGAAAAACCTAAAGAATTTTACGCCGAATTTCCAATAAGTCTACGTATTAAAGGTGATTATCATCAACTTGGCACTTTCGCGAGTGGGGTAGCCGCATTACCCAGAATTGTAACGATTCACGATTTTTCTATCAGTTCAAAAAGTGATAAGGACAAAAATAGCATGCTCATTATGGAGGCCACCGCGAATACTTATCGTTATTTGGATAAGGAAGAAATCAAGGCTAAAAAAGACAACGAGAAAAAGACACGCAAGAGACGTAGACGATGAACAACTCTAAGCAATATTTCAATTATGAATTTGCGCCCTTAGGCTTGAAATTTGCAGAAGTACGTAGAAGCCTTTTATATGGGACCAAAGGGTTTCGCAATATGATAAAGTTACTGGAATACAGCACTAAGTTATTTCTCATTAGTGTATTATGTGTCGGATTATTGGCATGCGGAGAAGAAAACATCTCTGATCTGGATGAATACGTACAGAAAGTAAAATTACGTAAAAAGGGCAAGGTACCAGAGCTACCTCCTATTACATCTTACGAAACCTTCAGTTACGTATCAACTGACCTGCGTAATCCGTTTCAGCCTCAGCTGGCTTCACGCAAGACGAAAGGGCGACGTGCAGGCGGTCCCACACCCAACCTCAACCGCAAACGTGAGGCTTTGGAACAGTATCCCTTGGATACACTCCACATGGTTGGCAGTTTGAAACAAGGTAAGGATACCTGGGCATTAATTAAGACACAAGATGGGACAATTTTTCGCGTAAAACGCGGCAGTTATATAGGTCAAGATAATGGGCGCATTACAAAAATTACAGACGCACAGGTGGAACTAAAAGAAATAGTTCCAGATGGATTAGGTGGTTGGATCAAACGGAAATCAACATTAGGTGTAAATGAATGATCCCAATGAGGACGATTACAATGGCAGTTACAACGAATTTGCAGGTAGGTCAAACTAATAATCTAAGATTAGGGCGCCTATTAACGGCACACAATAAGTCTGGTAAACCTTGTTACGCTAATATGAGCTTTGGCGTACTATTCGGCTTAATGGTTCTTTTGATGCCTTTTGGGGAATTACTTGCCGCTACTTTACAAAGTATTACTTTTAACAGTCTTGCCGGAGAAAAGGTTCAAATCAAGCTTTCTTTTGCCGGCCCCGCAGTGGCACCCGGGAGCTTCACCATCAATAACCCAGCGCGCATTGCCTTAGACTTCCCCAACACAGCTAATCGTCTGGGCTGGAAAAGTAAAAACGTCGGTATAGGATTTGCGAAAAGTATCACCGCGGTTGAAGCCGGAAACCGCACTCGAGTGGTTTTAAATCTGGTACAGTTAATCCCGTTTGAAACAAGAGTCAGTGGTAATAGTGTTTATCTCACCTTAGCGGGTAGCCGAGTAGCTAGCCCAGGCCAGAAAACAAGCACACCGATCACGGCATCAACAGCAGTTCCCGGCGATGAAGCCGTACACAGTGTAACTAACATCGATTTTCGCCGTGGAAACAATGGCGAAGGTCGAATAATAATTACGCTTTCTGATGCCAATACGCCTGCGAGCACGGGTGAGTCTGGACGTCAAATTTTTGTCGACTTTGGTAATACCGGATTACCACAGGAGTTACAGCAAAGACTGGATGTCATCGATTTCGCCACCCCAGTACAATATGTAGACGCCACACGCGTCGGTAACCGCGTACGCCTGGCTATTACGGCAGTGGGTAACTATGAATACCTGGCATACAACTCAGGAAATACCTACATTGTGGATGTAAAACCGGTTGTTGATGAAGTCATAAGTGAAGAGGATAAGGAAAAAGAACGGTTTACTGGTGAAAAACTATCTCTCAACTTTCAAAATATTGAGGTCCGTGCGGTTCTACAACTTATTGCTGATTTCACCAACCTTAATATGGTGACTAGTGATTCGGTCTCAGGCAGTGTGACCCTTCGTTTGAAAAATGTACCATGGGATCAAGCCCTGGATATTATCCTTAAGACCAAAGGCCTTGGCATGAGACAATCAGGTAATGTGATTATGGTTGCTCCTAGCGAAGAGATTGCCGCACGAGAAAAGTTGGAGCTGGCGTCCAAAAAGCAAATCGAAGAACTGGAACCGCTAAGAACAGAAATAATTCAAATCAATTACGCTAAGGCCACCACCGTTGCCGGCCTGCTCAAGTCAAAGGGCACCTCCGTCATGTCGGAACGAGGTAGCACAAACGTTGACGAACGTACCAATGTCATTATTGCTGTGGACACGGTCGATCGATTAGACGATGTACGCAAGTTGGTCGAGACCCTGGATATCCCCGTTAGGCAGGTACTGATTGAATCGCGTATCGTCATTGCTGTTGACAGTTTCGCCAAAGACCTTGGTGTACGCTTCGGGGTCACCGCGGTGGGTAATAATGCCGTACTCAGCACCACTTCCGGATCGTTAGATGCGACTGACACGATTATCAATCAAGGCATTGTTAGGGGCACACCTATCCCATCACCCGTTGTACCGCCTAATCAAGACGATAGACTGAATATCAATCTACCTGCATTACCGGCAGCTGGTAACGCTGCAGGCATCGCCTTAGCCATACTGGGGTCAAATGCCCTAATTGATTTAGAACTGACCGCATTGCAAGTCGATGGTAAAGGTGAGGTGGTTTCAAACCCGCGAGTGATTACTGCAAACCAACAAGAAGCCATCATCGAGGCCGGTGATGAAATCCCCTACCAGGAAGCCGCCTCCAGTGGTGCCACTAGTGTATCATTTAAAAAGGCCGTATTGGCCCTAAAGGTAACACCACAAATTACTCCCGATGACAGAATCATCCTGGACCTTAATGTGAAAAAAGACAGTGTGGGAGCTGTTTTCGCCGGTGTACCCAGTATTGAAACCAAAGAAATTACTACCCAAGTGCTGGTAAGTAATGGCGAGACTGTCGTATTAGGTGGTATCTACGAAGAATCCAACAATGAAAGCGCTACAAAAGTACCCTTTTTAGGCGATATCCCCTTCCTTGGAGTATTTTTTCGATCCACCACCCGTCAGGAAGATAAGCAAGAATTACTAATATTTGTGACACCAAAAATCATCAAGGAAAACCTAAAAGCTAATTAAAAGCCAATATACTTAACGATAAAGGGGTAGTATGCTGTACTACCCCTTTTTTTATATAGAAAAATAGTGCTTAGAACTAGTATAATCCCAAATTCTTCGGTTTAGGATTACCCTGATTTAATGAAAAATAAATTTTTCCTCGTCGGACCCATGGGCGCGGGCAAAACGACCATTGGTCGTTTGCTTGCCAAACAATTGGGACTCACGTTTTATGACAGCGATCGGGAGATCGAAAAACGCACTGGTGCCCCTATATCACTGATATTTGAACTGGAGCAGGAATCCGGATTTCGCAAGCGTGAATGCATAATTATTGATGAGTTGACACAGCTTGATGATATAGTCTTAGCCACTGGAGGCGGGGCTATTCTAGATGAAGAAAATAGACATAAACTGAGCTCTCGAGGGCACGTCATTTATTTATATGCAACCATAGAACAGTTATTAAAGCGAACATCACGAGACAAAAACCGACCACTACTACAAACAGCCGATCCAGGAAAAAAACTAGAAGACCTTATGTCCATCAGAGAACCCTTATATCGAGAAGTGGCACATACTATTGTCGAAACGGGTAATTCACCGGTAAAACACGTGGTTAATGATCTGCTTAATATTTTAAAGGATAAATAAAACACAAATTATGGATTAAATTTACATGTCATATAGAATGGCTTGTTTTTAGGATTAAAGACGCAAAAAATAAAATGAAAACCTTAAAAGTAAATCTAGGACAAAGAAGCTACCCCATTTATATTGGGTCAAAACTATTAAGCAAGCAAGAATTTCTGACCCAGCACATCCCTTCAAAACAAGTCATGATCGTGACAAACGAAACTGTGGCACCACTTTACCTCGACACATTACAAAAATTGGTGGCCAATACCGAGTATCAAAACCTTATTCTCCCAGATGGCGAAATCTATAAAACCCTAGATACGGTAAATTTAATCTATGACGCCCTACTCACGCATCGTTTTGATAGGGATTGCACTCTAATCGCTCTTGGTGGTGGCGTTATTGGTGACATGACCGGCTTTGCCGCTGCCACTTACCAAAGAGGTGTTAATTTTATTCAGGTTCCTACCACTTTGCTTGCCCAGGTTGATTCTTCCGTAGGAGGCAAGACCGGAGTCAATCATCCTCAAGGTAAAAATATGATTGGCGCATTTTATCAACCGCGCTGTGTCTTGGCTGACACCAACACCCTCAATACACTTGAAGACAAAGAACTCAGCGCCGGGATCGCCGAGGTTATAAAATATGGCATCATTCGAGATCTGGAGTTTTTTGAATGGCTGGAAAACAATATGTCCGCCCTGCTACAGCGTGACACTGTCGCTTTGAGCTACGCTATAGAGCGATCATGCCAAAACAAGGCTGACGTTGTCGCTGCAGACGAATATGAATCCGGAGTACGAGCCTTACTCAATTTAGGTCACACCTTTGGCCACGCTATTGAAGCGGGAATGGGCTATGGAAATTGGCTCCATGGCGAAGCCGTAGGCGTTGGAATGTGTATGGCAGCGGATTTATCCCATCGCTCAGGTTGGATTGACAAGCCATCCTTGGACCGTATAACAAACTTAATTGCAAGGGCAAACTTACCCGTTACTCCACCTGAAGAATTGACCCCAGAAAAATATCTGGAGTTAATGTCTGTCGATAAAAAGGTAAAACAAGGCAATATTCACTTCGTGCTATTACGCGAAATTGGCCAAGCATTTGTCAGTTCCGACTACGATAATGAATTATTGCTGAAAACACTAAGCTAGAATGAATCAATAAGGTTTCTACCAATGATGCATACGCTTAAACTTTACGCGACAACAGCAAGCAACTCTCGTGGCCGTATTCATAATGAACCGCCACCAAATAATCGCACCGAATACCAACGAGATCGTGATCGCATAGTCCATAGCGCTGCCTTTCGGCGACTTGAATATAAAACTCAGGTCTTTGTCAATCACGAAGGGGATATGTTCCGCACTCGACTTACCCACTCCATCGAAGTAGCCCAAATAGGGCGTACTATAGCACGTGCTTTACATGTCAACGAAGATCTTACCGAAGCAATCGCCCTGGCACATGACCTAGGCCACACACCATTTGGACACGCCGGACAAGATTGCCTAAATAAATGTATGAAAGATTATGGTGGTTTTGAACATAACTTACAATCTCTGCGTATTGTTGATAAGTTAGAAGAACGCTACGCCGAATTTCAAGGGCTCAACTTAAGCTTTGAAACACGTGAAGGCATACTTAAGCACTGCTCAACAAAAATTGCCTCTCTTTTAGGTAGCCTAGGTGAACGCTTCTTGCAAAAAAAACAAGCAGGTATTGAAGCACAAATCGCTAACTTAGCGGACGAAATTGCCTACAATAATCACGATGTGGATGATGGTTTACGCGCAGGTCTAATCACTATCGAACAACTCGCCGATATCGAATTATTTGCACAACAATATGAACTTGTACAAAATCTATATCCAAAAATAACCCAACGTCGAAGTATTCACGAAGTAATCCGACGCATGATTAACGCACAAATAACTGATATTCTTAGCACCAGCGAAAAAAACATTAATGATATCGCCCCTACATCACGCGACACAATCATCAACCACAGCGGTCCAGTAGTCAATTATAGCGATGAAATGACTAGACAAACCAGAAATTTAAAAAAATTTCTACGTTTGAACCTTTACCAGCACTACAAAGTCAATCGCATGACAAACAAAGCCAACAAGATTATTCAAGCTCTGTTTGACGCTTTTATGAATGATCCTTACCTGTTACCTCCTGAGACACTATACTGTATCAGGGATAAACAGGTCGGTAACGATGATATACGACAAGCGCGTGTTATTTCCGATTACATTGCTGGCATGACCGACCGCTATGCGATTGAAGAATATAGACGTTTATTCAACGTCACCCAATTGTTTTAAACCTTAGTTAACAAGTATGCGAATTTATATGCAGACCCAACCAGCGGAGGACAGCAAACTTCGCTTTTTTCAACTGCATATGCAAGCCGACCTATTGGGAGGGTGGACGCTGATAAAAGAATCCGGACAACAGGGATCACCTGGCAAGGTTAACCGCACTCATTTTGAAACACAAGAAGAAGCTCTTGCTGCACTGATAGCCACGCGTGACAAGCAGCTTGATAAAGGTTTTAAAGTTGTGTTCGCAGAAGGAGCTAATCAAATTAGCTAAGCGCTGGTTTTATTATATAATTTAGCTTTATGAATTTGGAAAAAAGAAATTCACCCTCTTATCTTGCAAAGTATGGTCTATCCCGTGCGCCATTCTCAACCACTATTGAGCATACTATGTTCTATCCTGAGGCGTCTCGCGCTCAAAAACTGGACATACTTTTACACCTTAGCCAATACAGTCACGATATATTATTAGTTATTGGACCTGAAGGCAGCGGTAAAACCACCTTACTTAATCAATTTTTACATAAAGCAGAAAAAACCTGGAAAATCTGCCAAGTCGATGCACACCCGCTAATCGATGAAGAACAACTAATCCTTAGAATCAGTCATGGCTTTAACCTACAAGTTGAACATTTTGATATTGATCACGCCGAGCAAGATCTGATAATTCAGTTACAGACATTAATCGAAAAACACGACTGTGTCATTATTGTTGTCGATAACGCACAAATACTCAGTAAAGAGGTATTAGCACTATTGTGCCGATTGGCCAGCGTAACAAACGAGCAAAATGATATTTCGGTACGG
>Ga0316187_10004223_pt1 | contig 12433 bp, 10 predicted proteins | sample CroRivburrow1_MG_FD_204927 | JGI IMG/M metagenome (GOLD analysis project Ga0316187, IMG submission 204927) | Coastal sediment microbial communities from Maine, United States - Cross River worm burrow 1 | ecosystem: Environmental > Aquatic > Marine > Coastal > Sediment | place: USA: Maine...
GAGAGCTGGTGCTCTCGCGCGAGCGCGCCGAGCCCACCGTACGGTACGAGCACCCGGTCGATCGCGCCCAGGACTGCGTCCTCGTTGGCGCCGGGCTCGAGCTTCACGGCCATGTCGTTGAAGGCCCCCTCCATTTGATAGGCGGCCGCGATCGCGTCCTCGAGCATCCACATCGGCGTGAAGCGCGCGTCGTCCGGCATGAGAAGGCCCGTGTCCACGGCAAATACGTACTCAGGCGACAGCGCGTGCCCCACGATCAGGAGCTCCCGAAGCTTGCCGTTGATCACCGCCGAGAGATGGTCTCCAGGTTCGAGCCCGTGCGCGTCGGCGAAAGGCTCGTTGATCAACACCTCATCGTAATGTCCTGGCCGTAGGTTACGCCCCGAGCGCAGGACCAGCCCGTTGAGGGGCGCCTTGCCAGTTGACGGGACGGAGATGAGGTCGCCCCGGGCGGGCGAAATGAGATCGTCCATCGGCAAGCGCACTCGCTCCACGATCCGTGGGTACGCACGAGCCACCCCTGGAAGCTCAGCTATTTGCCGCGCGACGGACTTGGGGGCTCGCTCGAGGTGTACGAACACGTCGGCAAAGCGATTCGTCTCATAGTAGAGGTCACGCGAATCATAGAGTGCTCGCCAGGCACTTTGGAGCGAAATGTAGCAAGCCACTCCGGACGCCACCACGATTGCAATGGTCAGCGCCTGGCCGCGAAGCCGAATCACTTCGCGAAAGAGCTTGCGGTCGAGGACGCTCACAGCCTTTCGTTACTTCGGCTTCTTGCCGACCGGCAGACCGTGAGATTCGACTTGCTTGCGCAGCGTCCCGAGCAGAGCCCCGGACCATCCTTTGGAGGCCTCGGCGCAAGCCGGCTCATGCGCCCCGTCGTTTGCGCGCTCGACGCAGGATCTGTAATACGCCTGAGCCCAAAGAAGGTCATCGTTGTACTTGCGCAAGCCGTGCTTCAGGCCCTGCACGTATCCATAGTCATAGATCACGAAGAGCACTTTCCGGACGAGCGCAGGGTAGACTGACTCCATCGAGAGGGCGATGATCTTCTCTCGTCCCTTGCTGTATGACGGGCCTAGCAGCTTGGGTTCGACGGTCGACACCTGATGGCATGCCTCGACCGGTCCGTCGGCGAAAGGTACCCCCGTTTTGCAGCCCTTCGCCCTCGCAAGCTCGACATAGTAGCCGTGGATCGTCTCCCAGCGCGATGCTCCGTTGACCGCGCCGCGGTCAAACGCAAACTCAATCTTCTCGCGGACTTGATTCATTCCTGTTTTGTAGGACCCGCTGTTGCGCAGCGTCGCGTGCCATTGCTCATCGTGGGCGGGATTGTCGGCCGCCACTAGCGAAGGGAGCAGGAACCACGCGCAGAGGAGAAGAGGGAGGAGGCGCATCATCGGTGACGACCGTGAACCTCTTGCCCATTACGTGTCAAGTGCCAGCGTCAGACTGGGCCCCCAACTGAGCGGAGGTCGAGCGCAGCGCTTCTTCGGGACCCAGGCTCAGATCATTTCGCAGCGAATGGGCTCGATGCCTGACTCGTCATGGTTCTGTACACGCTTCTTGTTTGCAACTGATACGATGGCCCGCTCGGCCGAGAGCTCCTCGACCTTCAACCGGGCGGTCCCGACGAACTTCACCGTACGGCCAAGGGCCAGCGTGACCGCCTGCTGACGGAACGGCCCGGCGACATTCTCGATTTTCTGGATAGCCTTCGCGAGTCGGTTCGCTGTTTTGTCGGCGTCCCCGGGTTCATTTTCCGTAGGACCCGCCGATGTGGTCGTAAGGGTCCTCACCTTCGCGGAGCGCCTGCTCGTAACCCAGCTCATCGATGACGCGCTCGAGGCCTTGGGCCACGTAGGCGAGAAAGTCGCGGCTGGACAGGATGCCGACGGGTTTTCCGTTCTCCGTCACCGGCAGGTGTCGCACGCCAATCGCAAACTGCAATTCCGCGCATTTGCGTACGTGCGTGCCCACGTCCACGTCGACGACCTCGGTCGTCGCAACCTCGGACACCTTCGTCGTGGCTGGATCCTTCCCCTCGGCAACGACACGGGTCACCACATCGCGCTCGGAGAGAATGCCTTTCAGAGCCCCGCCTTCGACGACCAGCACGGCGCCCACGTGGTCCTGGGACATCAACCGGGCTGCGTCAGTCACGAGATCGTCCGGCTTCACCGTGATCATGTCAGTCTTCATCAACGACCTAATAATCGCCATGCGCTTGCCTCCTGGTAGTGATGGGAAAGCGTACGTTAGGGGCAGTTCGAGGTGTCGACAACGTCAAGAAGGTCCCAGACGCCCTAGAAATCGACAGTTACGAAGTTTAGGAGCGCCCCGCGCGCACGAGACGTCCCGGGCGCGCACCCGTCAACCTGCCATCTTTGGCAATCGCCTCGCCATTGACGAGCGTTGCGACGTAGCCATTCGCGTACTGCATGAGGCGCTGGCCTCCGGCGGGCAGGTCCTTGAGCATGGTCGGATGGAGGAGCTCCAGGTTGTCGAAGTCGATGATGTTGATGTCTGCGCGGCGCCCGGGGGCGAGCAGCCCACGATCGCTCAGCCCCAGGAACCGTGCCGTATCGTGGGCTTGCATTTGAATGACCCGCTCGAGCGGGATCCGTCCGTGCTCGCGGTCGCGCGCCCAGTGCGTCATCAGAAACGTCGTGAAGCTCGCATCGCAGATGGTTCCGACATGCGCGCCGCCGTCGCTCAAGCCGGGGAGGGCGAGTGGGTGCGTGAGCATCTCGTGCACGGCGTCGAGGTTCATCCCCGTGTAGTTGTAGACGGGGAAGTAGAGCAGGGCTTCGCCGTCTTGTTCGAGCATCGCGTCGTAGATCAAGCCGAGCACAGGCTCGCCACGGCTCATCGCAGCCGCGCCAAAGCTCTCGGTCGGCGACGGCTCGTAGTTGGGCTTTCCCCCCAGACGGAATAACCGCATCACGACCATGTCGAGATTGGACAAAAAGAAGTCGGCAAGCGGCGGGAGCATGCTGCCGTCGCCAGCCACCGGTTCGCTCTTCTCCTGGATCATCCGCGCCTTGAGCTCGGGATCGCGCATGGCCTCGACCCGCTCGGCGAGCGGCAACTGGCTGATGGCCTTGTAGCTCGGGAACCCCATGAACGGGTGGAACGTCGCTTGAAGGCCCAGCATGACGCCGATTCCACGTGCGCCAACCTGGCAACGAACGTCGAAGCCGCTCTCAGTCGCCTTCGTAGCGCGGTCGAGGATCCACTTCCACTGCTGGGGGCTGTGATCTCGCTGCATCGTGGACACACTCATCGGCCTGCCACCGGCCGCGCTGAGCATCTGTTCGAGAACGCCCCACTCCGTGTCGAAGTGATCGTCGCCGTGCAGGATGTTGAAGTCGCTCACCGCCTGCAGCACGCCATAGTTCAGTCCTCTGAAGGCTTCCGCGATCCCGGCGAGCTCCTCGCCGGCCGCTTCCGATGCCGGAGTCCAGTCGCCGACGGCGCTCCGGTGGTTATCGCTCCGGCCGGTGCTGAAGCCGATCGCGCCCGCTTCGAGAGCCGCGCGCAGTAGTCGCCGCATCTCCGCGATGTCTTCGGGGGTTGCAACTTCGTCGTGCGCTGCGCGCCGGCCCATCACGTATACACGAAGGGCATCGTGGGGAACGTGTGCGAGGAAGTCGATCGTGTGCGGCATGCGATCGAGGACGTCCATGTAGTCCGGGAAGCTCTCCCACCCCCAGCTGATCCCTTCCGAGAGAGCAGTGCCAGGGATGTCTTCGACGCCTTCCATCAGCTCGACCAGCTTGGCGTGATCTGTCGGCCGAACCGGCGCGAAACCAACTCCGCAGCTTCCCATCGCGCAGGTGGTGACCCCGTGAATCGAAGAGGGAGCGAGCTCTTCATCCCAGCTGATCTGCCCGTCGTAGTGCGTGTGGATGTCGACGAAGCCGGGAGCCACGATGGCGCCGTCCGCGTCCATGGTCTCCGCTGCGGAGTCGTCGCACTTGCCGACGTCGACGATCCTTCCGGCTTTGATTCCGATGTCGCCCGTGTACCGGTCCTGACCCGATCCATCTACCAGCGTTCCACCCACGATTTTCAGGTCATACATGCGTGTTCTCCCGGCTCAGAGCAGCTGCGCACTATATCTCACGATAAGCGAAATTGCAGCCGCGATGAGGAGCACCAGCACCGCCATCCTGAAGCGGCGCTCGTCGATTCGGTGGTGCACCCACTCACCCACGAGGATGCCAAGTGGAACCGTGGGGACGAGCAGCAGGATGTCGAGCCCGACTTCCCGGTCATAGTCTCCGGCGAGCAGGAAGCGCGCGACCAGGATCAGGTTGAGGACGATCCACACCATGCTGAGCGTGCTGCGGAACACCTTCTTCGTGAGCCCCTCGCGCCCGATGGCGTAGACCAGCATCGGGCCGCCCGAGGCGTAGATGCCGTGAATGACGCCTGCGCCGAGAAGTGCCGCCACCGAAGCGGACGTCGAGATCGGCTTGTCGAGAGCCGAGCTCCCGGATCGAAGATGCCTCAGATCCCGAGCCGACAATGCCAGGACCATCAAGCCGAACGCGAGCCCGAGCCATGGCCCTCCGACCTTGGTGAGAAGGAGGAAGGCGAACCCCATCCCCAGAGTCATCAAAGGCAACACCTGCTTGAGGAGCAAGCCCCAATCGATGCCATCGCGATGCCGAATGACGATGTAGCCGGTTTGGAGGAACGACAGCGGGACCATCAGCCGAATGACTTCCTCGAGGCCGATCAACTGGGCCCCGAGAGTCACGCAGACCAACATCGCCCCGAACCCAGTTGCCGTCTGGACGGTGTAAGCGGCGACGACTACCAGTGCGAAAGCCAGGAATGCGAGCTCGATCGTCACGTCGGAAGTCCGGTGCTGAGGTTCCTACAGGGTTTGCCTGCATTCGTACAGGTTGGTGTTTCGGCCGGGTCTGTGGCACCCATACGCCCATGGATCTGACGTTCACCGAAGAAGAGGAGGCATTTCGTCGGGAGGTCCGCACCTGGATTCAGGACGCGATGCCCGAGGATATGCGCGCGAGGGCAGAAGGGGCTGGGGGCTTCACCCCCGAGGACTCAGCCAACTGGCACAGAATTCTCTACAAGAAGGGTTGGGTTGCGCCGCATTGGCCGAAGGAAGTGGGCGGCACGGGCTGGGATGCCGCCAGGCGCTTCATCTTCAACGAGGAGATGGAGCTTTCCGGTGCACCGCAGCTTTCCGTATTCGGTCTTTCGATGGTCGGCCCGCTGATCATCAGCTTTGGAACCGATGAGCAGAAGAAGCGATTCCTTCCAAAGATCCTGAGCGCCGAGGAGTTCTGGTGTCAGGGGTACTCCGAGCCCGGCTCCGGAAGCGATCTCGCGTCCTTGCGGACGACTGCCGAGGATGCGGGCGACCATCTCATCGTCAACGGACAGAAGACCTGGACCTCATACGCACAGTACTCCGACTGGATCTTCTGCCTCGTGCGCACGGACCCCTCGGCGAAGAAGCAAGCGGGGATCACGTTCGTGTTGATCGACCTCAGGAGCCCCGGCATCGAGGTCAAGCCCATGTTGACGCTCGGTCACACGCCTGCCTTCTGCGACACCTTCTTCGATAACGTGAAGGTTCCGAAACAAAACGTGGTCGGCGGCATCAACCAGGGCTGGACGATGGCCAAAGCGCTGCTCGGCCACGAGCGCACGATGCTCGCGATGATTGGCCCAAGCCGCAACGTGCTGCAGAAGGTGAAGCGGATGGCTGCAACGAAGACGGTCAACGGGCGCCCGATGCTCGAAGATCCGGTTTGGCGAGCGAAGATCGCGCGTCTCGAAATGCGCTTTCGCGCGCACCTGATGGTGAGCTATCGCGCGCTCGCCGATCAGCAAAAGGGTAAGCTGCCCGGCCCCGAGTCTTCGATCTTGAAGCTCGTGGGCACCAAGCTCATCCAGGAGCTCACTGAGCTTGCGATGGAAGTCATGGGGGAGGGCTCGCTCACCTGGCACAACGAGGGGGTCTGCCCGCCGATCGAAGAATCGATCGGTCCTTACTTCTGCTACGAACGGGCGGCCACGATCTACGGCGGCTCCAACGAAATTCAGCGCAACGTCATCGCGAAGATGATCCTCCAGCTGCCGAGCAGCTGAACGGCGACCCCGACTCAGGAGTGATTCCAAAATGGACTTTGAGCTCAATCAAGATCAAGAAATGCTCGCCAAGACGGTGGCCGACTTTGCCAAGAACGAGTCGCCCGTCGAACGGTTCCGCAAGCTTCGCGACGACGACGTTGGTTGGGACGCCGGGGTTTGGCGAAAAATGGGCGAGCTCGGTTGGATCGGTGTTCCGTTCGCCGAATCCGTCGGTGGCTTTGGCGGCAGCTTCGTTGAATGCGCCCTCGTCTTGGAGAATCTCGCGCCCACGCTCGTTCCCGAGCCCTACCTGGCTTCCGTCGTCCTTGGCGGAATGACGCTGGCGCGCGCGGGCAACGCTGCACAGCACGACACGTATCTAACACCGATGATCGAGGGCGAAACGACGTTGGCCCTTGCGCACTCCGAGGCCCAAAGCCGCTACGACGTCAGCTCGGTCGAGACCAGGGCTACACCGGATGGCAGCGGTGGGTACAAGCTCTCGGGAGAGAAGGTTTGGGTGCTCAACGGACACCATGCCGACCACTTGATCGTCTCGGCCAACGCGCCCGGGGGCGTGACGCTATTTGTCGTGCCCAGGGAGACCGAAGGCGTAAACGTGACGGTCGCCAAGACGATCGATGGACAGAAGGCTGCCTTCATCAAGCTCGATGACGTGCGCATTTCCGATGAAGCGCGACTTGGGGAGGAAGGCTCCGGAGCCGCCGTGCTCGACCGCACGATGGACTACGCGGCTGCCGCCGCAGTGGCGGAGAGCGTTGGGATCGCGACGACCATGCTTCACATGACGGTCGAGTACCTCGGCACGCGGGAGCAATTCGGCGTCAAGATCGGCTCGTTCCAGGCGCTCCAGCACCGCGCGGTCGACATGTACGCCGAAACCGAGCTCCTTCGTTCGATCTCGATGGCCTCTACCGTTCGTGCCGACGAAGATGACCCCTCCGTGCGCCGCGGAGACATCTCTGCCGCGAAGTATCAGCTGGCCACCGGCGGGATCTGGGTCGCCCAGCAGTCGCTGCAACTGCACGGCGGCATCGGTGTCACCGACGAGCACGATATCGGTCTCTACTTCAAGCGGATGTACGCACTCAACGCACTCTTCGGCGACCAGGAGCATCACGTCGCCCGTTTTGCCAGCGACGCGGCCTTCGCCGAGGCGCCGGCTTGAACGCTAGTCGGCCTGCAAGGTGTCGGCGAGGCGCAGCATCGGGCTTTGATCAACGCGTAGAATGCCCTGCTGCGGGCGATCGAGATCGAGAGCCAGACAGAACACGACGCCGAACGCAACGATCAGCGGAATCATCGCCATGGTTCTTCGCGAACCGGCGAGCGACGCCTGGTAGCCCATCGTGATCATGCCCAGAGCGGTGACGAACGCGAGACTGACCCACACGAAGATGGGCACATGGTCGTGGACGCCCATGGTGACTCGCTCCGCATGCACGTTCTTCAGGTTGCTCAACGCGTCCATGTAGAACCGGACGTTCGTATGCTCCCGATGCGCGACCGCTTGCAGCCACAGCTCGTGCTGAATCTCTTCCGACCGGCGGATGATCAACTCTAGCGGCAGGTCGGGTTGGGAGAAGGTATCGAACGCCCGGATTTGAGCATACTCGGCCAGATTCTCGTGCGCGGACTTCGTGGCTTCGGGCGGCAAGAGCATCGCCCGGTCGTAGGCCATTTGAATCGCTTTGACGTCTTCGCGGACCAGCGCCTTTCGCCCGCTGTGCTTGGTGTGGGCCATGTTGAACGCCATCGCCAAACTGAAGGCGAGCAGCCCGAGTGTGGCCGCAACGACCGAACCCACGGGCGCATCGTGCTCTCGATCGTCGCGCCGCGCTTCGCGCGTGCCTAGCCACCGGCCGAGCGAAAAGGCGAGCCACGATGCGAACACCGCCAAGCCGAGAACCCCGACGAATCCCGCGATGGCACTCAACGCTACGGTGCTTCCGTCTGGGCCGTCTCTGGCGCCGCCTCGTCCGCTGCCTCCGTCTCGCTCTTCAACCCGGGGGCCGAGGAGAATCGCACGTAACCACGATAGGTTCCGATGAACACGCTGTTCCGCGGCCCGAACGAGAACGTGCCCCAGATGTTGTTGAAGACCTTCTTGCCGTAGTCCTTCTTGCCGAGTGTCTTCTTCTTCACGAGCCCGCTCACGTTGTCGTTGAAGTCGTCGCCTTCGAAGTAGCCCTTGATGCTGAACACGCGCCAGCCCGTGTGGAAGTCGAGGGCAGTCAGCTGCCAATCGTGATGGCCTTCTGCGAGCATGTCCCTGTGGTAGACATAGAAGAGGCCGTTCGCGGTTGAGAGCTTCGGGGTCGCCGTCTTCCCGTCGAAGTGTCCGACCGCTGGCCAGTCCTTGCGAGCCACGTACTCGTCCTTCGCTTCGTCGTAGTCGAAGCGCGCGATCCCCCCGGCCGTTGGATTCTCGATGAATGGATCGACGTAGCCGTAGGTATTGCCGACGATCAGATGATCTTCGTAAGCGACGACGGAGTTCTCGACTGCGCCGGCTCCCGATTCGAAGAGCGGCAGCTTGCTCACCAGGCTGCCGTCCTTCTGCCTGAAGACGTTCAGATTGACCTGCCCAGGAGCGTTGTCGACGATCGCCACGAAGCGGTCGTCGATCAAGGTAGGCGTGGTCCCGCTGCCGTTATTGAGGTGGCCCGGCTTGACCTTGCGATCGTTGTCGTAGAACAGGTGGTCCTTCTCGTAGGTCGGCGCCCACTTCGGGTCTAGCTCGATGTGCCGCGTCTTCTCGTTGAACCAGAGCTTGTAGAGCCCCACATTCGTAACCATGTAGATTCCATCTGGGCCGGCCGAGAACGAGTTCTGGATCTGCTCGAACGGCTCGTCGTGAACGATATCGAAGATCTCGTGGGCCTCCTTGCGGAACTGGGCGGTCTTATCGAGGAGCGTCCCGTCTTTCTCCGCCGCCTCGACGCGCTCGATGTACGCCTCGGAGCCCTCGGGCATCTCGCTCCCGTAGTAGTGGTGGATCTTGTCGCTCAGCGCGAAGTGGGCAATCGACGTCGTGTAGACCGGCGGGCAAACGCCCTTTTCCTTGTCGGCGTGGATGATCCCCACAACGCCGAACTTCGAGGTGAACCAGACGCGACCGTCCGCGTCCGGCATGAGCGCAGTCAGGTGGTTCTCGGGGTGATCCATCGCATGGCCGGTCCAGCTGCCCTTTTCGATTTCCCGGGCGAGGTCCAACAGGACCATTTCGTCGCGCACGACTCTGTGATCCCGGATCGGGATCCGAATCACGGTGTTGTCCGCGCCTGGAACGTAGACGTCGCCGTCCGCGTCCAAGTACGAGTAGGCACCGCCCGAGGTGTCGCGGAACATCGCCATGCGCGCCGACTTCTTGGCGAGCTCGAGCGCCTTGCTCCCGCGTCCCGGAAGGGCAACGTAGTCAAGCACGCGCCCTTCACCCATGATGTCGACGATGAGCAGCATCGCCGAGTCGCGACCAAACGAAATCGTCACGACCGTGTGGTCATCGAGGAAAGTGTAAAAGGGAGACATCCCCGACAACTTCGTCCCCTTCTCGAGCACGTGAAAGTACTCGACCTTGGCCTCGTTGGGCATCGGACCCGGCTCGATGCTCACATCGGTGGCGAAGCTGTGCTCGTGCATCGTCGCGGCATAGCGATTCGAGAGATGCGGATGCTGCCAGAGATCGGGCGGCGGGAGCGGATCCGGAAGCGTCTTGCCATGACGCGACGTCCACTCGTCGTACCACTTGGTCTCGACCGTAGCTTGCTGGGTGATGTACTTGAACTCTTTATCCTGAGTCCTGTACTGGTAGCAGCCCTTGTTGGTGCCTCCGATCTCGGCGCCCTTCATGGTCTTGCTCTTGCCGCACCCGCCAACAGCGAGTGCAATCAGCACGAGCCCCAGGCACGCCGATGACGATTTCCCTACATATCCGTCCATGACCGACCTCTCCTCAGCAGAAGAGCCGTGATGGCACAAGACCATCCAAAATGGAAGCGACGCCGCCATCTCGCCGCGATCCCCCGGATCCCCAGTGAACGGCCTGGCAGCTGGGCATGGCCTTCGGCTCCCATCCGCCTTAGATTCCGGCTATGGCGGACATCAATTGGAACGACCTGGAGGCGATCAAGCGCCTCAAGTACAAGTACCAGCGCTGCCTCGATACCAAGCAATGGGACGAGCTCCGGGAGTGCTTCACCGAGGACGCCAAGGCGGCGTACAGCAGCGGGAAATTCTCGTTCGACGGACGCGACGCAATTATGAAGTTTCTCCAAGGGGCGATGGGGGCAGACAGCTTTCATTCGATTCATGCGGTGAGCCAGCCGGAGATCGACTTCGTCGACGAGCACCACGCGACCGGGCGTTGGTGCCTACAGGACTGCGTGATCGACACCAGCTTCGACATGATCATCCGTGGCGCGGCCTTCTACGAGGACGAGTACCGCAAAGGCGACGATGGAGTCTGGCGGATCGCCAAGACCGGCTACCAACGCACCTATGAAGAGATGCTGCCACGGAAATCGATCGAGGGCCTCACGCTGACGGAAAGCCGCTGGCAGTCGAAGGGCAGCTAGTTCCGTTGCCATTGACGGAGCGCTCGCGACTCGGTTAGGTAAGGGCGATGCCTAGTCCAGGTCCCGACGTGCATACGCGCACCTGCCCGCTTTGCGAGGCGATGTGTGGCATCGAGGTGTTTGTCGAGGGCGATCGCGTCACCAAGGTCCGCGCGAACGAACACGATGTGTGGAGCAAGGGTCACATTTGCCCGAAAGGGACGGCTCTGCATCACCTGCACGAAGACCCGGATCGCCTGCGGCAGCCGCTGATCCGCAACGACGATGGCAGCTTCCGAGAGGCTTCGTGGAGCGAAGCGTTCGAGGAAGTCGAAAAGCGTCTCGCACCGGTGCTCGAGAACCCCGAGGCCTTGGCGGTCTATGCGGGCAATCCCGTCGCGCACAATTTCTCGCTCTCGAGGTACATCGGCGCGTTCATTCAGCTCACGGGGATCACCGCCATCTACTCAGGTGGAACAGTGGACCAGTGGCCCAGGAACGTGGTTTCGGCTCTCATGTATGGAGCTGCCTGGACCATTCCGGTCCCGGACGTAGATCGTACTGACTTCTTATTGATGCTGGGGGCCAATCCGTTCGATTCGCAGGGGAGCTTGCTCGCAGCGCCTTATCTCATGAAGCGGCTCCACACGCTTCGAGAGCGGGGCGGCCGTTTCATCGTGGTCGACCCACGGCGCACGGGCACGGCCGAACGGGCCGATGAGTGGATCCCGATTCAGCCTGGAACCGACGCGGCGCTGCTGCTCGCGATGGTCCAGGTTCTGTTCGCAGACGACTTGGTGAACCTAGGGCGCCTTGTGGACAGAGTCGATGGCCTAGATGCCCTTCGCAAGTTGTGCGTGGACTTCACGCCCGAGGCCGTGGAAGGCACCTGTCGCATTCCGGCGGCGCGAATCCGTGAGCTCGCCCACGAGCTCGCGAAATCCGAGCGGGCCGTTGTCTATGGGCGCATCGGGACCTGCACGCAGGAGTTCGGAACGCTGGCGTCCTGGCTGATCGACGTGCTCAACATTCTCACCGGCAACTTCGACGAGCCTGGCGGCGCGATGTTTTCGAACCCGATTGCCTGGTCGATGCTCAGCCTTCGGCCGCCTGAGTTTGAAGACGGTTTCGAGCTCGGCCGATTCCACAGCCGCGTGCGGGGGGCGCCCGAGGTCCTAGGCCAGTTTCCCGTCTCGTGCCTGGCCGAAGAGATCGCCGAGCCAGGCGAAGGCCAGATCAAAGCCTTGATCACGATGGCAGGCAATCCTGTACTCAGCGCGCCCGGTGGCGACCGGTTAGACGAAGCGCTCCCGAAGCTCGACTGCATGATCAGCGTCGACAACTGGCTCAACGAGACCACACGACACGCGCACGTGATCTTGCCCGGCCAGTCGCCCTTCGAGCAGCCGCACTACGATGAAATGATTTGGTCCTGGGCGGTGCGAAACGCGGGTAAGTACTCGCCAGCGCTCTTTCCCCTCGCGGAAGGCACGGTGCCGGAGTGGAAGGTCCTGCTGCAATTGGCGGCGATGACGCAGGGGCAGACCGCCGCGGATGTCGACCTCGAGGAGATCGACAACTTCTATTTCGTCGGTTTGGTCAGCATGATCGCCGAGCAAGAAGGGTCACCGGTGCACGGACGCGATGTCGAAGTCATCCTCGCGGAACATCCGGAGCCGGGGCCCGAGCGCATCCTCGACTTCGCCATTCGAAGCGGCCCCTGGGGCGACGCCTACGGC
>Ga0316187_10004224_pt1 | contig 12433 bp, 10 predicted proteins | sample CroRivburrow1_MG_FD_204927 | JGI IMG/M metagenome (GOLD analysis project Ga0316187, IMG submission 204927) | Coastal sediment microbial communities from Maine, United States - Cross River worm burrow 1 | ecosystem: Environmental > Aquatic > Marine > Coastal > Sediment | place: USA: Maine...
GACTCGTATCGAGCACTGAGCGCACCCGTATCACGCCGGCATTATTCACCAACACATCGAGGCGCCCGAAACGCTCGATAACGCGGTCGATCATCGCCGCGCTTTGCTCGGGTTCACGCACGTCGGTGGCGAAGGAGTCTGCCTCAACGCCGAGTGCGCGCACCTGCTCCGCCACACCGCGCGCGTTCGCCTCATCCATATCCGCCACCACCACCGCGGCGCCGTCGCGTGCGTAACGCAATGCAATGGCGGCACCGATACCGCGACCGCCCCCGGTGACCAGCGTGACAATTCCTTCAAGTGTTTTCATCCAGTGATCCTGTTATCCGCAATTCGGACTTGCGCCTGTCAGTGGCTTCCATGCGCGATGCTGGTTCGCGCCCAGAGCAGGCCAGTGAATCGCGCAAAAGTGAGCCAGCGTGCCCCCCGCCGGAAACTGCCATCGCCCGGCAAAATCCGGCACAGATGCACAGCATACCAGCGACTCGACCGTGTTTCGTCGCACGTTGCGCAACAATGTTGCCGGTGCGCGCAGACACGGGCTTCTCGCAACAAACGGCCTCCGATGCGCAGGCTGCGCAATCAATTAAACAGTTGGCGAACCCGGAAAGCATCCCGCATTCGAAACAAGTCTGACGCAAAGTGCTTCACCGGCAGGAGAACCGGCAGAATATGAACAACAAGTTATGATCCGGTTTGGTGTATCCCGGCCAGAATCCGATCATTCGTAGGTGTGGCAAGCAGCATGACAGATAACCAACTCATCATTCTCGTCATTCTGACGGCGACCGTGGCCATGTTCCTGTGGGGGCGGTGGCGGCATGACATGGTCGCCGCCGGATCACTGCTGGTCTGCGTGCTGGCTGGCTTGATTGCGCCCGGGGATGCGTTTACCGGCTTTGGCCACCCGGCGGTGATTACCGTCGCATGCGTTTTGGTGCTGAGCAGAGCACTGCAAATCTCCGGTGCGGTCGATGCCCTCACCCGTCATGCGCTGCCGGCGCATGCTGGCACTACGGTGAGTCTGGGCGCCCTGATCGCGCTGGGCGCGCTGTTCTCCAGCTTCATGAATAACGTCGGCGCGATGGCGTTGTTAATGCCGGTAGCGATTCAGCTTTCCGGGCGGCTGAATCTGACGCCCGGGCGGGTACTGATGCCACTGTCCTTCGGCACCATACTCGGCGGCATGACCACCATGATCGGCACGCCGCCCAACCTGATTGTGTCGGCGTTTCGCACGCAAACCGGCACGGACAGTTTTGCCATGTTCGATTTCACCCCGGTCGGTGCCGCGGTCGCTCTGGCCGGCGTCGTCTTCGTCGTCCTCGTTGGCTGGAAACTGGTGCCGCAACGCAAGCATGCCGCCACCGAAGGATTCGAGACCGGCGCATATCTGACCGAAGTGCGCGTAGCCGCCGACAGCAAGGCTGCCGGCATGACGTTGCGTGACATCGAGACCGAGTTCGACAAGATCGACGCGCAGGTCGTAGGCCTCGTTCGCAACGATGTACGCCTGACTGCGCCGCAAGCCGGACGCAAGGTTTGGGCAGACGACATACTGATCATCGAAGCCGAGGTCGAATCACTCCCGGAAGTTCTTTCGCGTCTCGGTTTGAAACTCGAAGAAGCAGTCGTTTCAGAAGGCTCAAACAAGAAAAACGCCGACGAAGAAACGCCGGTGGACAGCGTGACGCCCGGCGGCGAAGGAGAAAACCCGGAACCGGACAAAGCGCAGGAAAAAGCCCCTTCCTCCGATGAAATCGTCTTGATGGAATTCGTGGTTCGCCCCGAGGCAGTGATCGTCGGCCGTTCCGCGAGAGACATGCAATTGCGCTCCCGCTACGGACTCAACCTGCTGGCGGTATCGAGGGAAGGCACGCGCTCCCAGGCCCGCTTACGCACTCTGCGTATGCAACCGGGCGACCTCCTCTTGATGCAAGGCCCGGTCGACGTTCTCAGTGAATTTGCAGCCGACACCGGTTGCATCCCATTGGCCGAACGCGAGTTGCGCATCCCCGACAAGCGCAAAGCAGCCATGGCGGCGGGCATCATGGCTGTAGCCATCGTCGGCGCCGCTTTCGGGTTGCTGCCGGCCGCAATTTCGTTTGCCATCGGCGTTGTGGCGTCGATGGCCTTGCGCACCATTCCGCTGCGCATGGTCTATGAAGCCATTGACTGGCCCGTGGTTATCCTGCTCGGCGCGCTGATCCCGGTCGCAGGCGCAATGGAGTCGACCGGGCTGGCCGATCTCCTCGCGCAATTTCTGTTGAACAACTTTGCTCAGGGACACGCTGTTGCAGGTCTGGCAATCATCCTGGTGGTATCCATGTTTTTGTCGGACCTGATGAACAATGCCGCTACCGCGGCTGTCATGTGTCCAGTGGCAATCGGCACCGCTTCGGCACTTGGGGTGAACGCGGATACATTTCTAATGGCAGTCGCAATTGGCGCGTCGTGCGCCTTTCTCACCCCGATCGGGCACCAGAACAACACACTTATACTCGGCCCTGGCGGCTTCCGTTTCGGTGACTATTGGCGGCTTGGGCTTCCGCTCGAGATACTGGTCGCGGCGGTTGCTATGCCGCTGTTGCTGATCATCTGGCCGCTATGATGCCGCGCCCGTATTGACCAACCATTTTCTGCGAACCGTTTTCTGCCAACCCATGCAATCAACACAAGGCGCTGCGTGTTCCGTGAAACAACTGTCAGGCACGCCCCTTGGCGCGTTTCAAATCGCTGATAATTGCCTGCGCCGCGTGATGGCCAGGCAGACCGGAAACGCCGCCACCCGGGTGTGCACCCGAGCCACACAGATATAGTCCGCTAACCGGCGTACGGTAGTCAGCATAGCCGGCGGCCGGTCGCAACGAGTAGATCTGGTCCAGATGCAGTGCGCCATGAAAGATATCTCCGCCTACCAGTCCGAATTCGCGTTCCAGATCAAGCGGGCTCAACACATGACGACCCAGGATGGACGAAGCGAAATTAGGCGCATATTGCGTCACGGTCCGTACGATGAGATCAGCAACCTCTTCCTTTGCATCGTCCCAGGAACGCCCATCCGGCAGTTCCGGATTGAAGTGCTGACAGAACAGGCTCATCACATGGCAACCGGGTGGCGCGAGTGTATCGTCCAGAAGCGACGGCAGACACATCGAGATCACCGGCTCGCGTGCCCAGCCACCGGCCCTGGCATCATCAAACGCACGGTCCAGATAGGCAAGCGAAGGCGTGATGTTGATCGTGCCTGTGAGTTTGGTTTCGTCGTCGCTACCGTCGAGCGACGCGAAACGCGGCAACTCACTCAAGGCCACATTCATCCGGAATGTGCCGGAGCGGCAACGCCAGCCAGTCATGCGCCGCCGGAAATCGTCGGGCAGAATTCCGGAATCCATCAATTTCAGAAACAGCAGTTTCGGGTTGACGTTGGCGGATACGACACGGGCGCGAACGCTGCGCCCGTCTTCCAGCACCACACCCCGCGCCTGACCACCCTCGATAACAAGTTCTCGCACCGGTGCGGATACCTCGATGTGCGCTCCGCTAGCTTCCGCCGAGCGCGCCATTGCCTGGGTAATCGCACCCATGCCGCCTTTTGCGTGTCCCCAAGCCGCAGTTCGCCCATTAACCTCACCGAACGCATGGTGGAGCAACACGTAAGCCGTACCCGGGTGATAGGGGCTGACCATGTTTCCGACAATGCCCTCGTAACCGAAGTCGCCCTTGATCGGATCGCTCTCGAACCAGCGGTCAAGGTAGTCGCCCACGCTCATCGTCATCAAGTCAGCGAGCGTCGCCTGCTGGCGCAGCGAGAGTTTTCGCAAACGATTGCCCAGCTTCAGCGCCGACCAAAGATCGCGCACACCGCCACCCATATTCGGCGCAGGCTGCTGCACCACCTCGCGCAGCACTTGCGCCATTTCCGTTATCTCGCCGTCAAAGGCGTCGTATGCCTCTGCATCCTTGCGGGAGAACCGGGCAATGTCCGCGCGTGCCACTGCAGCATCGCGGCTGATGTGCAGGTGCTGCCCGTCAGGCAACAGACAAAACGAACCGGACGGCCGGTCGAGTATGGTCAAGCCGAACTGCTGCAATTGCAGATCCCGGATGATTTTCGGGTTTAGCAGACTCACCACATACGAGCAGACCGAGTTGCGAAAGCCGGCGTGAAACTCTTCGGTGACGGCAGCACCGCCAACAACGTGGCGCCGCTCCACTACCTTGACGCGGTATCCGGCGCGCGCCAGGTATCCGGCACAGGTCAGACCGTTGTGACCGGCGCCGATAATCACGACATCGAAAATCTCATCCTGGCCGGAGGACATGGTTTTCATGTTCGGCAAACAAGCGGGCGAGTCCGGCGGACCAACCAGAATCGGCGAACAAACAAACGGCTAGACCCAATCCAGCGCCGGGTTACGCAAATGCCAGTCGGTCGCCTGCTGGAAGGCGTGACCTATGCGCAGCACTGTTGCTTCGTCGAACGATTTTCCGTAAATCATCAACCCGACCGGTAAGCCGCCACTGGTAAACCCGCACGGCACGGTCACAGCGCACAGATTGAGGATATTGCCGATCGCCGTGTTGCGCAGGCATTGCAAATTGCGTTCGCTGTAACGGCTCATGTCCTGCGCCACTTCGGCAACGGGTGTTGCCGGAATCATCACGGTCGGACACAGCAATGCATCCACGTCGGCGAGTTGCCGCATCGTGCTGGCGCGCAGCGCACGCCATTCCAGTTCGACTCTGAGGTATTCATGCGCAGGCGTTTGTGCACCCTTGATCATCCGGTGCGCCACAACCGGGTCGAGTTCGTCGAAATGGCTGTCAAGCAAGCCTCGATTGAGGGTGTAGGCCTCGGCTGCAATCACCAGTCCTCCCGGATTCAGCTCCACTGCCTGCTGCGCTTGCTGGAACCCGATCGAGCTCACCTGCGCTCCCAGTTTTCCAAACACGTCTCCGGTCGCACGAACCAATGCAGTGACTTCATCGTCCGCATCGTCAAAGAATACCGTTTCGGCAAACGCAAGACGCAGTCCGGCGACACCTCGGTCAAGACCGGACATCACATCAGCGCGATGGTAGTTTCGGGTGCTGTCATCATCCGGGTCGGGGCCCGCAATCGCGCGATAACTCAGGGCAGAATCCTGCGCAGTCCGGGTCAGCGGCCCGACGGTATCCAGACTCCAGCTCAACGGGAATACGCCGGCACGGCTGATTTGCCCGACCGTGGTTTTCAACCCGGAGATGCCACACAGGGCGGCGGGAATGCGAACCGAACCACCGGTGTCGCTGCCAAGTGCCATCGGCGCCATGCCGCTCGCGACGGCAACGGCTGATCCACTGCTCGACCCGCCCGGCAGATGGGGTTCACGATGCCATGGATTGTGCGGCGTGCCATGCTGGTTATTGATACCGGCACCGCCATAAGCAAATTGCACAGTGACAGTCTTGCCGAGCAGCACGGCACCGGCGTCGTTCAATTTGCGAATCACCGCGCCATCGCGCTCGGCGATGTTTGACTCCAGCAACGGACACCCGGCAGTCGTGGGCACGCCGGCAACGTCATACAAATCCTTGGCCGCATACGGAATGCCGTGCAGCGGACCGCGGTCAATCCCGGCTGACATTTCGGCCTCGGCGGCCCTTGCCTGCGCCAACGCCCGTTCCGGAGTAACCCGCTTGAACGCACCCAGCTTGCCATTGAGCTGTTCTATGCGATCCAGGTACTGCTCGGCCAGTGCAGTCGGGGTGGTGTGGCCGCCGCGCAACGCGCGCGCGAGTTCAACGATGGTGGCGTACGGCGCGGACGCACTCAAAATAAGCTCCTTTGCTTGTATTATTTTTTTGACTCGTCGCGGCAGGCGGTCCAACGCCGCTGTCAGAGTATCTCTGCCGCCGGCAAGGCCGTCAATCCGGACTTCCTTGCCGCCGCCAAAGCGACAACGGTACGGCGAACATGGTGCTGGCGCATCGAAACCCTTTGATTCGCCAGGAAACAAGGCGTATCGGGTCGCGCATACCCGGCATCAGGCATCGCAGGCTTTAGCAAAACGCAGCCCACAGGTTTGTCACGACGGTGTTTGCATGCGACGCAGTATTTACCGGGCAATGACCTTTTCCGGTGCCATAGTCTCAGCATGGCACCGAGTCGGCAACGCAATTATGCGACAGCACACACATCAGATACCGCATCGATCGAACCCACTGCACCACGGGAAGAACAAAAATAAAACAAGTTCGCAGAATTTACTGTATCAGGTACAGGTAGTTCACGGTAAACGTATCGTAATCACCGCCTGATTCGGTCACGACACCGGAACTGAAGCCGGCCTTGATGGCGTGACGGCCTCCGAAAGGGTACCCAAGGGAAAAGCCCAAACGCGAGTTTCTCTGAAAATCTGCCCGCTTGTCGTCGTCAATTGTAGTTCGCCCGCCCAGATAGTAATTGGCGTCGATGGATCCCCAAAAACCGGGGCGAAACCGTTTGACGAAACTCAGGTCGAGTGCCGTAATCGGCTCCTGCTCGCGAGTCGATCCCAGGAACTCGTCGTTGTCCTCAAATATCCATATCCCGGCCGCCATCTCCAGCACCCATTTCGCCGGCATCGGTCGCAGATAAGCAAGCTTGAACTTGGCAGCCCATCGGTTCGTACCGACGTTGAGCAGCTTGTCCGGTTCATAATTCCCGGTTGGCGCAACCAGCTTGATGCTGGCTGCAATAAGCGGCTTCGGGTTCTGGCGAAACGCCTGGAATGCGGATCGCGTCATCGACGGGGCGCCCATCAGATTAACGGACAAGATCGCCGCGATATCACCGAAACCACTTACGTTACCGGTAGCTGACTCGCCCCGCACCATCCCGGTTGTTGTTCCATCCACATACGGCAGCTCGAACTGGACGTTGGCCGTTCGCCCGGCGATGCTGATCGTCTGCTGATAGCCAAGGACGCTGGTCCCAATCCGCGAATCAACTCCAACAAGTGGCAGCGACGCATCGGTGACGATATCACCTGTCGAATACGCGTAACCCGCAACTGCGATTTTCGTTCCATGCGGGGCTGGCCAGTAAGCGCGGGGCGTAAGTTCCTGTGCCGACGAAAGACCCGCTGCAGCAAAAAGGAATACACCCGAGAAAACCAATGCTACTGCGGGTTTCAGCATCGACCCGAATACCAGGCCAGAATACCTCTGTCTGATTCTTTGCAGCAACCTCAACGCTAAAACCTCGTCTTCAAGATACTTGCCGACCTTCCGTCGCTGCACTTGCGACAGCCCTGGCTTGAGTCAACTCCTACCCACCTGCGACAGCGCAACGTGCCATGGCGCACGCTAGCCACGCATTTCATCTGGCCGACAAGGCAAACGATATATTTGCATGAACGCGATTGTCTTCTGCAGTGAGATTGGTCACCAGCAGTTTGCTGACATTCACCTCGTACGAAGAGCGCTGGCCAGCGATCAACTGCTGCAGTCCTTGCCGCAAGTTAATCTCCAACGCCTGGGGAAACGCCCGATCGAGAAAACTCTGCAATACAATCCGGTACAACTCGTTGGGCACCTGATCGACACGGAGGTCGGTCAGGCCAAGATATTCCCCCGAGAAGTAGGGCCGCCCCGAAACAGTTACATCGAATGACTCTGCCGAGCCAACGCAACCGCTCGCGCCTTCCATTCCAAGCAACCCGGTCAGCCGCGTCTTGACGCTGAGCCGTCCGCGACTGATGTTCACCGCCGGTGACTCCAGATAGGCGAACTGGCATCGCGACCCTCGCAACAGATGGTATTTTCCGCGGTCGGTGTACAGCTCATCTATTAGCATCTTGCGCATTGCCGTATTGGTGATCGTGATTTCACTCTCGGCACCGGCGGCTGGAAACGCTACGAGAAAAACACCAATGCAGGCGAGAATGCGCAACCATCCCGCAAAGCGTTTGCTCACGACTCCTGCTCCGCGCATGGCGATACCGGCACATTGCCTGGACCATGTCGCGCCCCCCGCCCCAGGCTGACAAACGCCCGCGCGTGGGCGCTGCAGTCGAAAGAATAGAAATCGAAAAACGTCATCATCCGCACAGTATCCGCCAATCAAAATTAAGCCGGCGCCTGAATCAGCTCAATGCTGACGCCATCCGGCGCGGCGACGTAACAAAGCACCATGCCGGGTTTGAATTCCCACGGCTCGACCGCCATGCGCACACCTTTCTTCTTCAGTTGCGCGCAAAACGCCATCAGATCACCCCGATAACTAAAACCGAAATGGTCTGTTCCCCATTCGTCGTGACTCGAATACCCGTCGAAATGCTGCATTGGTTTCGTATCGACCGGCTCTTCTCCGGGGCGCTGACCCCGAATGACGACAGTCATGCCCCCGACGCGGACATCGATCTGCGGCGCGCCACGGAGGTCTTCCTGCACCGCACTGATCTCACCGCCGAACATATCCCGATACCAGTCGGCAGCCGCTTTCGGGTCACGGCTGAGCAGATGAACATGGTCAAAAGAAAGCGCTTCGTTCATGGCGATATCCCTGTTTTAGCATTGCTGCGAACACGACGATAGTATACGAAGCGAGCGAAAGTCAGTGAATAGAGGCGTGCATGAAATACAAACGCTTTCCCGCCGCGACCTTACCGTGAGCCACCGATAGGCCCGAACAGGAACCCGCTTCGTGATCCAGATCAATTGATCTGTCCGCGTTCCGGGTATAAGTTTCCGGGAGGCGACATAGGTATTGTTCGTAATGTCCGCCAACGGTGACAATAACCACGCCCGGTTCAGATCTGCCACCCGCAGTTCTGCCTCACCGCGAAGGAAGAACCAGTCAGGAGGAACACACCATGACAGAACGACACATGCTGGACATCGTCCATCACCAGAATCCGGCTGCACTCACAGCGACCGAAACCGTTCAGCACGCATGTTCGTTGATGCGCGAGCGCGGCATCGGTGCGATTCTCGTTATTGATGAGGAAAGCCGGCTTACGGGTATCTTTACCGGCCGCGATGCGGTATGCCGGGTTCTGGCCGAAGCCCGGGACCCCGGTACGACCCGGATTCAGGATGTGATGACCCCCGCGCCCATCACCATGCAGCCCGGCAGCACAGCGAGCGACGCCCTGCATCTGATGCAGGATGGCGGCTTCCGCCATGTTCCCGTTGTCGACGGGGATCGTATCGTCGGAATCGTATCCAAAGGCGACTTCCGCGGTCTGGAACAAGCCCGCCTCGATGAAGAGACCGAGCTATGGGAACGAATATAAGCTGATCAGCGGGCCGTCTGCGCACCTTCATTCCCGTGTGACGCAGGCAAACAGCCGGTCAAGACGGGTTCAACCCGCCTTGCCATCGTGCTCCGCCCACACCTTGCGCGCGATTCGTACGCCGTCAATCATCGCTGGTGCACCGGCATACGTTGCCACATGCAGAAAAATCTCCAGCATCTCTTTCTTTGTGACCCCGTTATTGATGGCGCCGCGAAGATGAATCTCGAGTTCGTGCGGCCGGTTGATGGCGGCCAGCATGGCGAGATTCATGATGGACCGCGTCTTCTTTGGCAAGGCCAGCTCGCCATCATCGCTACGCCGCGCCCATGTTGCGCCCCAGGCATGCGTCGTAACGTAGTCCTGGACCGCTTCGTTGAATTCGTCCCGAATCGAAAAAGCCCGATCAACATAGGCGTCGCCAAGCACCTCGCGGCGCAACGCCAGACCCGACTCGAAAATATCCTGTTTGGTAAGCTCGCTCATAAACCGGCTCCTGTATGTGAGTCGGTCTATTGTATCGGCCACGAAACGCTTTCGGCGTAATCCCGGATCGACTAATGCTCGCCCCCGAGCCATAACGGCACGATCAGGAAGCGATTCGGACGAGTTGACGACACCGGTGCCAACTCACCGTAAACGGGTTCGCCTGCAAGCCAGCGTAGCGTCGTACTTCCAGTTGCCTGCATCCACTACCGTCGCGAGTTCTTTGATACTGGTTTCCCCGCCAGACCCGATATCGAAATCGCAGCGATCAAATGCCGCCATTCTCCCGGTCATATGTGCCGTGCGTCATGCACAAGAATGTGAACTGTCCAAAAAACCGCTTGGCGTGCGCGATGCCATCGTTTCTCACACCGTCTACAACCGTCATGTGACACGCACCAACTTGCGCAAAGTTGGCAAATGTTGCGGGACTTCCGCGTCCGGGTAAACGTACGGCCAGGTGGTGTATGAGACCTCCCCGACATAGATATCACCACGAGAGTCAATCGCCATGCCATGCGGCGCGATGAACTGGTCCGGCCGCTCGAAACCGGCATGCGCGGCGCCAAAGCGCGACAACAGTTTGCCTTCATGATCGACGATGCTGATACGCGGCCCGAGATTTGGTACGTCGCGATTGATCGGCAAGGTTGGTCCGATTTCGCCGATGTAGCACAGCGGTTGGCGCTTTGCTTCCATCACCATGCCGCAGGGCCGATGCAGGTTATGCCACTCTGTCTCGTAGTTGCCGTTCCCGTCAAAGACCTGAACGCGATGATTCTCCCGATCGGCGACATAAATCCATCCGTCCGGATCGCAGCACAGGTTGTGCGGCAAGTTGAACTCCCCCGGCCCGGTGCCGGGTTGGCCCCACGACTTGAGCAACTTGCCGTCCGGCGAGTACTGATGAATACGCGCGTTGCCATAACCGTCGGAGACGTAAATGTCGCCGCGCGGTGAAAGCGCGGTATGGGTGCAGCGGTGAAACGGCTCCCCGCTCATGTAAGGCGCCGGCTCTCCGGGGATACCAATGGTCAGCAGCACCTTGCCATCGAGCGTGCACTTGCGCACGGTATGGTCACCGTCATCCGTGCAGTAGAGTGATTCATCCGGACCGATGTGGATGCCGTGTGCCCTGTTGAAAACACCCTCACCCCATGATCTGAGAAAATTTCCGTCGCGATCGAACACAATCATCGGATGCGCGCCGCGATTAAAAACGTAGACCTGGTCCTTGTGATCCACCGCCACCGCCGCGACGTCAAGAAACGACCAGCCTGCGGGCAGGCGAGCCCAGTCTTCGACAACCTGGTAGCGATAATCCCCGGCGCCCAATATCATTGGGCCAGGTTTGTTTGAATCAGGCGTGGTTGGATCTGGTGTAATCGAACCGGATGTCATTGACATGTCATATTTCCATTTGCGCAACAGTCGAACACCATTCTTATCCCAAAGTGATACTCCTGCAAGCGAACCGTCTTAAGCATCACCGGCGGGCATATCCTGAATCGGCATCAGCTCCGGCAATATCGAACCAATCGGTTCGTGGATTACAGCGTCTGCCATTTCGTCAAACGGTGTCGGTTCAGCGTTGACGATTACGATCTTTGCACCAGCCGCATGCGCCGCCGGGAGTGCACCTGCAATCGGATAAACCTGCAGACTACTGCCAATTGCAAAAAATACATCAGCCTGTGCGGCCGCAGTCATCGCGCGCTCGATCACCCCGGGCACCAGTGCCTGGCCAAACGAAACGGTCGCGCTCTTGAGAATTCCGCCGCAGTCCCGACACGACGGGTCTTCCTCGCCTGCCCGCACCCTGGCAAGGGTCAACGGCATTGGCGAGGTCACGCCGCAGGCCATGCACACCACATCGCGCACCGTTCCGTGCACTTCAATCACCACCTCTGGCGAGTTACCCGCGATCTGATGCAACCCGTCAATGTTTTGCGTGATCAGTGCGTGCAAGCCGCCGCGCTGCTCCAGGGCCGCCAGTGCAAGATGCCCCCTGTTCGGCTTCGCTTGCCAAGCGGGATGCGCGAGGCGCGAGCGCCAGGATGCCTTGCGCACCTCGGGATCTGCCATGTAGTAGTGAATGTTCGAAAGCTTTTCCGCAAGCGGATCTTTCGTCCACACACCCTGAGGGCCGCGGAAATCGGGAATCCCTGAATCGGTCGAAATTCCGGCGCCGGTGAGCACCACAATCCGCTGCCCCGCATCGACCCAGCCTCGTACTGTTTCCAATTCCATATCGGCACGCATTCTCGAGCAATCATGATCTGACCAGCCATGTGCCGGCTGATCACGTTACTACCGGCAATCCCGGCCAGCAGTGCATTCGGTCACTTTGCGCGGATACAAGATGAATTTTGCGCACCTACCGCACAGTACGGCCTGTTGCGCGCCCGCGCTCAGCGGGTCTGATCGCTTGCGCGCAAACGCGCCGAGAACCCTGCAAGATCATCATCTATCTTCAAAGACAGTGCACTGCGATCAGCGGTGGCACCAATCAGCGGAGCGGGTACAGGTACTTGCGCCACAGGCGTGGTCTCGACCGGCGTTTCCAGCACACGCACAGCAACACTGGCCAGCAGCGCTATCACTGCGACGGATACCAGTAACCGTACAGGACGTGCCGATCGCAAGAACGCGAGGCCATTCGTGCGTTGTTTCCGATTGTCTGC
>Ga0316187_10004225_pt1 | contig 12433 bp, 11 predicted proteins | sample CroRivburrow1_MG_FD_204927 | JGI IMG/M metagenome (GOLD analysis project Ga0316187, IMG submission 204927) | Coastal sediment microbial communities from Maine, United States - Cross River worm burrow 1 | ecosystem: Environmental > Aquatic > Marine > Coastal > Sediment | place: USA: Maine...
GGCATCGGCACCGGTCTGTTTGCAGGCGTCGACGATCGTGTCGATCTTGAGGTAGCTCTCCGAGGAAGGCGCGGGCCCGATGCGAACGGCCTCGTCCGCCATTTCAGTGTGCAGGGCGTTCTGATCAGCGTCCGAATAGACGGCGACCGTTGCGATTCCCATTTTCTTCGCGGTCCGAAACACCCGGCAGGCAATTTCGCCGCGATTCGCGACCAGGATTTTTTTGAACATGTTCAGTGTCCGGTGCTGGTGCTCACAGCGGGATGTTTCCGTGCTTGCGCCATGGGTTTTCCAGTTGCTTGTCCTTCAGCATCGACAGCGAGTGGCAGATGCGAAGCCGGGTATCGCGCGGCATGATGACGTCGTCTATGAAGCCCCGCCGACCCGCGATGAACGGATTCGCAAAGGTGTGTCGATACTCCTCGGTGCGTGCGGCGATCCGCTGTTCGTCTCCGATATCCTTCCTGAAGATGATCTCCACCGCGCCTTTCGGGCCCATCACGGCTATCTCCGCCGACGGCCAGGCAAAATTTGCGTCACCCCGCAGGTGCTTCGAGCTCATCACGTCGTACGCCCCACCGTAGGCCTTGCGCGTGATCACCGTGACCTTGGGGACGGTGGCCTCGGCGAAGGCGTACAGCAGTTTGGCACCGTGTTTGATGATGCCGCCATACTCCTGCGACGTGCCCGGCATGAATCCAGGCACGTCGACGAAAGTCAGCACCGGGATATTGAAGGCGTCGCAGAACCTCACGAACCGGCCCGCCTTGATCGACGAGTTGATGTCGAGGCAACCGGCGAGCACCATCGGCTGGTTCGCCACCACACCGACTGTGGACCCTTCCATCCTGATAAAACCAATGATGATGTTCTTTGCGTAGTCCGGCTGGATTTCGAAGAAGCTGTTCTCATCGGCGACCTTGGTGATCAACTCCTTCATGTCGTAGGGCATGTTGGGATCGGTGGGAACCAGTGTGTCGAGCGAGGGCTCCACCCGGTCCAGTGGATCGCCGGTCGGCCAGACCGGGGGCTTCTCCTTGTTGTTGGCCGGCAGATAGTCGAAAAAGTGCCGCAGGAACAACAACGCCTCGATGTCGTTCTCCATTGCCAGATCGGCTACGCCGGATCGCGTGGAATGTGTAATGCCTCCGCCGAGTTCCTCGGCGGTGACTTCTTCGTGGGTGACCGTCTTGACCACGTCCGGCCCGGTCACGAACATGTAGGAACTGTCGCGGACCATGAAGATGAAATCCGTCATCGCCGGCGAATAGACGGCGCCGCCGGCGCACGGGCCCATGATCATGGAAATCTGGGGGATCACCCCCGAGGCGAGCACGTTCCGCTGAAACACGTCGGCGTAACCGCCCAGCGATGCGACGCCTTCCTGGATGCGCGCCCCACCGGAATCGTTGAGTCCGATAAGCGGCGCTCCCACCTTGATCGCCTGGTCCATTATCTTGCAGATCTTTTCCGCGTGCGCCTCGGAAAGGGAGCCGCCGAATACGGTGAAGTCCTGGCTGAAAACGAAGACCACGCGGCCGTTGATGGTCCCGTACCCCGTGACCACCCCGTCACCGGGAATGCGCTGATCCGCCATCCCGAAATCGACGCAGCGGTGCTCAACGAACATATCCCATTCCTCGAAGCTGCCGTCGTCGAGCAACAGCTGAATACGTTCTCTTGCGGTCAGCTTGCCCTTGCCGTGCTGGGCATCGATGCGGTCCTGGCCGCCGCCCAGGCGTGCCGCGGATCTCTTCCGTTCAAGCTCTCGAATGATTTCTTGCATAACCCCTCCCGACGGTCTCCGTTACAGCCTGCTGCAAAACCCGCTAGGCGATGTCGGCGCCCTGCTTTTGTCTGGACTGCTGAATAAGGGAAAGCACCTCCCTGGCAGCCTCGGTGATGTTGGTACCCGGGCCGTAGATGGCTGCCACACCCTGATTGTAGAGTTCCCGGTAATCCTGTGGCGGTATGACTCCACCGCACACGACGAGGATATCCCGGGCATCCTGGCGGTCCAGCTCGGCAATCAACTGGGGAACCAGTGTCTTGTGCCCGGCGGCCTGTGAAGACACACCGATCAGATGCACGTCGTTCTCTATGGCCTGGCGAACCGCCTCCTCGGGCAGTTGAAACAACGGACCGATATCGACGTCGAAGCCGAGGTCCGCGAACGCCGTCGCAATCACCTTGGCGCCGCGGTCGTGCCCGTCCTGTCCGAGCTTCACCACCAGCATCCTGGGGCGTCGGCCCTCCTCTTCCGCAAAAGCCTCGACGGCCTCGACGATCCTGGCGAACTCCTCGTCGTCCTTGTAGGCTGAACTGTACACCCCGCTGATCGACCTCGACACGGCCCGGTGGCGGCCCCAGACCTTTTCCAGGGCATCCGAAATCTCGCCGACGCTGGCGCGTTGCCGCGCCGCATCCACTGCCAGCGCGAGGAGGTTATCCGTATTTTCGGTAGCCCGGGTGAGTGCCTCCAGGGCAGCCTGACACTGCGGCTCGTCGCGACCGTCGCGCGTCGCCTGCAGACGCCTGATCTGGGCGTCCCGGACGGCGGTATTGTCGATATCGCGGACGTCGACTTTGGGTTCGTCGTTCAGTTGATACTTGTTTACTCCGACCACCACTTCCTTGCCCTGGTCGACCCGGGCCTGGCGCAGCGCAGCAGCCTGCTCGATACGGAGTTTGGGCATGCCCGATTCAACTGCCCGGGTCATCCCCCCCATTTCCTCCACCTCGTCGATCAGCTTACGGGCCTCGGATGCAAGTGACGCGGTCAGGTGTTCGACGTAGAAGGAGCCGGCCATGGGGTCGATCACCCGGGTAATCCCGGTTTCTTCCTGCAGTATCAACTGGGTGTTTCTGGCGATGCGCGCCGAGAACTCTGACGGCAGCGAGAGCGCCTCATCGAAGGAGTTCGTGTGCAGGGACTGGGTACCGCCCAACGCCGCCGCCATGGCTTCGACAGTGGTACGAACGATGTTGTTGTACGGGTCCAGGCTGGTCAGGCTCACCCCGGATGTCTGGCAATGGGTGCGGAGCATCAGTGACCGGTTATCCTTGGGGCTGAACAGTTCCTGCATGAGCGTCGACCATAACATCCTGGCCGCGCGCAACTTCGCCACCTCCATGAAGAAGTTCATGCCTATGGCGAAGAAAAAGCTCAGGCGGGGGGCAAACCGGTCCACATCCAGACCGCCGGCAAGCGCCGCGCGCACGTACTCGATCCCATCGGCTATGGTAAAAGCCAGTTCCTGCACGCAGGTGGCGCCGGCCTCCTGCATGTGATAACCCGAAATAGAGATCGAGTTGTAACGCGGCATGTTCCGCGAGCAGTAGGCGATGATGTCGGCCACGATGCGCATCGACGGCTCCGGAGGATATATGTACGTGTTGCGCACCATGAATTCCTTCAGGATGTCGTTCTGGATGGTGCCCGCGAGCTTGTCGGTCGGTACGCCCTGCTCCTCGGCGGCAACGATATACATGGCCATGATCGGCAGTGCCGCGCCGTTCATCGTCATCGACACCGACATGCGATCCAGTGGAATTCCGTCGAACAGGATCTTCATGTCCTCAACGGTATCGATCGCCACCCCGGCCTTGCCGACGTCACCGACCACGCGCGGGTGATCGGAATCGTATCCCCTGTGGGTGGCGAGATCGAACGCCACCGACAAGCCCGTCTGGCCGGCGGCCAGGTTCCTGCGGTAGAACGCATTCGATTCCTCGGCGGTCGAAAAGCCGGCGTACTGGCGGATGGTCCAGGGACGGCCGGTGTACATGGTCGCGCGGGGACCGCGGACGAAGGGCGGGAAACCGGGCAGGCTGCCGACGTGTTCCAGCTCTGAAAGGTCTTCCGCCGTGTACAGGGGCTGCACTCCGATTCCCTCCGGCGTCTCCCAGGTCAGTTCATCGACCGGTCTGCCCCTGAGTTCTTTGGCCGCGAGATCCAGCCATTCGTTATTTACTTTTTTTGTTGATGCCACCAGATCGTCCTCCATGCGATATGACGCCCCTGCGCACCCGTTCTTGGTGTGCGAGAGCGTGATTCAGAGGCGCTTATTATACTCGAGAGAGAAAAATGTTGCAGTGCGGCAAAATCACCGGCTGACCGGGGAACCGCCGCCAATCGGCCTCGATTCGATCCCCGTGATGATCGGAGTAACCAGGCGTCCTAGAAACGATTGGCCAGCCACGCTCCGATTGCGGGAGGTATGGTCTTTTGTGATTTTCCGCTGACATAAATGCCGATGTGACCGCCATCGAAGGTCAGTTCCTCGTAGTCGTCTGATCCAACGAGATCCTTCAGCACCCGGGACGCATCCGGCGGGACCAGGTGATCCTGGGTTGCGTAAACGTTAAGCACCGGGTTCCTGATTTTCCCGAGATCGATCTCATGGTCGCCGATGCGGAGCCCGCCCTCCACCAGCTTGTTCTGCTGGAAGAAGTCCCTGGCAAACTGGCGAAACGCCTCACCGGCCTGGTCGGGACTGTCGAAGATCCACTTCTCCATCTGCATGAAATTTCGCGCGCTTTTTTCATCCTTGACCACGTCCAGCATGTCCACGTACTTCTGGCCCATAAGCTGGAACGGTTTCAGGTTGAGAAAGGTCCAGTTGAGTAATTCCCCAGGCACGTTGCCCAGGGTATCGACCAGGAGGTCAATGTCGACGAAATCGATGCTCCGTGTCAGCATGTTGTCCGGCGTCCTGAAATCCACCGGCGTTACCATGGTAACCAGGTTCTTTATCTTGTCCTGATGCGTCGCGGTGTAGCACAGGCTGAAGGTCCCGCCCTGGCAGATACCCAGCAGGTTTATCTTGTCTTCGCTCCGTATCTTCCGAAGCTCGTCCACGCACCGGTCCAGATAGCCGTTGATGTAGTCGTCCAGTGTCAGGTAACGATCCGCCCGGTCCGGGTAGCCCCAGTCGATGAGATAGACGTCCAGTCCGGCGTCCAGCAACCCACGGACCATAGACCGGTTCTCCTGGAGGTCGGTCATGTAGGGTCTGTTGACCAGTGCGTAAACGATCAGCAGCGGCGCCCCGTTTGAAAACGGTCCCTGATCACTGCTCCTGTACCGGTACAGTACGAGTTTGTCCTCCCGATATACGGCGTCGCGGTCGGTCACACCGGAATCCAGATCTCCCAACGAGGTCAGAGCACCGAGGCCGGTACCGAGCTTGCGCGCAAAGTCGGCCATTTCCCCTGCGATCTGATCCGGTTTCAGGTGAAACGGAACCCGGGTCATTTCTTTTTCATCCTCGCCTTGTGCTTTTTTACTTTTTTCCCGGCGGTTTTTGATGCGGAGACCTTGCGAACCGTTCTGGTTGCAGCAGGTCTGCCCGGGCCCCCGGGCTTCTTTTTGCCCGACTTCGGCTTCTCACGCGATAACGCGGCCAGGCGTGCATTCAGTTCTGATAGTTCAGGGGACATTTCCGCTTCCCGCTGCCGGAGTTCGCGCACTTCGAGTCGCAGTTCCCGTACCGTGCGCCGTACCAAGTGGGCGCGGTGATGCATGGTATCCAATTCCTTTCGCGTGGGCATGTTCATCATGCCGGTGAAGCGGTCCATGATCGCCGTGCTGTGCTGTTTCAAAGTCATCAGCGTGTTGACCATATCCCCATGCAGCCTGGCGTATTCCTCGGTCATGGTGCGAGCCCGGTAAACCGCTTCGCTGCAATCAACCCACAAATCGTAGAACTCCCGGACCGAGGCAGGCGGTTCCTCTCCTTTCTCCGCACCATCCGCCAGGCAGCGCCGCATGGAATCGAGGGATTCTTTGCTCATACCGATAAAGAAGGCATTGTACTTGCGCTGCGCTTCCAGGTAATCGAAGGACAGGCGGGCGTATTTTTTTAAATCCGCCTCGGTTTCGCGCGTGTAACCCAGCCCGGGAGCAGACAGGAGTCCGTCCATCCCGAGGCCCTGGTTGAACGCCGGTTGGGTACCGCCTTCCGTAGGCTGGAGGTTGAAAAAACCCGGCATCGAAGACACCATCCGCTGCCAATTGGCCAGCGGCATCTGCCAGAACAGGTTCCGCGACTGATTTGACGACGGGGCGTCCATGGCTCGTTTGAGCTCTTCGAACATCCTGTCGATGCTGCCACCTGGATCGCCATCACCGGCACTGCCGGTATGGAGTTTTGCGAGTTCTTCGGCCAGTTGGAAAAACGAATGGCTTTGTGCGGCAATTTTCTCGAATACCGGGGAAGGGACAGGTTCACTTTGGCTCGAAAATTGCCGCCACCAGGCCTCCAGGGTGGTTTGCCACGGCTGGTCCGACAGCAGCTCGCGCCATGGATCAAACCACTGCTCCGTCGAACTGATCATTGCCTGAAATGTGTGGAGGGTACTGGAGCAAAGCACTGTAACAAACATAATTGTGCGTCGCAACAAATCGAGTTATGATGGTTCCCCGGCTGCACATTGTGCGGATAATTCCGTTGACCAGATTGGTTATAGCCGCATGGGTAATGGCTGTATGAGAATCATCAAGAAATACCCCAACCGACGTCTGTACGACACCGAACAAAGCCGATACATCACGCTTGCGGACCTGCAGAAACTCGTTATCGAAGGCGAGGAGTTCCGGGTAATAGACGCCAACTCAAATTCTGACCTCACCCGCAATATCCTTCTCCAGATCATCTCCGAGGAGGAGAGTGGCGGAAAACCCATGTTCACCACCGAAATTCTGATGAAAATCATCAGGTTGTACGGTGATTCCGTGCAGGACACCCTCACCAGTTATCTTGAAAAGAGCCTGACCCTGTTCGATGAGCAGCAGAAAGCACTGCAGGATCAGATGCGCGGCGTGTTGCAGGAAAACCCGATGGCCTCGCTGATGACCGAAATGACCAGAAAAAATCTCGAAATCTGGCAGGATGTGCAGAACAGCTTTTTCAAGGCGTCAGGCCTTCCCAAGCCGAACGAGGAAAACGAAGACAAATCGGGTTAGTCACCGGGTCGCGGGCCCGTTTACAAGCCCCGTATCGGGAAACTTCTTCAGCAGAACCGATCTCAAAACAGGGGCTTGATCGTCAGCGCAAGGCGCAGGCGTGTCCCTGTGCGCAACCCTGCGCTCTCTTTGGCCTATACCGCAAGTAACGTATCTTATTGATATAAAATAAAAAAATGCAGCGTCTGCGCATGCCATTCGCCTGCATCTGAAAGTTCAAGAAAATTCTGAAAATGAGGCTTGACAAAGAAATGCCGGAGATTTATGCTGCACTGCACAAATTGCTGCACTGCAACAATAAACAGAATTCTCACTTTAATTTTTAGAGGTATTTCGAAAATGCAAAACGATTATTTCAAATCGCTGAACGAATTCAGCACGAACGCGATGGAAGCCGCAAAGGCACTTGGCGAACTCAACAGCAAACTGATGGAAAAGACCATTGCTCTGCAGATGAAAGCCGCCGACCTGATGGTCGAAGGCAGCCTGAAGCAGGGTCAGATGGTCCAGGAAACCAAGGAAGTAAAGGACTATCTCGCAAAGCAGGCCACCCTGGCCGAGGAATACTCCAGCAAGTTCGTCGAGCTGGCGAAGTCCAACGTCGAACTCGCGCAGGAAGCCGGCGAAGAGTACAAGGCCTGGGTTGAAAAGAACATGAAGGCCGCCGACGTTGCAGCCAAGACCGTGGCCAGGAAGGCTGTGAGCAAAGCCGCGTAAACAGACTTTAAGTGCCCTCTGGTGCGCTTCGGCGCAGCGGAAAACCCGCACCTCGAAAGGGGTGCGGGTTTTTTTGTGTCCGATGGTCGTATAGACTGGACGCGGGAAAGGAAGGGGGTAAAGGAAATGAGCCACGGCTCATGTCGCAGCATATTACTGGTGGACGATGACCAGATCATCCTGGATACGTTGGCCCATGGCCTACAGCAGGCCGCTTTCGAAGTTACCCAATGTAAATCGGGACTGGACGCGCTGGAGAAGTTCGTCAACACACCCCCGGATCTCGCCATACTGGACATCGGCTTGCCTGACATACGAGGCACCGTACTGGCGGAGCGGATGCTCGAGCACTGGTATCGCCCTGTCCTGATTCTGTCCAGCCACTCCGAGCCGGAATGGGTGGACCGGGCGATCGGCTCGGGCGCGATCGGGTATCTGGTAAAGCCACAGACCCCGGCGCAACTCATCCCCAGCATTGAAACCTCGTTGGCAAGGTTTGGCGACATCAACCGGAGCATCGCCAGCAGTTTCGGTTACGGGAACTCATCATGGCGCCAACTGCAAGGTGCCCTGGACCAGTTTTCTTTTGGCGTGGTGATCGTGGATCAGGACTGCCAGATCGTCCTTTGTAATAGCGTAGGTCGGAAGTTTCTACACGGCTCAGGGCTGCTCAAGAATATCAACGGCAAACTGGCAAGCGCGGTGCGCAATGAACCGCTGATGTCCGTACTCGATCAATGTCTGGGAAAAGCGGGCAACCCTGCCGAGCCCGCCGCCTACTCAACGCACGACCCGGAGACCGAAACAACGATACAGATCGTAGGTATTCCGCAGTACGCATCGGGTTCAGGGGCGGAACGAACCGCCTCCGTAATCATCTGCGACTCCTCTCTCAGAACCGCCGTGCCGTCGCACCTGTACAAGAGCCTGTTCGGCCTGACCGAGAAGGAAAGCAGGTTGGCGCATGCACTGGCGGGCGGATTGACGATTAATGACTACTGCGAGAAGGTTTGCGTGACACCGAATACCGCGCGCACGCACCTCAAATCCATCTATCGCAAAACCTCGACCAACCGGCAGGCGGAACTTATCAGCCTGCTCTCACGCCTTTACATCAACCTTCCCGTAGACGAAGACGGGGATTGATCGCCGGGCGGGGTGCTGGCCTGCACCCGGCCAAAGATGGTCAAATAGAGTTCGAGCCCATATCCAAATTATTCAAAGAGGTACCTATGTCAGAAGCCCGAGTTGCACAGAAATCTCCCTACGTCGTCGAACTTGATGCCGGAACCTACTGGTGGTGCCGCTGCGGGCGCTCCGGGAACCAGCCCTTTTGCGATGGTTCTCACCGGGAAACCGGCTTCACACCGGTCAAACTCGAACTGGACGCGCCCGGGAAAGTGGTTCTTTGCGGCTGCAAGCAAACCGCTAATTCGCCCTATTGCGACGGGACACATAAAAAGATCGGATAGCGAAAATCCGGGAGTTCAACCCGAACGGCGTTACTGCGCTTCGATCCGCTCTCCTGCGCTTATCTGCTCCGTGTAAACTCGGCACCTCGGTCGGCGCGCTGCTTGCACCGTAGGCCGCCGATATTCTGAAACGGGTTCCCACAGGTTTTGCATCAATCGCGCCCATGAAAAGACTACTTCTGTCGATATTACTTCTTGGACTGATTGCCGTTGCGGCAGTGACTCCTTATCTGTTCGGCATGGAAGCAGAGCGGATCTTCGGCCAACAGATGTCGCTAATTGATTCGAGCAATAAGATCAGCGTCGTCGACAGCCGTTTCCAACGGGGCTGGTTCAGTTCAGCGGCTGAAACCACTTTGACGCTGCGCGGCCGGGATATCAGCGTCATAGCCGAACATTCCATCGAACACGGTCCATTTCCGATCAGCAATCCGCTGGGATATCTCGCATCGCTCAGGCCGTTGCAGGCACTCATCAATACGGCGCTCACCCTGCCCGGTATTCGTGCTTCAGGTAAGGACCAGCCACTGGGCACGCTCATCACTACGATAAATATTGACGGAACGACGGAAACCCTGGTTGATATCCCTGCTGCGGATGCCCAGCTCGCGGAAGCCGCCACTGTGGCATGGGAGAGCATTCATGGAACGATCGAGTTCGAACCTGCCGACGCCTCCTGGCAGGGAGTGATCGAGATGGGAGGATTCGACTGGGCTCAGCGCGAGTCCAGTGTCAACCTTGGAGAATCCAAACTTACGTTTCGTACGTTCCCCGGCAGGACCGGACTCGCCATGGGGCAATCGACACTGACCACTGATACGCTGACGGCGAGGATGCCGGACTCTGATCACCGGTTCGAGTCCAGCAATGTGACCATAGACTCCACCGCGACGGAACAGGGGCGGACCGTGGAATACAAACTTGCGGGTAGTTTTTCATCTGCGCTTCTGCCGGACCTCGAACTAAGCGATGCAATTTGGCACTTTTCGGCCCAGAATCTAGATCTGGATACCCTCACCGAGTTGAACAAGCTGGGCGTCGATTCCGCCGTCCCACTCAACAAAATGCTCACGCTGGTGTCGAAGCGCAGCGCGGGCATGGACTCGGGTCTGACGATGCAGACGGAATCGGGGCCGTTTGCCGCCACGGCCCGGCTCCGGTTGACGGGAAGCGGCAATACTTCCAATCCGCTTGCGCTAATAGGTGCGCTCGACGGGGACATCGTGCTCGATTTTCCCGCTGCAATTGCGGAAATGGCCGCGCGGGTAGCGGTAGAAAGAGAGCTTCCCGATCGGGTAAACGGCAGTCCGGAACAGCCGAACCCGCCACAGGACAATGCCCGGTTCATGGCGGACGCGGTGTCGGCACGAATTCAGTCCTGGCTGGATGGAAATCTTTTGACCCGGGTCGGCGACGGCTATCGGTTCAACGCTTCTGTCAGAGGCGGATCGTTCAGCATCAACGGCAAGCCCTTCAATCTTCTGTCTCTGCTGCGTTGAAAGAGCAACTTCCCAGAATCGCCTTCACCCCTGGGGAGCCTGCAGGGGTAGGTCCGGACATTGCAATCAAAATCGCGGAATCGCCACCGCGATGCAAACTTGCCTTCATCGGCGACCCGGAGTTTCTGAGGTTCCGTGCCGAACAGACAGGATCGGGTGTCGCCATCGACGAATGGCGCCAGCAGACCGCGGAAGCCGGAAAATTAGTCGTCAGTCCGGTGCCGCTGGCACAGCCCGTGCGCTGCGGCGAACTCGATCCACGCAACGCCGGCAGCGTGCTGCAATGTCTGGACCGGGCGATCGATGGGTGCATGTCCGGGGAATTCGACGCCATGGTCACGGGGCCCGTTCACAAAGGTGTCATCAATGACGCGAATATCGCGTTCACCGGGCATACGGAATATATAAGTGAGCGCACGGCATCCGGGCTGCCGGTCATGCTGCTCACCTGCGGCTCGCTGCGGGTCGCGCTCGCCACGACACATGTTGCCCTCAAGGACGTCAGTGCGTTGATCACCCGCGACAGAATCGAAAGAGTGATACGGGTGCTCGCCAAGGACCTTGATGAAAAATTCGGTATCGCCTCCCCGCGCATTGCCGTATGCGGGCTGAACCCCCACGCCGGTGAGCAGGGCCACATTGGAACCGAGGAGATCGAGCAGATTTCCCCGGTCATAGAAAAGCTCTGCAACGCCGGACACCGGGTTTCGGGCCCGCACCCGGCGGATACGGTATTTCTGCCGCAGAACGCTGACCAGTACGATGTAATCCTGACCATGTATCACGACCAGGGACTGCCGGTACTCAAACGCCAGGGCTTCAGCGAGGCGGTGAATATTACGCTGGGAGTCCCTGTGATCCGCACCTCAGTGGATCATGGAACGGCGCTCGAACTGGCGGGAAGCGGCGAGGTCGATACGGGCAGTGCCCGCGCCGCGCTGGACCTTGCAATCATGCTGGCGCAGACCAGATTGAACCGGCAATCGCACCCGTGCTCATGAACGCTCCGGTTGCGCGAAAATCGTTGGGGCAGCATTTCCTGCACCAGAAAAACGTAATACGGCGCATTATCAGCCAGTTCGCCCCGGGTGAGGGAGACAGGGTGGTCGAGATCGGGCCGGGGCTCGGCGCACTGACATTCGAACTGATTCCCCGCGTAGGTCAATTGCACGCAATCGAACTGGACCGCGTTCTCGCCCGGAAGCTCGAGAATGAAACCGCCGGTTTCGGTCATGTCCATATACTCCACGCCAACGCACTGGACGTAGACGTATGCACTTTGTGTCCGGGACAGAACCTTCGCCTGATCGGCAATCTGCCGTACAACATATCTACCCCGTTACTGTTCCACGTGCTTGGGAGCCGTGCCTGCATCCGGGATATGTGGTTCATGCTGCAAAAGGAAGTGGGGGAACGCATCGTCGCGGGTCCGGGAAGCAAGCGATATGGCCGGCTGTCGGTAATGATCCAGCAAAGCTGTAGCGCCGAACTCGTGCTACACGTTGCGAGCGGCGCATTCTCACCGCCTCCCAGGGTGGAGTCCGTGGTCGTCAGGCTGGTACCACATGACCAGCCGCCACATGACATCGCGGACTACCGTGCTTTCGACAGCGTGGTCCGGGCCGCATTCTCACAGCGGCGCAAGACCTTGAGGAATGCGTTGAGGCACCTGATCGACGCGGATCTGATGCGCACTGCCGGCATCGATCCGTCCCTGCGCGCGGAGCAGCTGAGCATCGGTGACTATGTCAAACTCGGCAAACTATTGTAACCACCGG
>Ga0316187_10004226_pt1 | contig 12429 bp, 26 predicted proteins | sample CroRivburrow1_MG_FD_204927 | JGI IMG/M metagenome (GOLD analysis project Ga0316187, IMG submission 204927) | Coastal sediment microbial communities from Maine, United States - Cross River worm burrow 1 | ecosystem: Environmental > Aquatic > Marine > Coastal > Sediment | place: USA: Maine...
TCTCACCATCAAAACTAAATTTCCAGGGGTTTCTAAAGCCAAATGCGTATATTTCTTCTTTGAAAGATTCTGTGTTGTCTACATAAGGATTATCTGTTGGTATTGAATATGGATCACCAGAATCAATATTGATTCTCAATATACTTCCGAGTAATGTTGTTCTATCCTGAGCATTTCTATATGGATCACCGATTCCTCCACCATCACCTAAACCAATATATAAAAATCCATCAGGTCCAAATGCTAATTGACCAGCTTTATGATTTCTGTCCGGCTGGTTAACTTCTAATATAATTTTTTCACTGCTTGTGTCAGCTTTGTTATGATTTAGGGATTCTACAGTCCATCTAGAAATAACAGATCTGAGTGAATCTGGTGCTGTGTAATAAACATAAAAGAAATTATTTATTTTAAAGTTAGGATGAAATGCAAGTCCTAATAATCCTTCTTCTGTTCCTGTAATAATAGATGAACTAATATCTAAAAATATAGTCGAACTTTCAGTGCTTTCAGAATTTTCGAATACTTTAATAGTTCCACTTTGTTCTACAGCAAAGAGTCTATTTGTTCCATCATCAGCATTATATAAACCTGTTAATGAGTCAAAATTTAGATTTGGAAAGGCGTTATTGATTTTATAATCTCTCTGTGTTATTGAGATAACTCCAAAAGTGAATAAAAGTGGTGTAATTATTGCAAGTAGGACAATTATTATAATTATTCCTTTCATTCTATTTTTTTTTTTTACCATTTTTTTTACCTTTTTTATTTATATCTTTTTTTTAAATCTTTGAAATTTTTAGTCCCTGTGATCCAAGCAAATAACATTATAGAAATGATAAGTTCTATTAATACTAACATTATTGATGCTATTGTGATTCCGAGGGAATCTATCATATAAAAAAACATAATTAGCATTGATCCAAGTAGACTAATCAAAACATCAAAGACTGAATTAATTAATTTTTCTCTATTAGATCCTTTTTTTATAATTACATAATTTTCTATAGGTTCCCAAGCAATTGAAGCACCAATATTTATCATAAATATTACTAGATCATTTAAGCCAAGATGGAAAAATATAATATAGATTATTTGACCAAATATAAAATGGAATAAGCTTAGAATGTCAAATGGTGCTAGATTAATCTTCTTTCTAAATCTTTTTTTTATTGGATTAGACATTATAATTTACCTCGAATTGTTTTTCTAGAATGAGGATCTTTGATAACTATATTTTTCTTTAGTTTTAATGGATCAAAAGAAAATATAATATTGTCTGTCAGTTCTATTTGTTTATTTTTGTTATATGTTGCAATCCTATTAAGGAATTCGGTTTTAAATTTGACACATCTTTTTCCAAATTTAAGTAGATTCACTTTAACTTTGAATTTCTGTTTGATTCTATTTTTTTTTCTAAGTCTACATGATAATATCTCTGTTCGAATACTAGGATTTTTTCTGTCTTTTTCAAACTGTCTAAACACCCTAGGGTTTAAAGGTTCTAGCCTTTCAAATATTATAGCAGTGCTACTATCTACTAAAGTGTCATCTAGATCATAAAAAGCAATTTTAGTTATTTGTGTCTGAATTACAGGCATAATTTAAATCTCCTAAAAGAAATTAATAAAATATGCCATTACGGAGAAATGAGTTAAGTCGAAAGCAAATTTTGGATCCGACTTTTCTTCAAAAAATGATTGATGATAGTCCTTTGGCTCAGAGGGTGGTATATTTGAGTGATAGGAGTGAAAATGTGGTTCGTAAACGATTTTTAGGAATGGGTCAAAGATTTATTCTTGGTAATAAAGAACCAGTTAGAAAAGATGAGTGTGGGAATATTTTTAAAATGAGACCTAAAAGAGATGGTAAAAGAATTACTAATGGATTCTTTTGGAATTTTGCTTTTAGACCTAAAAAGAATGATGCACCATTAAATCCTGTACATATTATTGCTTGGGATCCTAGAGCAGATAGAATGCTTTTTATTGTTCAACCTCGTGCACCATTTAAAGGCCCAGCAAAACTAAGAGGTAGATTGACTAAACAAATTAAACAAAGATTAAGGCAATTTCAACCTAAATTAGTTCTTAGCCTACCTGCAGGATTAGTAGAAATGTCTAAAACTTTCGGAGAATTACAAAGAGAGTTTATAGATGATCCAGATATGGTTCAATTAGCAAGATTATCAGAACGAAGGGATTTTGATAAAAATGATCCAGTTATAATTAATGCTGTGTTTGAATTGAAAGAAGAAACAGGATTCTTTCCTAAATCTGCCGTCAGGATTTCATCACATTGGATGCCAAAGTCTGCAGGAGCAATGACAGAATCTGCACATGTTGTATTTTGTAAAGTTGATAGTAACAAATCAGGCCAAACTAAATTTGACGATTCTGAGGATATAAAATATCTTTGGATGAAGCCTCAATGGTTACCAGCAATGATGAAAGATATTCCAGATAATTTACTCATTGTTGAATATGACACATTTATGTTAACAAGTGGTCTAAGGATGGCTAGTGAATTTAATAAATAGGTGAATTCAATATGGTAAATTTAATAAAATATATAGAAATTGTATATAATAAAAGATGGGGTTTTTCTAATGAAGATAAAGCAATTCTTAAGGCTAGAAAATCTATTCAGCGATCTGTTGGAAACTTTAATAGAAATAAGACTGAGAAACAAATTACTAATAGAATTAATCAAAGAAATAAAATGGTTAGGACTTTTAAATCTTTTAAATATAATGTAGTTATCCAGAACATATTTGGATATAAGAATTTTTTGGTTATTAGCTATGATACTCCAGGAGAAACAGCTACATATATATTAAACATTCAATCTAAAAATAATAAAGCAACAGTGTTTATTATGTCTAATCTAGGCAGAGGTGCAATGGATTTTAGTATTGAAACTTTGCCAGTTTTTCTTGATACTATGGCAGATATTATTATAGATGAAAATGGGCTTTGCAAAATAAAAAAACTCTTTAAATAATAAAAAATAAAATGTGATAAAAATGGTAAAAGTGTATAATAGTTCATCCAGAGATGATCCAGTCAGTAATTTTGAATCTGGATTAGTTATTGGTATGACGATAAGGATTAAAACGATTTTTTTGTATGTTGATGGAGTAGACAGTTATCATGCTGTCGGTGCTAAAAATAAGACTGAAGCAGCAAAGGCAATATTAGATAATCAGATTGCAAATGCGGCAATACTTAGAGATTTTGACCCTATTAAGGATCGAAATAATCCTGAATATAAGAAAGAGCGTAAAAGTGAGCTTGTATTTATTTTAAAAGAAATTAAAAAAATTAAATTAAGAAACTAATTTTGGAATTCGTTTACGAATTTCTCAATCATTTTATTTATTTTTGGACTCTTGTTTGGTAATTTAGCATATCCCTTTCCAATATTTGGAAAAAATATTATTTTGTTTCCTGCTCTTTTGAGATCTTTGATACAACTAAATGATCTTTCAACTGCTTCGAATTCATCAGGCTGATCAGAAAAGAATGCGTTTGGTTCATTAGTTGGTTTACGTTTAGTTGGGATTCCGAATGCTTGACCATAAGGAACAAATGGTCTAGCAACTTTAGCTTGTCCACCCAATCCAATACCAGTTAAATTGTCACCAAAGATGTATACAGTGTCTTTAGAATTTTTAATTTCCTTGCTTGTTATAAATTTCATAATTAAGTTTAAGTTAGCCTAATCTTAAATCTAATTATGTTTGGAGAAACTATTCAATGTTATTCGACACCTGCATGTAATATGAAATGTGTTCATTGTAGTTCCCGGTTGCAGGGCATGAAAGAAATGTCAATGAAGACTTTACAAGATATTATTAATTTTTGTAAAATGCAAGGAATTTTGAGGATTGAGTTATTTGCTAATAATCCACAATTGCATAAAGAATTTGATGCTCAAATTGATATGTTAAATGATTCTGGCTTAGACTATGCGATTCTGGCAGTTGGTGCAGATCCTGATGATCCTAAGATTCTTGATGATTTTAAAGAATCTATTTTAAAAATGAATGATCATGGAGGATTAGTCTTTTCTGTTGATTATACTAAAGAAATCGCAGAGCAATTATTGAAATCTAATCATAAGGATACTCATTCTTATGCTCATAAAGCTTTATCATTTTGGAATTTAATTCCTTTTCTAAAAGAACACAATTTTAAGGTAAGGACAAATTCTGTGATTAGTAAACATACTATTAAAGAAATTCCGGAGATTATAAAAAGAGTTGCACAAGAAGGATTTGGTGCTTCGTTTTGTTTTGTTCAATGTGAAGACACTTATATGAAAAGAATCAAAAAAGTCGGGTTTCAGTATTCAGATAGGATTGATTTTAAAACATTCTTAGAGAGAAATCAATTGCCAGATTTTTCTGTAGATAGATTAAGTTCTGCATTTGATATTTTTGTGAGGGGTAAAGCTTGGCAGAGAGAAGATTTCCAGGAATCATTTAATAGATTTAGGGGTTTAGATAAATCTGAGGGAGATCTAAATGCAAGTGAATTAAATCCATTAAAAGATGAATTGCTTGATTTGAAACGACAATTTCCAGATAATGTATTACCTGATTCAGAATTTATTAAAGATTTAGGCTTTAGAGGAAATGGTTGTGTTGATCTTTTAAGAATTAAAAAATTTCCACAATTAAAGATTGGTTCCGAAGGGCAATTCTTTTTTTGTTGTGATATGCATGATCCAGTTACAAGAGCCTGGAATATTCATAACTTTAATGAAAAAGAAATGTTAGATTCAATTTCTTTGAATCCTTATATCTGGTTATGTGCTTGTTTTAATCCTTGCGCATTTTCTGTGAATAAAGTAAAATATAAAACTATTGTCAAGATTTAAAACTCTTTTTTATCATCTTATTATTATGTTAGACGAGAATACACAAAGAATCATTAATTTAATTCTCAGTAAGCAATTGCCATTATCAATAAGAGATTATAAGTGTGTTAAGGCTTTCTGTTGCCGGATTGAAACTGACAAATTGACTAGAACTGGATATTTATGGAACCTAGGAAAAATTTTTTATACTCTTAGAAGAGATTGGCTTAATTTTGAGATTCCTTTAAAAGAACGAGCTACTAAAAATATTACAATAAGTTCTAGACATTGGAGAATGGATTTAGAAAGAATTTGCATAGATATAATTAAAAATACAAAGATTCATAATGCTTGTGGATTGGTTGTTTGGAGAGCAGGCTTAGCATTTATGAATGCTTTCAATAGTTTCAATATAGATACTTATCATATTAGAGTAAGTAGAAATAAAGATTTATCAATTTATCATCATACAGAGTTACCATTAGAAAATGTGATTGGGGGACTTAGGAAAAGAAATCGTTTGATTATTGCTGATCCTATGCTTGCAACAGGTTCTTCAATTGCTTTTATTATTGATAAACTTAAACTCGAAGCTCCAGATCTGTTTGAAAAACATTTTTATGGAAATATTGAAGTAGCAAGTGTTGTGAGCTGTCCAGAAGGGATTTTTCATTTGATGAATAAATATCCAGGTATAACGATCAATACTGGCTGTATTGATGGGAATTTAGATGCAACAGCTTATATCGTTAATTGTGGCTTAGGAGACGCAGGTGATAAATACTTCTATGAGAATCACCCCTCAAATTTTGACCATTTAGTGTTTAAAGATTCTGAATTTGAATATCTTAAAAAGGTATTTGAGGAGATAAAATGATGGTAGAGGTTCCAGAATCTGTTATTAATAATCTTAAAACTATTATAGATAGTTTAAATAAAACTAATTCTAAGAAAGATCAAAGAATTCGAGATTTGGAAAGAGATCTTAAAGATTTAACAAAAGTTATGAAATTAGATTATGAAGAGACTAAAGATTTAAAGATTCAAATAGAAACAATTAATGATTCTTTACATAGTAATGGTCTAGACAGATTTTTAGAAATCCTTATTGAAAATATTGGATTAAGAAAACAAATCTATCTATATGAGTCTAAGCGAGTGTTTTTGGATAAATTTCAGAAATCACAGATTAAAAATATGATTTCTATTGTAGCTGATGATGAGTCTATTAATTGTGAAATCTGTAAATTTAGGGAGCTTTGTTTTGTTTTAGCGAATAATATTGGGACAGATAAAATCTGTAATATGTTTTTAAAGGTTTTAAACATGTTTGAGTCTATGCCTATGAATAGAATTCATGATAGATCTGGGATAGCATTAGTTTTGAAAAAAGATTCTTGGGCCAACTTATTTAGGGTATTATTTGGTCACAAAAATCCAGAAGAAATGCATGATGGTAGTTCTATTGGAAATTTTTGGGCACTTATTCAAAATCTGGAAGTACAATTTAACTGGGAGACAGAAGAGGATTAATCATGAAATGGTCGGAAATTTATCATAAATTAGATAAAAAATATAGAAAATTATTCAGAAAACTTTGTCAGCTTTATACTAAATGCTGGTGTAGTGTTAGTGTTGATGGAAATTATTTAAGTACTACTAATATAAAAATCCTGGATGATGTTGAAAAAATAGATTGTAGATATTGTCGAGAAACATTGATTGGCTCAAATATGATAGTTATGACAGACATAGATGTAAATATTGCTGTTAAGATTATTAAATCTCATATTGACTTAAAACATACTATTAGCTATGTATCAAAAGGAAGTGTGGTGGCATAAATTTGAAAATAAATAGATGTGATAATTGTCCTAAGTTAGAAAAACCACATGGTAGCTGGACTGTTGGCATGGGGATGATTTACATGATTGAAAAGCAATGTGGTTGTGATGACTTTAAAATTTGTCAAACTCCAAAAGGTGAAGAATGCTGACAGATACTAAGATTTCATTCTCATTTAGTAATGATAAATTTATGATCAGTGATGTAGAATCAAATGGTAATGTTTTATCAGATAGAGAAGCTACTCATAGAGAAATTTATGATCATTTTACAAAACGGGTTAAAACACTTACTCATAATATTAGGAACAGAGTCTTTAATGCAATTGATAAAGAATTAAGGGTTTGATATGCAGGAAATAGATAAGCCAAAAGAAATTTCATTAATAACATCAATGATACTTCAACGTAGAGACAGGATACTTAGTTTATTATTAGATAAAGAGGAAATAAATATCTCAATCAAATTACACATTGATAAAATTGAAGAATTAACAAAACAGCTATTAAAATTAAAAGAGTAATTAAAATGACTGTAGAAGAAAATATAGTAAAAATAAATAATATGTCTAGGGAACAGATGTGTAGACTTTGGTTGAAAGCACCTTCAAGTCATCCTTATTTTAAATCTGGATCCCCAGAGTGGAAAGCTTTTGAAAACAGATTTGATAAACTTGGCAGATTTACACCAGAAATATCTAAAAGGATAATGAGGGAGAATGATTGATGAAAGTCTTTGCATATTATAGAAGTGCTACATCCCTACAAATTGGAGATTTATCTATCAAATCATTTAAAGATCAGAAATTAGTTGTAGATGCTTTTGCTAAGAATTTAAATTTAGAAATAGTTAAGGAATTCTATGATATGGGGATGTCTGGCTCAGATACAGATAGAAAATCATATACAAATATGATAGATGCTCTTCATTCTGTTGATGGGATTATTGTTTATGATTTAGATAGGCTAAATAGGAATCTAAAACATAATATAGATTTATTTTATTATTGTGCTCAGAATAAAAAGAAAATCTATTTAGCTAAAGATAAAAGGATGATAGATAATAGTACGGGTGATGAAAGATTCTATTGCATTCAATGTAATGCTCAATTACGATCAAATGTAAATGTGGATTACTGTGGTATAGGAGTTAGATGTTGGGATTGTAATAAATATAATAATAGGCTTGTTTGGACAGTAAAAGTCTTAGAAGGTCTTTGGGATTTAATTAAACATGAAGGTGGCAGCTTTAGACATTTTATTTATAATCATTTAGGGTTCAAACCTGATTCTTATGTTAAATTGTATGAAGGTAAAGGTATGGAAATTACTAACTGGATTAGTCAAATGATAGATAATGTTAGTGAAATGGGTGTTAAGATTTCATACCTGTCCACAGAGAATCAGGATTTTTCTGAAAAGCTTAAAGTGTTTTATCAGCGAGACATTCCGAATTGTTGGCACTGTGAATTTTTCCATGGCAGGTCTACGACTGCAAAAATATATTGTGAATTGCCAAATCATAAAGTAAATAAAGATTCGGACTTTGAAAAAGTTGCTAAAAAGTGTAATGATTTTGGCTGGTCAGATCTTATTAAATCTATTGATGAACATGGTGAAATAGAAAAGTGACAGAACTAGATTGTTGTGTTTGTGATTATGATTATGAGAATGATTGCAAAGCTGAGCAGAGATGTAAGAAATTAGGAATTAAAATAATTGATGAAAAAATTGAGGATCAATGAAAATGAAAATAATTTTAGTTAAAAATAAAATATGTCCAGAAAAGGATTGTGATAACATTAAACCTGTTTATGAAATTATATTTCATGAGTATATGGATCCAATTTATTTATGTGAACAACATTTGGGACTTAAGATTTTAGAAGATGGAGATAAAGTAGCACCATTGAAAAATGAACTAAATGTGGCTAATAAACGTTTAGCCCATTTTGAAAAGATTCATAAGCAAGCCTTTTGTGGTAAATGTCAATATAATCAATTAGATGGCCCAGGTTATGAATCTCATCATTATTGTACACTTGGTAGATCAAAGTGGCTATGTAATCATGAAGATATGCACAGGATCACTGCTTTAGAATCTTTATCAAAAACTCAAATAGAATTAATTACAAAACTTAAAGCAGATCTGACAAAATCTGTACAAGAGATTGAAGATCAATTGTGTACAAATTGTTTATTTATTGAATTAAGTAAAAATCCTTTGAAACATTCCAGGGAAGCGGATGAGTTACGGAAATTAATATTTAATTCTTTTTTCAATAGAAAAAGATTATTAACTTTTAGGAATCTTTTAATACAATCTAAATGGGCAGATTCACATGAAGAAACAATAGACAAGTTGAATTTATTATTAGGTGAACAAAATGAAGAATTGTGATTGTGCATTCAAGAAATTCTGTGTTGGATATAAAGAGGGAGAATGTTATATTATGGATAAGTTAAAAACTGGCTGGTTTAATTCTTTAAAACAATATCTTAAAGATCAAGATGCTGAAATTGCTGCATTACAGAGTAAAGTTAATAATTTACTTGGCAAAAAAGATTCTGATTGGGTTAATCAAGAATTAACTCGTAAAGAATATAAGCCATGGATGATTAGGGCAATATTATCAGCTAATCAAGTGCTATCAATTAAGGCACAAGAAGAACATGATGAATTAGCAAAGATTAGTGTAAATAATGATATGCTAATTGGGTTACTTGATAAATATAAAGCTAAATATGGATTTATTAATGATCCAAGAGATCCAGATTATGAGCCGATTTGTACAGAATGTGGAAAAGTATATGCTTTAGATACAGGTGTATGTATTCCATGTTTGGATAGCAAACTTCCAGAATGTACTGGTGATGGAAATTGTATGGGATGTAAAGAAACCGTGCCTTGTCCATTTGTAAAAGAAATTTCTAAAACTGAATCTAAATTTGATGTGGAGGTGATAGATTAATGGATCTAACTGAGATTGTAAAAATGGTTGATATTGTTGTCCAATTCTTAATGCTGGGGATTTTAATTGTTTTTGAATATACTTTGACTTGGGATTTATTAAAAAAAAGAGATGAAGAAAATGTATGAAAAAGAAATGAAATCAATTTCAGACTTAATGAAAAAAAGATTAGAGGAAAAACATGCTAAGCATGGTGATGAATGGAAAATTGTAAGTATTGAACAACTTCAAGAAGCCATTGATTTTATACATGGTATCTATCATAAAAGAAAGAATACAGACAAGGAAATAATTGCATTAACTGATATTGCAAATCAAGCAATGTTATTATGTTTGCGTTTAAAATCAAATAAGGATGTATTAGAATGAGAATTCAATCAACATTATTTAAATCCACGCAGGTTGTAGACCTGCACATGAAAAATGGTAAGCGACCATATTGTGATAAATATATTGGTCGATATATTCAGGATATGGAATTTTATGAATCTAAATGGGCCAATCCTGGATTGTCTATGATTGAATATGAAAAAATGATTTTATTGAAAATAAAATCTAATCCTGAGAAATATAATTTGCAGGAGCTTAAACATAAAATTTTAGGATGCTGGTGCATCAATACTACTTCTTTTTTACATCCTATATGTCACGGGCAAATATTATTAAAGCTTTTAGATAGATTAAAAGATAATTAAAAATAAATTAATAGATGAAAAATATGATAAAATTGTTTAAATTAATTGGCTTAGTTATTAAAAAGGATATTAACATAAGTCCTAATCCAATAATTCGACTTTATAATGATGTTGGAATTAGGAATGAAGATGGAATTCCTAATGTTCCTAATGATATTGAGGATTTTAAACCATATATCAGATCACAGGTTTTAAGATGGCTTGACAAATATTTCCTGATGGATACATTAGCTTTTGAGTTTGAATATGGTGTTGATATTATGAATGATGGCTCAAAAATTCATGCTATTGCATTATGTCATCCAGATCAGAAGTTTGTTCCTGAAATTGGCGAATCTATTTGCAAAGGTAGAATTACCAGATATTTAAAAGATGGCTATACTATGTATAAAGGCAGAAAACTTAAAATTCCTCCACCTTGGGTTCGGATGGCAAAATGAAGAGACTCTGTGTTGCTCTTGGAAAGAATGAGCATAAGATTTTATCTGTTCTCAAAGATTCAGATAAAATCTATATTTCTTTAGACTCTATAAAATCTAAAACTAATTTTACTAAATATTATTCAATATTATCTACATCTTTGATTAAACTTGTTGAGAAAGAATTTATAGCTTATAATGGAACTATGTTAAATCTAATAAAGTTTAGATATGAAAGGACTTTAGAAGAAAGGCGAGATGAAGCTTATCAGCATGAATTTACTATTACAGAGAAAGGAAAATTATTATTACAATTATTCAAAAGTGGAAAATGATGGGAATGCTAAGTGAATATTTCAGCTGGCCTAAATATATTAAGAATGCAATTAAGTCTTGGTTTCATGATGAGTGTTATCAATGTGGAAAGAAAGCATGGTTTTTCCAGAAAAGGGAAAAATATTATACATTGGAAGCAACTAATGAAACATTTTACTCTCATAAAAAATGTGAGAGATAATTATTTTTTTTTATTATAAAATTCATTCAGGCTGAGTTTTTTACTTTTTTAGAATGTATAGGAAAAAATAAATAGCATTATTGAGATTGTATTAATGATTGATATGGGAAAATATGATTGGATGCGCACTGATAAAGGTAAATATTATTTAGCATATAAGGAAGTGTTCATAGTGAAATTGTCTAAATATCTTGATGAAGAGGGACATGATCTCAGAAGTCAGGTCTATTGGAAAAATAGCAAATTAAAAGAACGATACCCAACTGTTGCTGCTAATATAACAAAGGAAGAAGTCCAACTAAAGATTTTAGAATTAAATATTGGAACAAGGATTGAAAATTTAGAAAGTGGATGCAGGGCTGAACTTTGGACTCAATTTAGTGACAAGAAAATAGAAAATGCTTACATAGAGGGTCAAAAAATAAAGATTAACATGCATAAGGGATCCTTGATTCATGAAATTGAACAACTTAAATCTAGAATGCTTAATTTTGGTGATGAAGGGGATGAAGTTAATTCAATGTTTGAATTAGAAGCTAAATTAAAAAAATTGGATAATGATTTAGCTGGGATTGTAGCAGATCAAAAAGAAGAAGTTGAAAAAGAGGACAATGTTACATGTCGATGGTGTAAAGAAGAATTAGGAACAATGACACATAATAATGAACCTATTTGTCAGATTTGTTATGCAAACAATTATGGAGATAATTAATTTGACAAGACGTATCCTTTGGACTAGTGCCAAGAAGATAGAATTAAAAGAATTATTAGATTCAGGCTTAATAGTTGAAGCAGTAGCAATTAAAATGAATTTAACCGTTGATAGTATTAAAAGTGCTATGAGATATTATAATATCAGAAGTAAAAATGGAAAAGGAAGGCCTGGTAGGCCTAAACTTGGAAATATATATCATAGGTGATATTATATTAGAAATATTATTGTTAGAATTTTTAAATCATTAAAAAGATATAATTATATTATCGGGATTAACAAACAAACAGGAATAATCAGGGTGACAAAATGTCCAACGTAGAATCAGTAGGTAAAAATAAACATGGATTGATATTTTTTAATAAAATAGAAAAAGCAGCTTTGATATTTATGCTTGAAGGAAAAAC
>Ga0316187_10004229_pt1 | contig 12422 bp, 10 predicted proteins | sample CroRivburrow1_MG_FD_204927 | JGI IMG/M metagenome (GOLD analysis project Ga0316187, IMG submission 204927) | Coastal sediment microbial communities from Maine, United States - Cross River worm burrow 1 | ecosystem: Environmental > Aquatic > Marine > Coastal > Sediment | place: USA: Maine...
CGATGGCCGCGCGCGGCACTTCGCCCGCGAAAGCCAGCGCCCGCGGCAACAGTCCGTCGTCGGCCATCTTGGCGTAGACACGGGGCCCGACCATCGTCATCGACGCGACCGAGGTCAGCATCGCCAGGGCCATCAGGATGCGCAGGGTGTCGCGCAGCGCGGGACCGCCGAGCGCTTCGGCGGCGGCCGCCGCCACGTCGGGGCGCCCGGCCAACTGCTCGGCCGGCGCGGCGTAGAGGAACACCGCGTTGAGCGCCAGGTAGAGGCCGGTGACCAGCAGGGTGCCGAGCAGCATCGAGCGTGGCACCGAGCGGCGCGGGTCGCGCACTTCGCCGGCCACATAGACCGCCGCGTTCCAGCCGGAATAGGACAGCGAGATCCACATCAGGGTGGCGGCGAAGGCGCCGAGTCGGAAGGCCGGGGGTGCGGACTGCGGCAGCGCTTCGCGGCCGGCGATCGCACCCAGGCCCCAGACGGCGAGCGCCAGCAGCAGCGCCAGCTTCACGATCACCGCGGCGTTCTGTGCGACGACGCCAGGCTTCAGGCCGCCGGCGTGCAGCACCCCGGCGGCGACGATGACCGCCGAGCCGACCAGGTCAGGCGGCAACCACGCGGGGAACCACGGCGCCAGGTAGGACTGCATGGCTTCGGCGGCGAAGGCGATGGCGCCGCCGAAGCCGGCCAGCAGCGAGACCCAGCCGGCCAGGAAGCCGGCCGCCGGGTGCACGGTGCGCGACAGGAACAGGTACTCGCCGCCGGACTCCTGCAGGTGTGCGGCGAGCGCGCCATAGCAGAGCGCGCCGAGCACCGCGATGGCGCCGCCGACCACCCAGGCGGCGAGTACGCGGCCTGGCGAACCGAGGTCGGCGAGCGCGAATCCCGAGGTCGTGAACAGGCCGGCGCCGACCATGTTGGCCACCACCAGGCAGGCGAGGGTCGCGGTGCCGAGTCGGCGGCGGCCGTCCGCGGTCACTGTTCGCGGAAGCGCAGCAGGTAGTTCTCGGACAGCCCGGCCATGTCGACTTCCTCGATCAGTTCGAAGCCGAAGGACCGCATCTCGGTGATGACGGTCTCCTTGCCGCAGCGCACATGGTCGAGCAGCCAAGCGCGAGTCACACCGGGGATCCGTTCGAAGTCGACAATGACGACTTCGCCGCCGTCGCGCAGCGCCTCACGGATCGAGGACATGGTCGCGCGGGGGTACTCGAAGTGGTGATAGGTGTCGCAGACGAAGACCCGGTCGACACTGTCCTCGGGCAGGTTCGCCGAACGCTCCGAGCAGGGCACCACGTCGACGTTGCTCCAACCCTCGTCGGCCTTGCGCGCGTGCAGGTGCTCGAGCATGCCCGGTGAGATGTCGACCGCGTAGACCTTGCCGTCGGAGCCCACCGACTGCGAGAAGTAGGGCACGAACAGCCCGGTGCCTGCGCCGATGTCGGCGATCGCCATGCCCTCCTGCACGTCCACCGCGGCGACGATGGCGAGCCGTTCGCTGAAGATCTCGCGGCTCTCGACCTCGAAGCGCTCGACGAAGTCCTGCACGTCGAGGGACGGATCGAGGAAGGAGTCGTTGATGCCCGGCTTGACGCTGTCTTCCGGCGGCGCCTCGGGGGCCTGGCAGCAGGCGGCAGTGAGGGCGAAGGCGGGGAGGAGCAGCAGGAGGCGGTTCATCGCGGGGAGCGGCCGGTTCGCGGTCGCGGCCCGTCGTTATACCCGCGCGGCGGTGGCGCTCAGGCGGCCGCGCGGCGGCGCGCCAGCCGCAGGCCGAGGCCGAGCACCACGACCATCGCCACTTCGCCGGCGAGGAAGCCCAGGCCGAGGTCACCGCCCTCGCCGAGCGTCAACGCGTAGATCCGCGCCAACGGCAGGCCCAGCCAGCACCAGAGCACGCCCTCGGCCCGAGGCAGCGCGGCCTTGGAGACCAGCGTCGCGGCGAGGAGCAGACCCATCGCGATCCACAATCCACCGTAGACGACGCGCAGTTCGCCGGTGCCGAAGTCCTCCGTCGCCTGCAGCTTGACCGCAGCCGCAGTCCCTTCCGGGTCGAGGAGGCCGAACACGCCGAATCCGAGTGCGGTCAGCGAGGCGAGGGTGAGCAGGAGGCGATCCATGTCTTCTCTCTAGGACGGGCGGGTCCACAGGAACAGCAGCACGCCGGCGGCGCTGGTCGCGGCCAACATCTTCAGCCACGGCGCGAAGTCCATGACCGCCAGCGGATAGGCGATCAGGCCGACAAGCAAGACGGTCGCAACGATCTTGACGCGCAGTCGGACCGCACCGCGTTCCTCCCAGTCGCGCAGGATCGGCCCGAAGGCCGGCGACCCGAGCAGCCAGCGGTGCATGCGCTGCGACGAGCGCGCGAAGCAGGCCGCGGCAAGCAGCAGGAAGGGGGTGGTCGGCAGCAGCGGCAGCACCATGCCGGCGACGGCGAGCACGAGCGCGGCCAGACCGGCGGTCAGCAGCAGCGTACGGTGGACCAGCGCACGCACCGCTCAGCGTGTCGCCGGCCGCGAGGGCGGATAGCTGGCGACGTTCGCCTGCCACGCGGCGCGCACCCGCTCGGGGAAGTCGGCCGGATAGCCCCAGGAGTGGCTGTTCGGGTGACGGGTCAGGCCGCGTTCACCGGCTGCCAGCTCCATGCAAAGCAAGGTCAGCAGGTCGCTCGAGACCCACGGGTGGCGGTACCAGTAATGGTGTCCGGTGATGTCGAAACCGCGATCCTGCTGATAGACCGAGACATCGACGAGTTCCAGTCGCGGCAGCGAGGCGTACAGCGCGACTTCCTGCGCATCGAGCGGCTCGCGATCATCGCCGAGTCGGACTCCTGCGGTCATCCACTTCTCGGCGGCTTCCAGCGCAGAGTCGGAGTCGGACATGTAGACCACGAGCCGTTCGGCGAGGTCGTGGATGGCGGGGGCGCGGTGATCGAAGGCGTGCCGCTCGACATCGCCGCTGGCCAGCACCACGGTGCCGATGCGCAGCTTGTCCCGCAGTTCGGCGCGCTGTTCCTCGGCGTGGTCGCCTCGCAGCGACTCGAGTGCGCGCGACGCCGTCTCGCAGCCGGCGCTGTAGGCGAGCACGTGGATCCGTCCGGCGTGTGTGCGTGCCGCGAGAAGTTCGAGCAGGCCCTCCAGCGGTCCGGCCGCGCTCTCGGCGTGCTCGCGGTCGGAGCCGAACACGTACGAGAAGATGTTGCTGTGGGCCGGCCAGCCGAACACCAGCACCGGGAAGCGGTTGCCGGCGTAGTGGGCGAGTTCGGCGGAGCGCTTCAGCGGCCGCGTGAAGTCGACCTTGGTGCCGTGCACGTAGACCAGCAGATCGCCGCTGGACGACGCCGCGATCGCCGCGTCCAGTTCCGCCAGGAAGGTGTCAAGTGCGGGGTCGTGCCCGGGCGCGGGCAGCGCGTCATGGAGCGGTGCCGCGGCCTCGAAGGCTTCGAGGAAATCGAGGTGGTACTGCTCCGGCCGCTCCTCCGTGACGCACAGGCGGTCGACGAAGTCCCAGTCGGTTCCTTCCGGGCCGAGTCGTACCCGCGCGCGTCCGAAGGACATGCGCTCGGCGGGCGCGGCGGTGTAGCCGTGTCCGTCCTCGCTGCCGTTGCCATTCCGCTCACGGGTGGTCGCATAGAAGAGCTCCACCGCAGCCTCCGCGCCGACGTCGGGATGCCCGGCGCAGGGCGCCTCCGCAGCGTCGTGGAACAGCACCGGAGTTTCCATCAGGGGCTCGGGATGGGTGCTGCAACCCACGCCGGCGAGACCGCCTGCGGCCCACGCGAGCACCCACGCGCGCGTGCCGGCCAGAGGAAGCGAGGGGCGGAGCACCGCGGTCAGCCCTGGATGACCGGCAGGTCGGACGAGCCGAGGAAGAAGTCGTTGCCCTTGTCGTCGGTGATGATGAAGGCCGGGAAGTCCTCGACCTCGATGCGCCACACGGCCTCCATGCCCAGGTCCTCGAAGTCGATGCACTCGACCTTGCGGATGCAGTCCTGCGCGACGCGCGCGGCCGAGCCGCCGACCGTGCCGAGGTAGAAGCCGCCGTTGGCGCGGCAGGCGTCGACCACCGCCTTCGAGCGGTTGCCCTTGGCCAGCATCACCATCGATCCGCCGGCCTTCTGGAACAGGTCCACGTAGTTGTCCATGCGGCCGGCCGTGGTCGGTCCGAAAGCGCCCGAAGGCAAGCCGTCCGGCTTCTTGGCGGGGCCGGCGTAGTAGACCGGGAACTCGCGCATGTACTCCGGCAGCTCGCCGTTCTCCTCGAGCATCTGCCGCAGTCGCAGGTGCGCGGAATCGCGGGCCACGATCAGGGTGCCGGTCAGCGACAGCCGCGTCCGCACCGGGTGCTTCGTCAGCTCGGCGAGGATGTCCTTCATCGGCTGGTCGAGGTCGACCGACACCACGCCCGTCTTGAGATCCGCGGCATCCGGGTCCGGCAGGAAGCGCGCCGGGTTCTCCTCGAGCTGTTCCACGTAGACGCCGGTCGCGTCGATGCGCGCCAGCACCTGGCGGTCGGCCGAGCAGGACACGCCGATGCCGACCGGCAGCGACGCGCCGTGGCGCGGCAGCCGGATGACGCGCACGTCATGGCAGAAGTACTTGCCGCCGAACTGTGCACCGATTCCGCAGCGTCGCGACAGCTCCAGCACCTTGCGCTCGAAGGCGCGGTCGCGGAAGGCGTGGCCGAGCGCGTTGCCGCTCTCCGGCAGGCCGTCCAGGTAGCGGCAGCTCGCCAGCTTCACGGTCTTCAGGTTCATCTCCGCCGACGTGCCGCCGACCACCACCGCGAGGTGGTAGGGCGGGCACGCCGCGGTGCCCAGCGCGGTGAAGGACTCCTCGAGGAACTTCAGCAGCAGGTCCTCGCGCAGCAGCGAGGGCGTGCACTGGTGGAAGAAGACCTTGTTCGCCGAGCCGCCGCCCTTGGCCACGAACAGGAACTCGTAGCTGTCGCCGTCCACCGACAGGATGTCGACCTGCGCCGGAAGGTTGGTGCGCGTATTGCGCTCCTCGAACATGCCCAGCGGCGCGAGCTGCGAGTACCGCAGGTTGCCCTCGCCGTAGGCGCGGAAGATGCCCTTGGTCAGCGCCCGCTCGTCGCCGCCGCCGGTCCACACGCGCTGCCCTTTCTTGGCGACCACGATCGCGGTGCCGGTGTCCTGGCACATCGGCAACACACCGCCAGCCGCGATGTTCGCGTTCTCGAGCAGGTCGCGCGCGACGAAGCGGTCGTTCTCCGACGCCTCCGGGTCGTCGAGGATGTCGCGCAACTGCTGCAGGTGGCCGGGGCGCAGCAGGTGCGCCATGTCGCGCATCGCGACCTGCGCCAACTCGGTCAGCGCCGTCGGGTCGACGCGCAGGATGCGCTCCCCTTCGAACTCCGCGGTCGAAGTCCAATCGCCATCGAGGCGGCGCCACGGCGTGTCCGCGGGCGCCAGCGGGTACATCGGCTGGAATTCGAAAGTGGCTTCGCTCATGGGTCCGTGCCGCGCTGCGTGCAGGGGCACAGTCTAGGCGAGCGTCAGCCGATCGGCGGGCGCAGTCCGGCCACGCCGAGCGCCGCCTCGAGGGCTTCGCCGACCCGGAACAGCACGCCCTCGCCGGCCAGCCGACCCCACAGCGCGATCGACGACGGGCCGCGCTCGCCGACCGAGCAGCGCAGGGTCAGGCAGGGGTGGCCGGTGAAGTTGGTCGCCAGCAGCAGGCCGCCGGCGAACGGCGGACTCAGCAGCAAGTCGACCCCGGCGGCTTCCAGCGCCGCCTCGAAGCGGGTCGCCAGGTCGCGCCGGTAGCGGTCCGCCTGCAGCAGTTCGACCGCCGGCACCATCCATGCGCTGCGGAAGACGTTGGGCCAGGCGCCCCCGCCCTGCGCGACCAGCAGGTCGTCTCGCCCGCTGCGCGTCAGCTCCTCGAAGGCCGCGGCGGCCTCCACATAGAGGATGCTCAGCATGCAGTCGTGGGGGCCCTCGGGAAGCGCCACCTCGACGATCTCCGCGCCCAGCGCGCGCGCGGCCTCGAGCGCCGCGGCTGCGGCCGGGTCGGCACGGCGTCCCTCGAACCAGTCCGCGTTCGCGCCGATGCGCAGGCCGGCCAGCGGCTGCTCCGGGTCCTTCGCGACCCCGCCATCGGCCAGCGGCATCGCCTGGCAGGACGCGTCCGCGCCGTCCGGTCCGGCGATCGCGTCGAGCACCAGGCGGGTGTCCCGCACGCTGCGCGCCAGCGGCCCGACCTTGTCGAGTGACCAGCACAGCGCCATCGCGCCGGTCCGCGGCACGCGCCCGAAGGTCGGGCGCAGCCCGGTGACGCCGCAGCGGACGCTCGGTGAGACGATCGACCCGTAGGTCTCGGTGCCGAGCGCGAAGGCGAACAACCCGGCTCCAACTCCGGCGGCCGAGCCGGCGCTGGAGCCGCTCGAGCCCTGCTCGGGGTCCCAGGGATTGCGGGTCTTGCCACCGAACCAGACATCGCCCATCGCCAGCGCGCCGAGCGTCGACTTGGCGACCAGCACGGCGCCGGCTTCGTGCAGGCGCGTGACGACCGCGGCGTCGGCCGTGCCGAGGCGGTCCTTGTACGGCTCGGCGCCCCAGGTGGTCGCGATGCCGGCGGTGTCGAAGAGGTCCTTGGCGGCCCACGGCAACCCATGCAGCGGTCCACGCACCCGGCCCTCGGCCAGTTCCGCGTCGGCGCGTGCGGCCTGCTCGCGCGCCAGGTCGGCGGTGACCGTGATGCAGGCGCGCAGCGTGGGATCGAGCTTCGCGATGCGTGCCAGCGCGAGCTCGGTCAGGCGCGTGCTGGTCACCGCGCCGACGCGCAGCCATGCGGCCTGCTGCCAGGCAGGCGCGTAGGCGAGCGCCGCCTCGTCGTCCGGCAGCGGCCCGGCGTCGCCCGCCGTCGCGGCCGGGCCGGCCACGTAGGGGCCCTCCGGCGCGCCGCCCCCGAGCCAGGGATCGAAGACCGTGGCCGGCGCCAACGCGTTCGGGGCCAAGCCGGCTTCCCGGCGCGCGGCGAAGCGCCGCAGGTTGTTGCGGGCGCTCGGCAGGACCTGGTCGCGTTCCGCGTCCTCGAAGGCGATGCCAGCGAGCCGCTCGGCACCCGCCACGTCGGCGCGCTGCGGCGAATCGTCCTGGGGCGGAGGGGCAGGTTCCTGCTGCATGGCGAGACGCAATGTAGGCCCTTCTCGCGCGGCAGAGTCGGCGGACTTCCCGAATCCCCGTCACGCAAGGTCTGCAGGCGCGACTAAAGTGGAAATCCGTCCCAAGACCGGGACTCACCCCATCAAGACATCATGAGACCCCTCGCATTGCTGAGCCCCGTGCTCGCCGCGGGTCTGCTGACCGGTGCCGCTCAGGCGCAGGATGACCAGCAGGCCGAGATGAAGGCGAAGTACGAGGAGAAAATCAACAAGGAATTCGTCGCCTCCGGCGGCTGGATGCTCGATTACGACAAGGCTGTCGAGCGCGCGAAGTCGGAGGGCAAACTGCTCTTCACGTACTTCTCGCGCTCCTACGCGCCGTGAGGCCCGTGTGACGCACTGGAGAGTGGTGCACTCTCCGACTCCGCCTTCCCGGCCTTCTCCGAAAAGGTCGTCCCCTATCTCAACATCATGACCAAGATCGAGGGGCGTCCGTACGACGACATGCTCATCGACAAGGGCTTCCGGGGCTTCCCGAGCCTGGCGTTCATGGATGTCGAGGGCAACGTGCTCGCGCAGCCCTCCGGCCGTTCGGTCGAGGCCTTCGAGTCGACGCTCGGTGACCTCACCGCGTGGATGGAGCTGAAGAAGCGCGCCGCCTCCGGCGACGCGGAGAAGGGCTTGAAGTACAAGCTCTTCATGACCGAGTGGAACCTCGGCATGCTGACCTGGGACGACGTCCAGAAGAAGGCCGCCAACCTCGGCGACCTGAACGACAAGCAGAAGGCGATGGTCGCTGCCATCAAGATGGACGCCGAGATCCTCGAGCTGGCCAAGGGCATGAACACCCGCGAAGGCCGCGACGAGGCCGTCCGCAAGGCCGGCGGTCGTTTCCACGAGATGATGAAGAACGGCCATCAGCCGGGCGAGCGCGCGCAAAGCGCGTTCTGGAACGGTCTGATGTCCTTCGCCGAACTGGAGCAGGATGCCGATCTCTACGCCAAGTGCGTCGCGCACTTCAAGGAGATGTACAAGGACGAGCCGCGCGCGGCCCGCTACCTCGAGAACCTGCAGAAGAAGCTCGACGAGATGCGCGCGGGCGCCGGCACCACGCCGTAACCCGTGACGCGGACTGGAAGCGGGCGTAGCATCGCTTCCGGTGATCCGCGGCCGCCTCATGCGCTGTCGAACGGCGTCATGAGGCGGCCGTTTCTCGTTTTCCTCGCTGCCGCCGCTACGGCGGCGCTGTTGCTGGTTGCCTGTGGTGGCGGCGCGGACGGTGGCCCCGACGACGGTGCGGGGGTGGCCCACTACGTCGGTTCCGATGCCTGCGCGAGTTGCCATCCGGGCGCGTCCGAGGCCTGGGCGGAGTCGCATCACGCCGCGGCCATGCGTCCGGCGACGCCCGAGCACGTGCGCGGCGACTTCGACGACGCGACCCTCGCGCACCGGGGCGACCCGGACTCGGCGGACGCCCTGGCGGTGGCGCGCTTCCACCGTGATGGCGACCGCTATCTGGTCACCGCCATCGACGCGTCGGGCGAAGCGCGCGAGCAGGAGGTGTTGTGGACCTTCGGCGAGCGACCGCTGCAGCAGTACCTGGTCGCGGGCGAAGGCGGGCGCATGCAGGTGCTGCCCTTCTGCTGGGATACGCGACCGCTGGAGGCCGGCGGCCAACGCTGGTTCCGCCTCAATCCCGCGGACTGGATGCCGCCTGGTGACTTGCTGCATTGGGATGGTCCGCGCGGAGAGTGGAACTGGATGTGCGCCGACTGTCACGCCACCGACCTGCAGCGCGGCTGGGACTTGGAGGCCGAGGCCTATGCGACCCGCTGGAGCGAGGCCACGGTCGGATGCGAGGCCTGCCATGGCCCCGGCTCCGCGCACCTCGCCTGGGCGGACGCGGCCGCCGCGCCGGACTCCGTCGCGGAAGGTGCGCCCGAGATGGAAGGCGACCTCGGTCTGACCGTGCGCCTCGGAGACGCTGACGGTGGGGCTTGGCAGTGGGATGAGGCGTCGGCGCGCCCGGTGCGCAACCCGCCCCGCGCAGAACAGCCGGAGCTGCAGGTCTGCGCGTCCTGCCACGCGCGCCGCACCCCGCTGGTCGACGGCATCGAGCCGGGAGCACCGTTCCTCGACCAGTTCACGCCGGCCCTGTTGGAGCCGGGGCTCTATCGCCCGGACGGCCAGATCCTCGACGAGGTCTACGTGTGGGGCTCTTTCCAGCAGAGTCGCATGCACCAGGCTGGCGTCACCTGCAACGACTGTCACGAGCCACACGGCGGCGGCATGCGCGCGCCGGGGGATGCGCTGTGCACGCGTTGTCATGACGCGCCGCGCTACGACGCGCCGCTGCACGAGGGCCACGCCGCCGGCACACCAGGCAGCGCCTGCGTCGACTGCCACATGCCGACGCGGACCTACATGGAGATCGACGCGCGCCGTGACCACGCCTTCCGCGTACCGCGCCCCGACCTGGCGGTCGCGGCGGATTCGCCGAGCGCGTGCGTCACCTGCCATGCCGACCGCGACGAGGCCTGGGCCGCCGAGGCGGTGGCGTCCTGGCGGGTCGCGGCCGGGCGGCCCGCGGACGTCACGTCGGCACGCGAGCAGCCGTTCGGGCCAGCCTTCCACGCCGCCGACCGCGGCGACCCGCGCGCAGCCGAAGCGCTGGCGGAGCTGGTCGCGGACGTGGACCTGCCCGAGATGGTGCGGGCCAGCGCGCTGTTGCGACTCGCCGCGCTCGGTTCCGCTCGGCTGCCGGGCGCCGTGGCATCCGCCGTCCTGGACGAGACGCCGTTGGTGCGACTGGCAGCCGCACGGGCTGCCGGGAGTCTGCGGCCGGGCGACGCGTTCGTGCTGATCGAGTCGCTGCTGCGTGACCCGCTGCGGGCGGTCCGGGTGGAGGCGGTGCGCACGGTCCTGCCGCTGTTCGCCGACCTGCAGGCGGGGGGCGAGGACGAGCGCTTGCTCGACGCCTTGCTGGCGGAATCCGAGGCGGCGCTGGCGCTGCGCGGCGGCCGTCCTGACGGTCGATTCGAGCAGGGCGTACGGGCGGCACAGCTGGGCCGCGACGAAGAGGCGGAGAACCACTACCGAGAGGCGCTCGCGCTTGACCCTCTGCTGGTGCCGGCCGCGATCAACCTGGCGGACTTGTTGCGCGCCACCGGACGTGACGAAGCCTGCCGAGAACTGCTCGAGCGTTCGCTGGCCGCGAGTCCGACGCCGCTTCCGGCGGCGGCACAGGCGGACCTGCACCACGCACTCGGGCTGGCGCTGGTCCGCGCGGGAGAGGAGGGGGAGGCACTCGAGGCCCTGGCCGCTGCCGCGGCAGTTCCCGAGGCCCCGGCTCGCTACGCCTACGTCCACGGCGTCGCCTTGCTGACGGCGGGACGGACCGGCGATGCCTTGACAGCCTTCGAACGGGGCCTGGACCGCTGGCCCTGGTCGACGGAACTCCTTCAAGGAGCAGCGGATGCGGCGTCCGCGGCGGGTCTCCCGGAGATCGCTGCAGGCTATCGGGATCGCCTGGGTCGCGTGACCCGCCTGCTGGGCGGCGGCTAGCGGGAAGGACTTCGCCCACGCCCGCGTCCCAGAGGCGTAGGGGAGATACCTGGAAGTTTTTCCAAGAAAAGGACTACCTCGGTAGGACTACCTCAGTAGTTTAAGTGACGATGACACGCAAGCACCGGCTCGGCGACCTGCAACTCGCGATCATGCACGTTCTATGGGAGCGCAAGGAGGCCCCGGCTTCCGAGGTCCATGCGGCACTGCTCGAGGAGCGGGGCCTGGCGCCGACGACCATCGCCACGATGCTCAAGAAGATGGAGGACAAGGGCGTGGTCGCGCACCGGGTCGAGGGCCGTGTGTTCGTCTACCGCCCGACCGTCGAGGAACGCGAGGTGCGCACGACGATGGTCGGCGACCTGGTCGGCCGCCTGTTCGAGGGCGACCCGACCGCGCTGGTCAGCCATCTCCTGCACGAGGGGGACATCGACTCCGAGGAACTGGCCACGCTGCGCGCCCGCATCGAGAAGCGCCGCGAGGAGGAAGATCGCGCATGAGCGGGCTGCCCCCCTGGCTCTCGGCTTGGCTGCTGACCTATTTGCTGCACAGCACCGTCTGGTTGGGTTCTGCCTGGCTGATCCTGCGGCTGCACGCGGGGACGTCTCCGCTGCTGCGGGAGCGCGTGTGGCGCGTCGCGCTGGTCGGCAGTCTGCTGTCTCCGTCGCTGGCGCTGATGATGCCAGTCGCCGCGGCCGCGACTCCTGTCGCCGTCGAGGTCGGGCCGACGGAAGTCGCGGGGCCGGCCAGCAACGGTCCAGTCGTAGCGGCGCAGGACGGCACCAACGAGCCGACCGGTTCGCTGCCGGCCGCGGACCCGGGGCCGGTGCTGCCGGACCTGTTGCTCCTTGAGCCGGAGTCGGCTCCCGGGTCTGCATCCTCGACGCTCTTCGCCGAGGTCTCAAGGCGCCTGCCGGCGGCCTGGTTGGGTGTGGCAGGTGCAGGCCTGCTGTTGCTGGGTGTCGGCCATCTGCGCGTGCGTCGCCGACTGCGCGCGCGCAAGCCTCTCGCCAGTGGGCCGCTCCACGCCGCGCTGGAGCGCATGCTGCGTCCGGTTCCGCGCGCGCCTCGCGTGCGCCTTTCGGTGTCGCGCGGCGTCCCGGTCCCGGTCGCCTTCGGCTGGCATCGCGCCGAGATCTGCCTGCCGGAGCGGGCGCTGTCGGGGCTGGACGGCGCCCAGCAGCGCAGCATGCTCGGCCATGAGCTGCAGCACCTGCTGCGCCGCGACCCGCTGGTGCTGGGCGGGGTGCAACTGCTGGCGCGGCTGATGTGGCTGCAGCCGTTGAACCTGCTCGCATTGCGCGCACTGCGCACTGCCGCCGAGGAGTGCTGCGACGCTTGGGCCGCACGGCGCACCGGCGATCCGCTGGCGATGGCCTCGTGCCTCGGCGAAGTCGCGGGATGGCTGTGTCCGTCCGGGCCTCCGCTGCCCACCGCGTGCATGGCGCGGCCGGGCTCGCCTCTCGGTCATCGCATCCATCGACTGCTCGACGCGCCCGACGCGGCTGCTTTGTTGCCGGCACCGCGCCGCGGCGAGCGCATGCGCACGGGCGGCACGCTGCTGGCTGGCGTCGTGATGGCGCCGCTGGTCTTGCCGGCTGCGGCCTTCGTACGTCCGGCCGTGGACGTGCCGATGACGCCGTTCGCTTTCGAACTTCCGGCCGACGACACGGCGGCGGCCGTCGACCTGCTGCGTGTCGAGGCCGGCGCGTTGGTCGACGAGATCGCGGATCTCG
>Ga0316187_10004231_pt1 | contig 12420 bp, 6 predicted proteins | sample CroRivburrow1_MG_FD_204927 | JGI IMG/M metagenome (GOLD analysis project Ga0316187, IMG submission 204927) | Coastal sediment microbial communities from Maine, United States - Cross River worm burrow 1 | ecosystem: Environmental > Aquatic > Marine > Coastal > Sediment | place: USA: Maine...
GAAATGTGGAATCCATCTCTATCTTCCATCATCCTGCTTCCAGCCTCCAGCCTCGAGCCTCGAGCTTCAGACTTCCTATTTCTTACTTCAGTATATCAGTAGATCAGTAGATCAGTAGACCAGGAGATCAGGAAATGCGGAAATGTGGAAATGTGGAAATGTGGAATCAATCCTCCTACATCCTACCTCTTACTTCATACCTCTTACTTCATACTTCATACTTCTTACTTCCTACCTCTTACTTCTTACTTCAGAAAGGGGAACCGGGTAATCGGGTAATCGGTTATCTTTCTTGTATACGGGTAAAAGAGTATACGGGTAAACGGGACACCAGCTTCCAGCCTCCAGCTTCGAGCCTCCAGCTTCCAGCTTCGAGCTTCAATCCAACTCTACCCCTGGCCCCTAAAGGGGAAATCCAACGCTAAATTTCAATCCTCCATCCTCCATCCTCCTACATCCTACATCCTACTTCTTATTTCAGTATACCGGCAGATCAGTAAATCAGTAAATCAGTAAATCAGAGATCAGGAAATGTGGAAATGTGGAATCCATCTCTATCTTCCATCATCCTGCTTCCAGCCTCCAGCCTCGAGCCTCGAGCTTCAGACTTCCTATTTCTTACTTCAGTATATCAGTAGATCAGTAGACCAGTAGACCAGGAGATCAGGAAATGCGGAAATGTGGAAATGCGGAATCCATCCTCTATCTTCTATCATCCATCATCCATCATCCTACTTCCAGCCTCCAGCCTCCAGCTTCCAGCTTCCTACTTCTTACTTCCTACTTCTTCCTTCCTACCTCCATCTACCATCCTCACTACGAAAATCCATGTTGTGCCTTATGATGTGATCCATCGAAACGTTGTGTTGATTTGGAAAATTCATAACGACCATCACCTGCAACTTCCTTGTATTTTGTGAGTAATTGCTGCATCTCATCCTCTTCCATGGATTTAAAATTTCTTGCAGTATTTATATTTTCCTCCAGTTCTTTCATGGAAGAAATTCCTGAGACTAAAGTAGAGATGGGTTGACTCAAAGCATAGCGAAGACATGTTTCAACTGATAACCCTGTTTCTGCTGGTATTATACCACCATGCCCACCGAGACTCTTCATGCCGATTACACCTATATCTTTCTTCTGGCATACCGGAACCACCTGCTTCTGAAAACTTCTATACTCAGCATCCATAATATTTATTGGCATTTGTATGGCATCCCAATCAAAAGGTTTATTCATCATTTTCAAATGAATCCGGGGATCCTTATGCCCGGTAAATCCAATGAATCTGACTTTTCCTGCTTTTTGAGCTTCAATAGCTGCTTTTATTCCTCCTTTATCAAAAGCCCAATCCGGATCATTATCATATATGATTTCATGAAATTGCCATAGATCAATATGATCCACTTTAAACCTTCGGAGACTATCATCCAAATGTTGTTTGGCTCCTTCATAATCACGATCACAGAATTTGGTCATTAAAAAAACCTCCTTCCGTAATCCGTTTTTTTGCAATGCCCTGCCCACCAATTCTTCAGATGCCCCATCATGGTAATCCCATGAATTATCAAAAAAAGTCAGGCCTTCACCTATGGCCTTATCAATTATTTTATAAGCTTCATTATCATCATTCACTGACCTGATATGCCAACCTCCCAGACCCAATATCGAAACATCAACACCTGTTTTACCCAATGGCCGTGTTGGAACTCCGGCTTTTCCCCAGGTAGTATTTGCCAGCACATTAGTTCCTAATGACAATGCTGAGGCAGCAGTGATAGATTTTGTGATAAATGATCTGCGGTTTGATTTTTTGGATCCTTTGTGGTTATTCATATTGGTAAGAATTTGGTTTTGAGATAATGTTAAATTTAAAATTTATTGAGTACAAATCCTAGTAAAGGAATGTAGGGATGCCATATACAAAAGTGATATCAAGTTCTCCTTATAATAGAAGGTTCTGAAATAATATTTGCCTCTCAATATATTCATGCCATTTGATATAATATAAAATTTACATATATTGCTAGTTGCTAAAATCCCTATTTAGTGAAATATACTTTGTTTTTACTGGTCACGCTTATTTGTTTTACTAGTGAAGTTTATGCACAAACTTCTACTATTAGCAGTTTAGAATCCATGTTGGATCAGGCTAAAGATACGGCGCGGATTAATATTTTGATAAAACTTTCCAAAGAATACGCAAAAAGTGACCTGGATCATGCTGATAGTCTTGCTCAAGAAACGCTTTTACTATTGACAAATCTTGATTATCAAGAAGGGATGATCAATTGCCTGAATAATCTATCCTTTATTAAAAGTTCGAAAGGAAGTTATGATGAAGGGTATGATCTTAATGCACGGGCATTAGAATTAAGTGAAAAACTAGGTGATAAAAAATTGATGGCAGATAGTTACAACTACCTGTTTATGATTCATTTTAAAAAAGGTGATTATAAAGAAGCATCTGTAGCTGCTGAAAATTCCATGGTATTGGCTGAAGAAATACAATCAATACGATTACTGGCAGAAGGGAACGATCATCTTGGAATTATTAAAGGGATTAATGGCTATCATGCTGAGGCTATTGAGTACTTTCTACAATCATTAGAGTATTTCGAAGAATTAGGAGATGATTCGAAAATTGGGATAGCCCTGATGCATCTGGGGCACACATTTGAACTTGCAGGAAGTTATGAGCAAGCTCTGGAATATTTGAAGAGATCACTCGATCTTAACATACGAATAGGAAATAAATTCAATGAAGCCTGGTCTCTGGTAAATATTGGTGTTGCTTATTCCAGATTGAATAAGATAGACACAGCCTTAATATATTATGAACGCTCCCTGGAGATCTCTGAAAAAATTAAAGATCAGCGATTGATACTGACTAATCTGGATAATATTGGAGGGAAATATTCGCTAAAAAAAGATTTTGAAAAAGCGAATTACTATTTGCAAAGAGCTTACAAGTTATCTGAAATGTCAGGAGTTAATTCAAGAACTGTTTATATCACGGGAAACCTGGCTGAAAATTACCTGTATATGGGGCTACTGGACTCAGCTAAAATGTTTGGTGAAAAACAATTGGAACTTGCTACAAATAGCGGATTGATTTCAGAACAAAAGGTCGCGTATTATATTCTTGCTCAAATATATGATAGTCTAAATGATCAAGAAAGTGCTAAAAGAGCATTGCAGGATTATATAATCGTAAACGACTCTATTTTCAACGAGGAAAAATCGATGCAAATCGAGGAACTAAGAGAAAGTTATGAATCGGAGAAGAAAGAGTTAACTATTATAAACCTGGAGAAAGAGAAAAATTTGGAAAGATTTAGAAGGAATACATTTGCCGGATTTGCTATCATTGTTTTAGTTATAGGTGGCCTTTTATATTATAATCAGCGGATAAAAATCCGAAAAAACAAAGAGCTTCTGAAAAAGGAACAAGAAGTCGATCAATTAAAATCACAATTTTTCGCCAACATAACCCATGAATTCAGAACACCACTAACCCTGATACTGGGACCTATAGAGATGATGAAATCAGAAGCTATAAATCCCAAGATTCATCAGCATCTGGATATTATGAAGATGAATGCTTTACGGTTGCTGGATCTCATCAATCAGTTATTGGAATTATCGAAATTAGAGTCCGGTTCGCTGAAACTTAAAGCTACAGAGGGGAATATTATTCCGGTCATCAAAGGGATTGTTATGTCATTTGAGTCCATAGCAGAAACAAAACAAATAGAGCTGACTACTGAATCAGCTGAAGATGAAATAAATATTTATTATGATCGAGAGAAACTTGAAAAAGTATTAATAAATCTGCTCTCCAATGCCATAAAATTTACACCAGATAAAGGACATATTCATGTGGAATTACTGAAAATGGGTTCAAACCTTGAGATTCATGTCCTGGATAGTGGCCTGGGAATTCCGAAAGAGGATTTGGATTTTATTTTTGATCGATTTTATCAATCTGATAATACCTCGGGATATGCCGGAACGGGTATTGGCTTGGCCTTGGCCAGGCAACTGATTGAATTGCATCACGGATCCATCCGTGTAAAGAGTGAAGAAGGTCACGGAACCGAATTCATCATTCAATTACCTATGGGTAATACACATCTTGCTGTATCTGAAATAGAAAGTAACGATATAGGAGAAGATTTATCTGATTCAATTGCTGCCGAAAATCATCCAGCCGAAGAAGTGTTGATAAAAGAAATTTTGGAAGGTGATGAAGGTATTGCTCAGAAGCCACTTCTTCTTCTTATTGAAGATAACCTGGATGTAAGAAATTATATAGTGGAAATCCTTGAACCGGATTTCGAACTATTACAGGCCAATAATGGAGAGGAAGGTATTGATCTTTCCGTTAAAACTATTCCGGATATAATCATAAGTGATGTTATGATGCCTGGAAAGGATGGCTATGAAGTTTGTGCTTCTTTAAAACAAAACGAGAAAACCAGTCATATTCCTATTATTTTGTTAACTGCCAAAGTATCCTCTGAAGATAAAATTCAAGGGCTTGAAAACCAGGCCGACGATTACGTGACAAAACCTTTTGTCCCAAAAGAATTATTAGTACGTGTTCATAATCTTATTGATTCAAGAAGAAAGCTTAGAGAAAAGTTTCAACGTGAATTGATCCTTAAACCTAATGAGGTCTCCCTGAATTCTATTGACGAGCAGTTTATCAAGCGGTTATTGAAAATAATGGAAGAACATATCGGAGATGAAAAATTTGGAGTGGAGCAACTAGCCAGAGAAGTAGGGATGAGCCGGTCCCAGATTCATCGTAAAATGATTGCACTTTCCAATCAATCGCCCAATCATTTTATTAGGACTTTCCGATTAACCAGGGCTATGGAATTAATAAAAAAGAAGACCGCCACCGCTTCAGAGATTGCCTACCAGGTAGGATTCAGTAGTCCTTCATATTTTACCAAATGCTTCCGCGAAGCGTATGGATATCCGCCAGGTGAGGTGGACTTGCATTCATGATTTTATAATAAGATCCCCGATAATTCATGCGACGAATTTGATAGCAATTGCGACAAAATTGATAAGTAGTGCGCAGTTGATTGTACTTACTTTGGACTAAAAATTCCACATAAACTGTACAATCATGAAAACATTATTAAAAAGTCAAAGTAAGTATGTATTGCTACTGATCTTTATGTTTCTACTGTCATGTAGTGAAACTGATGATCTAAACCCTGGTGGTCCGACCAATCCTGAAGCTGATGATATCAATGACTATTTTAACAAGTTACCAGATTGGCAAACTGAGACGGTGACACAAAATGAACCTGAGTTAAAAGACGAAATCACTGTAAAAACAGAAGGTATACCTTATAAGTGTGAGACTTACGAAAAGAATCTTATAAGAACTTTACAGAATATTATATCAGTAGAAACCAACTTTGGTGTCATCTGGCCAGGAGCATTAATCCAGGGGAATACGCTGGAGGGAGGAGAAATTCAACCAATTGGAGCAAGTAGAGCACCTGTTACTATTCAAACGGATCTGCCGTTAAATGAAACCTTCAAAGAGGTGAACAACCCCACTAGTGTTTCGATTCAGCAGGCTATTGCTGATTTCCAGGTAGAAGCGGGTCAAATGCCTGAAGGTTCGGAATCAGGAGCAGGTGTAATGAATTTTGTTATTGAGGAGGCCGCCTCTTTTAAACAGTCGATGCTGGCGATGGGAATTAGCGGAGGATTTACTGAACCGGAATCTCAAATTGGACTGGAAGCAAGCGCTAATGTCAGTTTGGAAAGATCATCGAAAGAGCATACAGTAATCGCCAAATTTATACAAGAGATGTTTACTGTTCGTGTTGCCGACGATCTGTTACCAACTCCAGCTGACTTTTTTACTTCTGATGTATCACTGAGCGATATTCAGGGATTAGAAGGTAAAGGTGAAATGGGGACAGATAATATTCCACTCTATATTGAATCGGTTACTTACGGAAGAATCATGCTTTTCACAATGAAATCCACCAATGTTTCGTCTGCAGCGGAGCTTTCAGCTGCATTGGATGCATCTATGCAGGATTATTTAAGTGCAGGAGGCTCGATATCTGACAAACAAGAAGAGATACTCGCAAATAGCACTACCACGATTTTTTCAGCTGGGGGCACTAAGGAAGCTGCGAACGCTGCTATAGCAAATCTTAATTGGAGTGAGTTTTTTAAAGCGGCACCTGCTACAACCGCTGTACCTATTTCCTTTGTGGCAAAAACTTTGAGTGGTAAGAAAATTGTAAAAATTGTCGATAACGTGGTATATGAACAGCGGGATAATTGCCAGGAGCCATATGCCTATGAAATGCGTATTAGCCTCGATAATGTGGTAATAGAAAGTGGTACTTGTATAGCTTGCGAATACTATAGTTCTGTTGCTGAGGATGGAGCATGGCTTTCCACTAACATGGAATCCGGTGAAATCACCCTGGGTGGTACCGTTATTAAACTATTTGGAAGTGGCAAATACGCCTCCACAAAAGAAGATGGATCATTAGCTATTAAATCAGGAATTTCAGGAATTTGGGTTAATTCTAAAAGTACAAATTACAGTTATCCTTTTCCTAACATAGAAACTGGTAAAACAAATAGAAGGGATCATGTATTAACAGAATCAGGTAGATCTATCCGCTTTAGTTACTCAGTTCTTAAAATCCCGATATACTATTAAATGATTTTCATTCCCCTCAAAATCTAAATATTGTAAGATATTGAGAATCATCATATGATTGACAATATGAATATTATTTGAAACGGAGTCTCTATAATTGGCTCCGTTTTTTTATCCAGGTAAATACAATAAGATGATTTATACTTGACTTTTTAATACTCCACTTTGAAGGTGGTCATATAAGATCTTTTTAAAGTGCAAAGATATTTTCATTTGATTCGATGCTTTTCGGTCAAATTATGATAATTTTAAGTATCACTTTTTTAAATACTTCAATGAAAAAAATATATCTTACTATTTCCATTATAATTATGACTGGAGCTACAATTCAATCTCAGAACAATTTTGACCAGTATCCGCAAACTAAGATTTCAAATAAGCATGTGACAATGCTACTTCATCTCCCTGATCCGGAAAAAGGCTCTTATAGAGGTACTCGTTTCGACTGGTCTGGAGTAATTTATAGCTTGCAATATAAGGGGCATGAATATTTTGGCTATTGGAAAGATACTCATGATCCTTTAGTTCATGAAGACTTGAGTGGACCGGTGGAATCATATATAACAGCTGGATTGGGTTTTGAGGAAGCAAAAGCAGGAGGGAAGTTTATACGCATAGGCGTAGGTGTTTTAGAAAAACCTGATGATAAACCCTATCAATGGGATCATACCTATAAAATTCTTGACCATGGTGAGTGGCTTGTAAACCAGGGCAAAGATTGGATAGAATTTCAGCATATATTAAATAGTGATATAGGTTATGGCTATGTGTATACTAAAAGAATTGAGCTAAAAAGTGATGAACCAGGATTTACTATCTCACATTTATTAAAAAATACTGGGAGTAAACATATCGAAACGGACCAGTTTAACCATAATTTTTTAATCATAGATGGCGAGAAATCAGGACCAAATATTCGTTTGAAATATCCTTATGAGATAAGTACCGATGCCGATTTAAAAGGATATATGGAGATTGATAAAGATGAATTGTATTTTGTAAAACCTATGGTGAATGATAATGTGTGGATGGAATTTCAGGGATATAGCTCTGATGTGAAGGATCATAAAATTACTGTCGAGAATACTAAAACAAAAACAGGGGTCGTAATTACAGTAGATAAACCAATATACAGGATGGTTTTCTGGGCTTGTGAAATAACCTATAGTCCTGAGAATTTTATCATGATAAAGGTTGATCCGGGGAAAGAAGATAAATGGGTGTCTGACTATTCATTATTTATAAGGTAATCAATTGAACAATCAATATTACCAATTATTTAATCTTCATAAACATTCGATTAAAAGTGGCGGGATTGGACTGTTCTGCAACCAGGTATCCTATGATTTTTCTGAACGAAAATATCTATTCCAACTTATTGCCGAACAAACTGATTCATTAAAAGTATTGGTTCCGGAACATGGTTTCTTTGCTGAATTGCAGGATCAGGAAATTGTAGATACTATTTCACATTATAAAGAGCTAGCCAGGTCAGCTTCCTTTATTTCAATGTATAATAATTCCTCAAATAGGGTTGGTAATCTATTGAAATTACTGAAGGAGATGAATTTACTGATCATTGACATTCAGGATGTAGGTGCTAGATATTTTACCTATCTTACAACCATTGCTGAGACATTCCGGATCATTAATGATCTGGAATTGGATATTCAAGTCGTCTTATTGGATAAACCAAATCTGGCAGGAAGGCAGGTTGAAGGGTCGCGATTACTATGTGATTTCAAGTCATTTATTGGATGGGAGGGGATACCCCAACGATATGGATTGACCATTGGTGAATTGAGTTTGTTCCTCAACGATCAAATGGGAGGAAATCTCAACCTTGAAGTGATAAAATATAGTCTAGTAGAAGATAATTTGGGAATATATCCTTCCCCGAACATCCCACACCCAAATACACCTCATGTATATCCCGGGCAATGCCTATTGGAGGGGACCAACCTAAGCGAAGGTCGGGGAACGACACGTCCCTTTGAATTTTTTGGAGCTCCTTTTTTAAAGGAATTTATGGAATCATGGATAGATGATTGGAACCTGGAAAACCCGGAAGCAATCCTCAGACCATTGCTCTTTGAACCTACTTTTCATAAATATAAAGGAGAAAAATGTTGGGGCTTTCAATTGCATCCGCAGAAGAACTATCATTCACTTTTGTATTCCTTAAAATTATTGAAAGCAATAAAGGAAGAATGTATTGATTTCTCCTACAGAGAAGGTCCCTATGAAGCAGGATCTGATTTGACGGCCATTGAAATATTAGCAGGAGATGATACCATTCTATCCTATCTAAAAGGAGAGGCAGAATTAAAAACTCTTATTAATAAATTATCGGAAGAAGAAGCAGCCTGGATAAAACTAGTACAACCATTTATTCTATATCCGGAGAAGCTGTATCAAATAAGATATTAATATTTTGTGAACCGATTCACCAGTTCCCCAGGACACCAGTTAGAGTGTCACCATCCTGCTATATTCTTTTCCTCAATTCCTCAACTCCTCAATTATTCACTTTCCATCTTCCCAATTGGCCAGGTTAAACTTTCCAATCTATTATTCAACAATCGAGGAAGCCTTTATTAATCCTGTTTCTCATTTATACCATATATCTTATTAATCTCATCATAAATGGGTTGAATCACGTCTTTCATATCGTATTTCCCATTCAAAATCATTTCTGAATAAGGAATCCTGATACTCGGATCTGGTATTTGTGGCTTCATAGTTGCCTCGGGCGGCCAGATATCTTCATCAACAATCGCCATCCGAACCCGGATATCTTCCTTTTTGATATTCCATACCATATAGTCGGTTGAAAGACTCAAAGGGCCATCATAGGTTGATCGGATGCGATCATTTATACCAGGTTGGGTGTCATAATCATTAAAGAAATGATAGGCTATAGCCATCCGAGGTTCGATAATTGACATCATTTTGCCAAATGCTTCAGGGGCGGTATGAATTTGAGTAGCCACTGATAGGGCACTTTGCGGAGTGAATTTAAACTTTGTAATCATGTCCGGAACGCTGATAAAACATTCGTGAATTGCGATGTCGGCATCTTTAGCGTACTCAGCATACCATATGTTCGGATACGTATCACCTCCGAATACGAACTTGAGCCCATTCCATTCGAGTATGAAACTTACCGGACCGTCTAAAGAATGGATCGCTGGGAAAGACCGAATTGTCACCCCATTCTCCTGGTAGACGATCTCATTTATACCTTTGTAGTCAAACTCGTAGGCCTCAATGTGGTACCCACGAGGATCTGTAATTCCCTTACGGCCATCAAGATCCCAGGTAAGCGCTTTTGACAAGTGCTCAACAGCATACTTTGTGCCTCGCTCCGGAGTATCGCCGCTTGGCCCCCAAACGCGCAATGGTTTCTGGCGGCCAGCCAGCGCACCCCCGACATACAAAGCATCCAGATCACCAAAATGATCGGTATGTAAATGGCTCAGGAAGACCTTATCGATGTGATTATAGGGAATTTGTAGAGCAGAAATACGTTCAGCCGATCCGGTCCCAATATCAAAGACGAACTTTTCTCCATTCCCTAATTCCAACAGCCAGCATGATGCCGCTTGCTTAGGACGAGCTGTAGGCATACCTGTTCCACAGGCAACCAACCTCATCTCATCAGGAGCTAATTCTTCGGTATTTGGAAAGTAGCTATCGCTTTTATTCGGGGCCTCTTGTTCATTCGTTGAAGATTTAAATGCGAAATATACCACCAGCATAATGGCAACACTAAAGCCAGCGATAAATCCAATTGTCATTCCTTTTTTCATAATGTTTCGATTTACCTTGTTTAAAGATGATTTTAATAGGATATAACAGCTTTACCTCAGAGGTAAAATGTTTGTTTTTTGCTTTTTTTCCCTTATTCCCCTTAAGTATCCTCTTGTCTATTTTTGTCCTGAGTTGCTAGTCAAATATCTTGCAAGTTAATTAATTCGAACACAAATGTCAACGATACTTTGATGTAAAATAAATTGTATTAATTAGGCAGGGAGAAAATATTTATATTGGAATTATAATGAAGGATCTTATCATCCCATCTCACTAAGGAGAGATTCTTCACTCCGCCTGGGGCGGGATCAGAAAAGGGAATTGGTGGGAGATTTCGTTTCCTGAGGGAGAATCGTGATCCAATGAACCGATGAACTAATGAACCAATGAACTGATGAGCCAATGAACCAATGAACGATGAATAAATTTGAAACTCAATGCTCATCCGTCCCTTTTCTGAGGGAGGCACGACCGAAGAATCCCCCAATTTGAAACACCTTCCGGGCTTTATGCCGGGATCTTATCATCCCGTCTCACTAAGGAGAGATTCTTCACTCCGCCTGGGGCGGGATCAGAAAAGGGAATTGGTAGGAGATTTCGTTTCCTGAGGGAGAATCGTGATCCAATGAACCAATGAACTACTGAACCAAAGAACCAATGAACCAATGAACCGATGAATAAATTTGAAACTCAATGCTCATCCATCCCTTTTCTGAGGGAGGCACGATCGAAGAATCCCCCAATTTGAAACACCTTCCCGGCTTTATGCCTGGATCCTTTCATCCCATCTCACTAAGGGGAGATTCTTCACACCGCCTGGGCGGGTTCAGAAAAGGGAATTGGGAGAAGATTTCGTTTCCTGAGGGAGAATCGTGAACCAATGAACCAATGAACTACTGAACCAAAGAACCAATGATCTAGTGAACCGATGAACTACTCATAAACCGGCACTTCATCCTCCAAATAGTCAGTTTTCCTGGCACGGTCAATAGTGGCATTTATAACAAATCCGAGCAAAAGAATAACAGATAATAAATAAAGCCATATCATAAAAGCAATGACAGCCCCAATTGATCCATAAAACTTATTGTAACTGGCAAAATTGGTAAGATAGTATGAAAAGAGATAGGAAGCGCCAATGGAGAGCAGGCTGGCGATTACGGATCCTGTATTCATAAAATGCCATCTGTCTTCTACAGAGGGACCAAAATAATAAATTATCGAAATCATTAACTGGAAAATTAACAACAGGATAATGAATCGAAGGGAAATGATCATGAATAGCAGGAAATCCGTATTGAGAATGCCTATATCAAGTAAGAACTCCAATACGATCTGGCCACCAATTAACAATACCATTGCTAAGGTCATAACCATAATCAGCAATAACGTCAAACCAAATGCAACAAGATAGTTTTTGAAAAATCCCCTCGTAAATTTCGTTTTATAGAAATGATTGAAGTTGGTGATCAAAGAGAGCATACCATTTGTGGCGAGATATAGTGAAAAAATCACACCAAAAGATAGAAGATCTCCTCGTGGTTTCGATATAATATCTTCCACTGTACTCCTCACCTGAGAGATCATAGTCAGGTCCAGATCTTCAAAAAAGGTCATGATCGTTTCCTGTAAATTTGGAATCGGGATATAAGGTATTAATGTGAAAAGGAAGATTATTCCGGGGAAAATAGCCAGTGTAAAATTATAGGTAATTGCTTTGGCTCTTTCAAGAATATCATCTTGAGTTAAACTGATAAGAAAGATCTTCATCAATTCAAACAAGGAGACTCTCCGTTTGCCAAAACGAATTTTATCCAGAAAGGCTGAAAATTTTCGCCAGATTTTAAACCTTTCCAGATAATTAAAATATTCTTCGATCATTAAAAATA
>Ga0316187_10004232_pt1 | contig 12419 bp, 10 predicted proteins | sample CroRivburrow1_MG_FD_204927 | JGI IMG/M metagenome (GOLD analysis project Ga0316187, IMG submission 204927) | Coastal sediment microbial communities from Maine, United States - Cross River worm burrow 1 | ecosystem: Environmental > Aquatic > Marine > Coastal > Sediment | place: USA: Maine...
ATCCAGTTGGGCGATCAGGGAGGAAACTTCCTGAGTTCCCGTTCCCGAGGCGCCCACGATTCCGATATCGCCCCGGGGCACTACATTGGCGAAGGCCAGCGGAACGCCGCCGATGATGGCCGTTCCGCAGTCGGGCCCCATGAGCAGCACCCCCCGCTCCCTGGCTTCCTCTTTCAGGGCCTTCTCGTCGGCGACGGAAACATTGTCGCTGAAGATCATGGCATGGAGGCCGCGACGGATCGCCTTGCGGGCTTCGGCCGCGGCGAAATCCCCGGGAACGGAGATCAGCACCAGATTGGCTTCCGGCAAGACCTCCAGCGCCGAGCGCAGGGTGCGGGGCCGCCACTGGACTCCCTTGCTGGTAGCCCCTTTCGGTGCCGCCAGGAGCGCCATGGCCTCGGCCAGCGCTGCCTTGGCCATTTCATCGCTCTCCGCGCGAATGCCCAGGATCAGGTCGGCCCCCGTGGCCGCCTCACCCTCCACCGCGAGCAGTCCCGCATCGGCCATGATCTCCTTGTTGGCGGGGGTGCCCATCATCAGGGCCGCCTCCTGCACTCCGTCAAGGCTGGCCACCGTCCGTGAAATCCGCATCAGCGCGACGGAATCAAGGAAGAATCTCGCCCGCACATGGTTGACCGTGATGCTCATGACACCCCCAATCGTTCGGCCAGGGCCCAGGCGGCCTTCTTGAAACAGTCCATGGGAGCGCGCACCACGCCCGCGCCCACCTGCCCCACTCCCGGTTCCCTGTGGGCGATGCCCGTATTGATGGTCGGCGCAAGGCCGGTCTCCAGCACCAGGCGAATATCGATTCCGGAAGGCACTCCCTGATAATCGAGAGCAGGAATGGTCCACTCCGGATTCTCGGCGAGGGTGATCTCTGCCATGGCGCGGGTTGTGTTGGCGGCCTCCGAGGCTGCTCCGGCGCCCACGAATCCGGCCACGGCCGGTGCCGCGGCCATGGCGAATCCTCCCAGGCCGATGGTTTCAACGATGGTCGAATCGCCCATGTCCGGATTGGCATCCGCCGCGGTGAATCCCGGAAAATAGAGGCCTTCCGGCATTTCCACCGGCGCCGTGAACCATTCGTCCCCGGTGCCGCTCACCCGTATTCCGAAATCGGTTCCATTGCGAGTCATGGCGGTGACAATGCTTGAACCTTCGATATCCCTGACGGGGTCCATGATCGCCTTGCCCAGCACCATGGCCACATTGAGAAAAAACTGATCGTTCCCGGCGATAAAGGCCAGGATTTCGGACAGTTCCTGTCCGGCGCCAACGGTGCGGGCCAGGGTCGGCGCCAGTTCGCGGAGCAGCAGGCTGGAGCACCCAACGTTCCGCTGGTGCATCTCGTCACCCATGGTCAGACCGCGGGCGATCAGGTTTTTGAGCGGAATGCCCCCAAGATCACGCAACGCCGCGCCCAGGGCCGGACCCAGATGGTCACGAAGCCATGCGAGGCGGGCCAGCACCTCGGCATCGTTGCCACCGAACCGCATCACCTTGCCGAGCCCCTCGTTGATGGCGCAATAGGCTTTGTTTCCGTAGGCCCGGTTTTCAACCACCAGCAAGGGCTGGCTGATCGTGGTCATCCCGGTCATGGGTCCGACGGCATCGAAATGGTGGTTGGGGTGGAACTCGAAAGCGCCCCCGGCGGCCATCGTCTCCGCCTCGGCCAGGCTGGCGGCCCAACCTTCGAACACGGCGATCCCCGCGATGGCGCCGCGCATGGGACCGCACATGCGCTCCCACTCGATGGGCGGGCCTGCATGGAGGATCATCCGTTCGGTCAGCGCCGGAATGGCCTCTGAAGCCGGCAAAACATCCACCAGCACCGGGTCACCCCCTAGCATGCGCTCCAGGGCTTCCCGATTGGCGTTTTCGATTATCTCCATCATCCATTCCTTTGGCTTGGTCAGACGCCGAGCTTTGACAGCAGGTCGGCCAGTTTCGGATCGCCGTCCGCCGGTGGCACCCATTCGACATGGATCACCTCGACCCCCTGGGAAGCCAATTCAGAAGCGAAGGCCTCAAGGCCGATGTTGACGACCCTGGGGGGGGCGACAAAAAGGCTGGCCGGGTGTTTGTCCTTCATGAGGAGGCTCCATAGATGTCATAGGCGGCGTCGACACCCGCGTTGGGAGGCGTTTCGAACCCATTGCGCCACAGGACGGCTTGCAGCGCGTTGAGGCAGCGCAGCACGTTGGCCTTGCGGCACACGTGACCCATGGTGCCGATGCGCCAGATCCTGCCATGCAGGGGACCGAAGGAAGTGCCAATCTCGATTCCGAAATCCTCCAGCAACTCGCTCCGCGCCTTGTCTCCGTTCACGGTGGCGGGGATATGAACGCCGGTCACGTTTTCCATGCGGTGGGCCGGATCGCCGAAAAGCTCAAGCCCCATGGCCTCAAGGCCTGCACGAAGCGCCCGGGTGGCCAGACGGTGACGTTCGAAACCCTGTTCCAGCCCCTCGGCCAGCACCACCCGCGCACACTCCCGAGCCGCATAAAGCATCGTAGTGGCTTCCGTGTGATGATTAAGCCGCGCCGGGCTCCAGTAATCCATCAGCATGGCAAGGTCGAAATAGTTCGATGCTATCCGTAGACCCTTACCGTCCTCGAACCCGGGTGGACGTATGCCTGCCTCCAGATGCTTGCGGTGATTGAGGACCTTGACGATCCGGTCATTGAAAGTCGTCGGCGCGCAACCAGGGGGGCCAGACATGCATTTTTGCAGCCCCGCCGTCACCGCATCCAGTTGCCATGCATCGACCTCAAGGGGGTTGCCTCCGAGGGTCGCCGTGGCATCCACATAAACCAGCGCCCCGGCCTCCCGGCATAAGAGCCCGACCTCATCCAGGGGCTGGGCCATGGTGGTGGAGGTATCGCCATGGACCAGGGCCACGATCTTCGGTGCATGAGCCTTCACGGCGTCGGCGATCTGCCCGGGGTCGAACACCTGCCCCCACTCGACCTCCAGGTTCACCACTTCCGCCCCGCACCTCTGCGCAATTTCCGTCAGCAGATGCCCGAACCGGCCGAAGATGGGGACCAACACCTTGTCTCCTGGCACAATCATGGAGACCAGACAGGCCTCGATCCCGGCTCTCGCCGTGCCGTCAATCAACAGGGTCCATTCGTTGCCCGTCCGGAACACTTGGCGATAGAGGGCCATGACCTCGTTCATGTATTCGGTGAACTGAGGATCGAACTGGCCCAGCATGGGCGTCGCCATGGCCCGCAGCACCGCAGGGTATACATCCACCGGCCCGGGTCCCATCAGCAACCGGGCCGGCGGATTCAGGTCACCGAAGAGGTTTGGTGATGTGGGCTTGGGAATGTCCGGCATGACGTGCTGTCCCTATGTTTTCCCATTCATCGCAGGGAGATAGCATCAAGATGCCATCATCCGCCGGTTGATGGAAATCCGCGAAAAGGCTTTTTAGTCGAATCCTATCCCGCACAAGTAACGACCCCGCAACAAGTGACAGGGTACACGCCAAGGAAATTTCGGTGTTTTTTACAAAACAAACAGGGGAAATTGGACCCCATCCGAAAAATCCTTGGTGCCCCCGGCTCTCAGGCGGACTCTATTGGCGAAAAGACCAGAACCTTACCCCCTGCCCGATCCCTCGAAGGGTTCGCGGGTGATTGCCTCGCCCTTGCGGTAAGACACCACGATGAAGAGGATGCAGGCGGTCGTCAGCCCCAGTAAAAGCATGATGAAAAGGTTGAACCTGGAAACATGGAAGTGGTTGGTGCCCATCGCCCAAAGCGCGGGGATGATGACGATCCAAAGCACCCAGAATATGGGGCGGCCCAGGAAGATGTGATTCATGCCCCTCCTTTCGCAACAGACAGGCGAAAAATCCCCCGTCCCCGCACGAGATAGACTGCAATGGTGCCCACGACACCCACCGCCGTGGCCGTATACCCCGACATCAGCAACAAATCCAGTTGGGGCGGGTAGAGGCACAGGAGAGCCAGCACCACCATCAATACCCGCATCAGGGGGTTGAGCGGGCCGTAGAACCAGCCCTCCACACCCGCCGAAAGCACCCACACTCCCGCCAGCGCCGTCACGGCGGAAAACGCCGTCAGCCACAATGGCCCCTCGAACACCAGCGAGGGGTTGTACACGAAGATAAAGGGGACAAGGTACTTGGTAATGCCCACCTTGGCCGATTCGAACGCCGTGATCATAGGCGGTGTTCCGGCGATGGCCGCCGCCGCGAAGGCCGCCAGCGCCACGGGGGGCGTGATGGTGGAGACGACGCCGAAGTAGAACGCAAACATGTGCGCCGCCATGGGCACCACGTTCATCTGCTCCAGGGAGGGCACGATCAGCGCGGCCAGGGTGATGTACACGGCGGTGGTGGTGATGCCCATCCCCAGCAGGATCGAGGCCAGCGCCGTCAGCGCCAGCAGCACGATCAGGTAGCCCCCTGAAAGGGTGATTACCGAATGGGTGAACTTCAATCCCAGCCCGGAAACGAACACCGAGCCGATAATGATGCCCGCGCAGGCGCAGGCGATGGTGACCGGGATGGTGGAGCGCACGCCGGATTCCATGGCCGCGAAAAGGTCCACCGCGCTCATCCGTGTACCCTTGTTGATGAAACTGAGCACGACGATGGTCACGATGCCCCAGAATGCGGACATCATGGCGGTGAACCCGACCGCCAGCAAGGCAATCAGCACCACAAGGGAAAACAACAGGTGCCAGCCCCCCGTGAGCACCTCCAGCGTGCTCGGCAACTCTTCTTTGGGAATGTGCGCGATGCCGTGTTTCTCGGCCTCCAGATGCACCATGAAGTAGATGGTGGCGAAGTAGAGAAAGGCAGGGATGGCCGCGGCCACCACCACCAGCAGGTAGTTGACCTGGAGGAACTCGGCGATGATGAAGGCGGCGGCGCCCATGATGGGGGGCGTAATCTGCCCGCCGGAGGAAGCGCAAGCCTCCACCGCCGCCGCGAAACGGGGGCGGTACCCAAGCTTTTTCATCAACGGAATCGTAAAGGAACCGGTGGTGACCACGTTGGCCACCGCCGATCCGGACACGGTGCCCATCATGGCGCTCGCCACGACGGAAGCCTTCGCGGGACCGCCAATGCGGTGTCCGGTCAGGGAAACGGCAAGATCGATGAAAAAACGCCCGGCCCCGGAACGGATCAGCAGCGCCCCGAAGATAATGAACAGGAGAATGTAGGTCGACACCACCATCAAGGGGATCCCGAAAATGCCATCGGGACGCATGAAGATGACGTCGATGTACTTTCTCAAGGAGGTGGGAGGCCCGTAGAAAAAACTGAAAAAGTATTCCGTGTAAAGGCTGTGGACGATGAAGAAAAGAGTCACCACCACCATGGCGACCCCTACGGTGCGCCGGGTGGCTTCCAGCACCAGCGCAATCATGATCGCGCCCAGAATGAAATCGGAGGTGAGCAGGTCCCCACCGCGCATGTTGAACTCGAACACGTCGTAGAGGGTATAGCCCTGGATATAGATTCCAAGTCCTACCAGAATCAGGTCCACGGAGAATCCGAGCACTCTCTTGGAGTTCCCCGGCGAGCCGGGGACCCTTAATGGATCGGTCCAACTCTTGCGGAACAATGGATTGAGCAGGATCCCCAAAATCAACATCACTGTCAGGTGGGACCCCAGGAAGGAACGGGTTTCAGGCGTTCCAAAGAGGGCCACGTAGAGGTGAAACAACGCCAAGGTGATGCTGAGGATGGAACAGGTCAGGGCCACCAGCATCGGCAGGGAAAACCGCCGGTCGATGAGGACGGACTCCAAAAGGGAGATGGTCTTCACCTCCTCGTACTGGATGCGCTTGGGGGGATTGGCCATGCTGATCGGTTATCCTTAGGTCATGAAGAAAAAAGGGAGGGCCATAGCCCTCCCTTTCCCGATAAATTCAATGGGGCAAAAGTTATTTGACACCCATCTCGTCATAACACTTCTTCGCGCCAGGGTGTACGGGGATCGCGGCGGCTGTGAGCGCCGCTTTCTGGTCCACACTGTTCCAGATTTTCTTCACCTTGGCGAAGTCGTCATGTTTCTTCCAGAACACCTTGCACATCTCGTAGACGAGATTGGTGGGGAGGTCCTTGTTCACGACCATCACCGTGGCGGCGCCGAGGGTGGGAATATCGTTCTCAAGACCTTCATAAGCCGTCGTGGGAATTGTCCCCCGGATGAAGCCCGGATTGTCCTTGAGGATCTTCTCCAGCATGTTCTTTTCAAGCCCGATAAAGCGGATGCCGGGTTTGAAGTTGAGATCGATGAGGGAGGCCTGGGGCACCGAGGTGACGGCCATGAAAACATCGATGTGGCGATCCTTCATCAGGGCGACCGAACTGGAATAGTCAACGAAGTGCACTGTGCCGCCATTGGCCTGGACATCCTTGAAGGAAAAGCCGTGGGCCTTGAGGATCGTTTCCGCGAAGGCGGTACCCGTCCAGCCCGATTTGCCCGGGCTCATGTTCTTGTCCTTCATGTCGTAGAAGGTCTTGATCGAGGAACCCTTGGGCACGGCGACCTGGAAGGCGGCCGGATACAGGGTGGCGAAAAAACGGACATTCTTCTGGGCCTTGGGGAATTTTCCACGACCAGCATAGCCGTTGTAGGCCGTATGGCCGTAGGACCAGCCGATTTCGGCGTTTTTCTGGCTGACATCCTTGATGTTGCTGACCCCTCCGCCCGGGCCATTCGACGTGGAAATCCCCTTCACTTCCTCGTCCATCACCTGCATGATCTTGGCGCCCAGGGGATACCAACTTCCCCCTGAAGGTCCGGAGACCATCCGCACGAAGGTGTCAGCGGAGGCCAACGAGCCAGCCAGCATCAGGCAGCCGACCGCGATCAACAGTTTCACCATGGTTTTCATTCTTGCTCTCCTTATGGAAATCGAAAAAAAAAATTCAGCGCCAACCCGGAAGGCGCTCCGTTCCAAATGGACGCACTCGGCAATCGATCATCAGGAATTCCTGGAAGCTAATATCCCATTGGGTTTGAATATTCAATGATGGCCATCAGACCCATTTGCCCCCAGGATGGAAAGAGGGATTGCAAATTTCTGAAATGTTGGTTTTTTTCATTTGATTTCAGGACTCTGGATCGGCGAAGGGAGAATTTTCCATGATCATTGCCGTCAAATTGATGTTTACCCTCGCGACCCTGTTGTATTTATGGGGATTTATCATGCGCCACCGCAACAACGGCCTCCACCGGAAACTGATGGTGCTGGGACTCCTCAGCACGCTGGGCATCGCGGTGGTTCTCGTGGTCGGCGTACACGGATTCTCCGCGGGGTATGGCCCATCCTCCTGGCTCGGGGACGTGTTCGGCGGTGAGATTGGTGCGCGGCGGGTTTTGTTGGCCCACCGCGGATTTTCCACCCTGACCCTGATTCTGATTGTATCCCAGGTCGTTACAGGTCTGTGGCGCCACCCATGGCATGGGGGCCTGGGCAAGGTCGTATTCCCCATGTGGTGGATCAGTTACCTGTCCGGCATGGCCTTCTTCGAATAAGAGGCAAAAGGGTTGTCGCAGCAAACTGGATCGATTCCAAAGGGTGCCTGGTAAAAAGCCACCCGAAATCCCCTTCTCATCCTGCAAGCCGTCCCGAAAAACCAGAACCTGGGAATGATTCCCAATGAACCCTGAAATGGGGCTCAAATGATTGCTGAAGGCTCAGCCCTCCTACCTCCCAAGAGTTATAATGTTGCAACACTTTAAAACATGCTCTTTCCTTCGACAGTTGGCGAGTTAATTCCTTCTCAAAAAAACATTCTTATCTCGTTATTGTAATTGAGGAATTCCCGAACTGTAATCTCCATGTAAATCAAATTTTTGATCTTTTAATATTCCTTTGGAAACGGAAAAATAAATTTTTGAGTTATTTTTAATTTCGATAATATCAATTTTTCCGGTCAACGACGAACCGGCCATATCAATTTGACTCCTTTCTACCTTGAGAGCCTTTTCACCATTCAATGATAACAACGTTCCTTCAATTTTGGAATCCATTGCATATAATGCGATACCAGAAGACAATACTCTTACATTATCTAATATTACACTGGAGTTAATGATGGTTATGGAACGTGAAAAAATATTCTCCAACCTGGCGTCTTCACAACCATTTATTATAATATTCCTATAATTTCCAACCAACAGGATATTGTTCCGATGGGCGCAATCAGTGTCTTCCAAATCATTCAAGGGAATAGCAGGCAATCTTCGAGATTGAAAACTGCTCTCTTTCAATTTCCTAAGTAGGATTCGATTGAATTGAATCGGTTCCTCATTCATGGGCACATGCCCAATACCAGGAAGGACGGTCAAAGAAGCATTTTCCATTAATTCCGCAAGTATTTTCCCCGTACGCAATGGTGCAACCGGATCTTGTTCCCCCCAAATTATGTGGGTAGGCACTTTTATCTCTCCTATGGCTCGGGAGAAATCCTCCTCCAACAAAGACAATGCCGCATTTAGTGCCGATCTATCCTTCAGGATATATTTTCTCGAAAGATCATTCTCCAGTAAAAACTTTGACAAATTTGGACGTCCATCACTGGACTCCAGTAGCTTTTCACCCATGACGTAAATAGGCAGTCCCAAGTAATCTATGAAGCTATCGATGGAGGTAAATCCATTAAAAGACTGATTTAATAATTTGTCTGATTTGGCTCGAATAAGATGTTTTGTAAAAACGGGGCGGAATAGAATCCCCGCTACATCTACGAGGATTAATTTTGATACTTCATCTTGATAATCGTGCGTAAAACGCAAGCTTATGGCGCCACCCATGGAATGACCCATGATAATTATTTTTTCTGTCGTAAATCGCTTAACAATCCAATGAATAAGTCGACTGTAATTTGAGGGTGAATACAGGCTTTTGTTTCCATCGGAGCGGCCAAACCCTGGCAAATCGAAGCTGATAACGTGGAAATTATTTTCCAATGCCGGTATGACATTCAACCAGTCATCCAAACCGGTTTGCCCAAGGCCATGAACCAATATAATGATTTGCTTGTGGTTTTTTCCAGCTTCTACAATATGAAGTTTTCCATTGAAAACTGGCTCAGAAACAAAAGAAGATCGCCAATGGGCTGGATATTTTTTATTCGAAAGAGAATTAATCGGAGTGTTTTTCTCGGATTGGCGGGTATCTGCTGAGATTAAATCATAACACCCGAAGGTGATGAGAATTAATAATGCTTCTACAAATAGTATGAAATTAATTCTTGCTGCTTTTCTTTTCAACATCGCGTTTGTCATATATTGAAAATAAAAGAAGATAATACGTTATAATTTGAGAATTCGACGTTGTTCAATCCAATGGAACTGCCATTGTCATCACGCCTGATTCAGGTATTAGTTGACCATGGTTGCCTTATCATTGATCTTACATTCCACCGTCATAATGTAAAGTCCGACATTTATCGAATACCTTGATATTGTTTCGGCCTTGCCTCCTGTTATTTGCAATAAATTTTAACGAGAATTTATTGGAGTCCAATATCTCTCAAACCCCTTTGAATTTAAATTTTTGTTTTAAACGGTTAAGGCGCGGGAGTTATTAAGGAGTTTCTATACGGTTGTTGAACGTTTCCGCCCTCGCCTCCCCGAATTCCCCTTCCCATTCCAATTATTCGGACATGAACGAACTTCGAATCCTGGAGAGGAAACCTTCCCATCGACTCTCCCAGGGCCGAGCATCCCTCCTGGTGGTCCACGCTGGGGGTGGTGCTGTTTGGGATGAGTGCGCTGGTGTACAACAATCTTGCCATCATAAGGCCCTACCGGGGGGGGAAGCGCAGGTCGGGGTAGGCCATCGTCCATATCGGTGGCCAAAGTGGCGGAGGATGAGATATGCGATGCTCGAAACATGTTATCGTGACAACTGTCCCGATGATACCCAAACACAGGAGGGCCTTTCAGGTCCTTTGTAGGGATCGGCTGGTGCGATGGCCGCCGGAATCCCCCTGGCTCCCCAGGCGCATGTCATGAAGCCAGACCCAAAATTCCTGTCGATTGTAAAATCTCAACCCCTCCCACGCTCTTCACTTCAACCCTGAGAGGTTCCATGTCCGGCGATTTGTTCATCCACAATGCCAGGTTACCCGACGGCAGAATCGGCGACGTCGAAATCAGCGCAGGCCTGATCTCGCGGATCGGCCCAAGGCTGGACCCAGTCCAAGCAAATGTCGAGCGGGTGGACGCGGAACAGGCCCTGCTTCTTCCGGGGTTTGTGGATGGACACATGCATCTGGACAAATCCCTCTACGGCCTCCCCTGGGTGCCACACCGCGCAGGGCCTGCGGTCAGCGAAAAGATCGAAGCGGAAAAGGAGATTCTTAAGGAATTCAACATCTCCGTGGAGGATCAGGCGGCCAGGTTGATCCGACTCGCCATCAGCAAAGGGACAACCCATATCCGCACCCATGTGGATATCGACACGGAAAAAGGGTTGCGTCATCTGGAAGGGGTTTTGGCTGCCTGCGAGACACTCAAGGAGGCCGTTTCCATTCAGTTTGTAGCCTTCCCCCAAAGTGGAGTCATGCGCGACCCGGGCACGGCGGAATTGTTGGAAGAGGCCTTGCGGTCAGGGGCCGATTTGGTGGGGGGAGTCGATCCCGCGGGCATTGATTCCGATCCCAAAGGGCAACTTGACGCCATTTTCGGCATTGCCCAACGCCATGGCGTGGGTGTGGATATTCATCTCCACGATCCCGGTGAACTGGGGCTGCATCAAATTGGCCTGATCGCCCGTTACACCCAAGAACATGGATTGGGAGGGCGGGTGGTGGTCAGTCATGCCTTTTCCCTGGGAACCTTGGAGGCGCCCCGCATCGCCCCCATGGGTGAAATGTTGGCCGAAAACGGGATTGCGATCATGACAACCGGATTCGCCCACACCCCCGTGCCCCCCGTGCACGGATTGCTGGAGGCCGGCGTGACCGTCTTCGCGGCGTCTGACAATATCCGCGATTCCTGGTCCCCCTTCGGGAACGCCGACCAGTTGGAGCGGGCCATGATGGTGGCGCAACGATTCAACTCCCGCACCGACCAGGGATTGGAGGAGGCCTTCTCATTGGTGACCCATGGCGGCGCGCGCGCGTTGGGCCTTGAACATTACGGATTGAATCCCGGTTGCGGGGGGGATGCCGTGTTGGTTGAAGGCACGTGCATCCCCGAGGCCGTGGTCACCCGCCCGCCCCGCAAGCTGGTGGTCAAGGCCGGCAAGGTCGTGGCCCGCGATGGTGTCTGCCTGGTTTAATGCGTACTCAGGTTAGTGGGGAGCCAGGAGCTGTTTTTCGAAGCGAGATACCAACCGCACCAGAGGCCACAGGCATACCAGATAGATTGCCGCGGCCATCACCAGGGGAGTCGGATTGTAGACGAAACCCTGTGCCAGCTGGGCTGTCCGCAGCAATTCCGGCAGCGCCACCACTGAAGCCACGGCGGTCGCCTTGATGACCTCCAGCGTATTGGTGGTCAAAGGAGGGATCACATTGCGCACGGCCTGGGGAATCACCACATAGATCATGGTCTGGATGGCGTTGAGTCCGGTGGAGCGGGCCGCTTCGGTCTGTCCCTTGTCGATGGACTCAATTCCCGCACGGAAGATTTCGCCGTAATATCCCGAAGCGTTCAGGACCAGCGCCAGCACCACCGCGCTGAAATCATTTAACTTGATGCCCAGAAAGGGCAACCCGAAGTAAATGAGGATCAGCAGCACCAGAGGAGGGAAGGAGCGGATGAAATCCACGTAGAAGATCAACAGCAGATTGAGCCACCGGACATGGAAGTTGTACAGCACCGCCACTAGCATGCCGACCAACATGCCAAGGGGGATCACGACGAACACCAGCTGCACGGTCACCCAGAATCCCTTGAGGATCAAGGGGGTGAATTGCACCACCGTTTCCCAGTTCAGGAAATTTTCGACAAACAATTCCCACATATCGATCTACCGTTTCCAGGAACCATAGCGATTTTCGATCCATCGGCTGAGCCGCACCAGCGGAGCAAACAGGATCAGATAGAGGACCGCGCCCATCATCAGGGGGGTGGGGTTGGCCGAAAGAGCCACCGACCCGGTCGCGGATTTGATGATTTCCTGCACGGCCACGACCGAAGCCAGGGAAGTGCCTTTGGTGATGGCAATGGTGCGGTTGGTAAGTGGCGGGATGGCCAACCGAATCGCCTGGGGAACCACGACATATCTCAGTGCCTGAAGAAACGTGAGGCCCGAAGAACGTGCCGCCTCCCATTGCCCGCGCTCCACCGATGTAAATCCCGCCCAGAAGATTTCCTCGTTGAACGCCGCGAGAATCAGCCCCAGACTGAGCGTGGCGGACCAGAAGGAACCCAGGGTGATGCCCGCGTAGGGCAGTGCGAAAT
>Ga0316187_10004233_pt1 | contig 12419 bp, 8 predicted proteins | sample CroRivburrow1_MG_FD_204927 | JGI IMG/M metagenome (GOLD analysis project Ga0316187, IMG submission 204927) | Coastal sediment microbial communities from Maine, United States - Cross River worm burrow 1 | ecosystem: Environmental > Aquatic > Marine > Coastal > Sediment | place: USA: Maine...
TAGGAAACTAAATGCACTCCGGCAGAACCAAACGCCAGCTCGCACATCCCTACGCAACCGTGCAGTGAGATAACATCCAAAAGAAATCAGGGTAAACAGCGTTGCCAATGAGGTCATGCGTTGCACGACATAGGTCACTGCCTGAATGTTGAGCGGATGCAGCAAAAAGAGGGAAGCTGCCACAAGGGCAAAAAAAAGTTTTTTTTCTAATCTGTGCGGGCATGATGCCCCTACCCCTGCAAACAGAACAGCCACCCAAACCAAAGCCACCCCAACCAGCAGATGGATGATGAGATTTACCCAATGGTATCCAGCGGGATTCAAACCATCAAATAGATGGTTAAACGCAAAACTTAAATTGGACAGTGCCCGAGCTTGTAGCAGCGCCTCCTCAACCGCTTGCCTTACACCACCCAGCGAAAGCTCTTTCCAATGCAGCGCAGGAACTTCAACGATATTATTTAGATCATCAAAATAAAAACCCGCCTTCATGCCCGGTAAATAGACCAGAACAGTAAGCGCAAACACCAGGCCACCTAATAGCAAAGGGAACCATAGCGACTGAGCAAAAACCTTAGGGCGCGGAGTTTCTATGCTCAATTCGCTGCCACCCCTTATCTGCCCAACGGATTTCACGCGTTGGCCAGTAGTGATTGTCAGGTTTCAGGGTAATGATCCTCTCACGACCAAACAGATTGATCGTTTTAAGGCGCACTGAATCATGCCCCTCTCTCTCCTTCGCAAGTTTTAGGAAACTATTTAGATCAGAAACAGGCTCATCATCCAGCGCAACAATTCGCAACAGTGGTAGTAGCCTGTAGCGGCTGGCTGGGGAGCCACGCCACACGAAAGAGACAAAGGCACCTTCCGGGCTTACACTACGTTGGGCTGCAAGCGCACGGTGTGGTGCTTGCAGTAAAGCACCCGCCCACTGCACGATATGATCCGTCCCCCGCCCAGTATAGCGAACGGTTGGTACTGTTAGAGTCAACTCCTCACCTGTTCGGATGATAGTTACCTCTACTGAGGGTTTATTGCTTAGCTTTTCTACATCATGAAAATCATGCACCCTTTGCCCATCAATCGCGACCAAAAGGTCACCCTCTTTAAAGAGCTCTGCTGCTGGAGTACCCGCGACCCTGCGCCCAATAGCGAGGAGTTGTCGGTGATTTCCATTTTGCTGCATCTTATCTGACCAGCTTGAAGGCAACCCTAGTTTTCGCGCCTGTGAAAGTGTAACCGCAAACAACTCCACATCCAGTGAATAGATCTCAATAACCTTGCAGCAGCGCCATTGATCCAATAGGTCTTTTAGTAGCTCAGAAGGAAGACCTGTATGGAATTGCGTGAAGTCACCCCCATAATGATAAGAGAAACTGGCCCACAATGCCTGCACCCGCCCCTGTTCATCTGACAAGACTCCGCCCAGCATTGGGGGGGGATTATTGATATTGATCGACTCTATATTGGTCTCACGAAAAGCCGGGACTTTAGAGAGTGGAATCTGCAGTGGCTCAATGGTTGCCACCTGGAGATCATGGATCTGCATCCGTTGACTTTCCGTAACGCCAATAAGGCCTACCTTATCACCTGGAGCCAGTGGTTCCGTATTTAGCTCAGCACTCTTCACCGGCGTATTACCTAACAGTGTGGGGTCATATTGAACAAAAGCCAGGTTATGAATTGGATGCACAAACACCACCTCACCGGGTATCTCAACCGCACCAGCAAAGGTCAAACGCACATCACCCATCGCAACAGGCACTGTATTACGGTCTGTAACCAATAATCCATTTTCAGCATCCAACACCAATCCAGCACCTACATAGTGGTTTCCAGCAACACCGTCCATTCGATAAGGCACATCAAAAGCAATATAGGCCAGCGAGGACGCTATGCGCTGAAGCCTTGGATCGCTGCGTGATTCAAAACGGGCAGTGCCCCCCTGTACATCTACTGTGGCAGCTTCCGTTGGCACCACTTTACAATTCCAATAGCCTACTGTGTCATCCCGTTTGCAATGGTCAACTGGAAACCAGCGCCGATCAATAGTCAACACCGACACCTGCTCCCGCGTGGGCTCTCGAAAATCGTAATAACGCACTATCACTTCCTGCCCATCGGCCAGCCCAGCCAAAATCTCGGTAAAGGCATCCAAGTCTGGCGTATCTTTTTCATCCAGCTTAACAATGACTGATCCACTAAATACTGCTGCACGACCAAAGATATAGCCTGGTTGCGCTACATAGACGCCCTGCAGAGGTTTATTCAGCTGTCGAGCCTGCTGATAGGAGAGATTATTGATCACCCCTTCACCGAAGGAGAGAAAACTATCTGGTGTCACTTTGTGCAGGTCTGCAACTGGGACCACCAATTCCAATGGCTGACCTGCCCGCTCCACCAGCAATTTGACACTGCTACCAACACGCTCATCCAGCAATGCATCCAGCTTGGCAAATTGATTGATCCATTCGCCTTCCGCCTTCACCAAAATGTCACCCGGTTGCAAGATGCCATCAGCAGGTCCCTCTGGCAACACAACTGAAACCACCAGCATGCCTATCCCCATATCTGTGGCACGGAGTTGCTGTTCTGTTTCTGGGCGCAGACCCAGCCTACGCAGCTCATAATAGGGCTTATACCGGAAGGTCGTCAGTAACCCACCTCGGGTTACCGGTTTGCCTTGTTGGATCAGCTTCAGCGCCCGCTCCACACGATCTAGTGGCAAAAAGAAACTTGAAGCCGCTTTTTGATTGCCTCCTGCATTCAGGGCCAGCACATTGCCCTCAATATCAACAACCGGAGAGCCTGATGAGCCGCCGCTCACCCCAGAAGCCGCCTGAATATAAAAGGTATTGAAGTCGTTATAACGGCCTAAACCATAGAAGGGAGCTGAACGGTCCAAACGCGCCAATGTACCTGCAAGAATAGAGCGCTGCTCTCCAGCATCGTTTCCAATGACCCTAATCTCGCGCCCCACCTCCACAGCCTCAGGCTTCAACTTCAGCGCCTTTGGTTGAATATATTTCAATGCCTTTGGATCAAAACGAAAGAAGCCAAAATCATGGATCGGGTCTCGGTAAACCGGGATCAGCTCCACATCTTCACGGTTTTCAAAGAAGGCCTCAGCAACAACTGGCCCAGGTTGAACGACATGCCGGTTGGTCAGGATCAATCCCTGTTCGGCATCTACAATAAAACCTGTCGCCTCAGTGCTGCTATTGGTCGCTGTATCAAAGGCCCGCGCGGCATCCACACGGATAGCCACAACCGCTGATGAAACCCGTTGTACCGTTTCACCCCATTGATCTGGCTCCTGGCTCCATGCCGGGAATACCGTAAAAAATGTAAGCAGAACATAACCGGCGAATAAAACCCTTTTCATTACATAACCTCGGCTGCTTTTTCTATGGTGATTTATATTTATTAATTGTTATATCGACAACATAAGCATTTCTTTTACTGCAAAAAAGAAGGGGCCAAAGGCCCCTTCTTAAGTACTGGCATTACAGGTAGATCAACCCTGTTCAATACCCTTCATGCTGAGGCGGATCCGGCCCTGCTTATCAACTTCCAGAACCTTGACCTTAACCTTATCTCCTTCAGAAAGCTTATCGCTGACCTTCTCAACCCGCTCTTCACAGATCTGGGAGATATGTACCAAGCCATCTTTGCCCGGCAAAATGGTCACAAAAGCACCAAAGTCCATCAGGCGCGCAACTTTACCATCATAAATGGTACCGACCTCTACATCAGCAGTGATCAGTTCGATGCGCTTTTTAGCCTCTTCACCTGCAGCCCTATCAACAGAGAAGACCTTAACCATGCCATCATCATTGACGTCAATGGTAGCGCCTGTCTCTTCAGTAATGCTGCGAATGGTTACGCCACCTTTACCGATGACATCACGGATCTTGTCCGGGTTGATCTTGATGGAGAGGATGCGCGGCGCATACTCTGACATCTCTTCACGATGTGAGTCGATATCCTTACTCATCTCACCCAGAATATGCAGACGACCCTCTTTTGCCTGGTCCAATGCAGCTTCCATGATTTCACGGGTGATGCCTTGGATCTTGATGTCCATCTGTAGCGCGGTAATACCACCAGTGGTACCGGCTACCTTGAAGTCCATATCACCAAGGTGATCTTCATCACCCAGGATATCGGTAAGAACAGCAAAGGCACCCTCATCTTTGATCAGCCCCATAGCAACACCGGCCACTGGTGCCTTAATAGGTACACCGGCATCCATCAGCGCAAGACTGGTGCCACAGACACTGGCCATAGAGCTTGAACCGTTGGACTCAGTGATCTCAGAGACAACACGGATAGAGTAAGGAAATTCCTCCATATCTGGCATCACAGCCTGGATACCACGCTTAGCCAGACGGCCATGGCCAATCTCGCGTCGCTTAGGGCCACTCATGAAACCGGTCTCACCCACACAGTAGGGAGGGAAGTTGTAGTGCAGCATGAAACGCTCACGATACTCACCTTCCAGTGCATCAATGATCTGTGAATCACGCTCGGTACCCAGAGTGGTAACTACAATGGCTTGAGTCTCACCACGGGTAAACAGTGCAGAGCCGTGGGTGCGATCCAGTACGGTAGTACGTACTTGGATTGGACGTACGGTGCGAGTGTCACGACCGTCGATACGAGGCTCACCTTCCAGGATCCTGGAACGAACAGTGCTCTTCTCCAATGCAGAGACAGCATCACGTACCTCTCCCTCAGGCAGGGCTCCCTCTTCATCGCCACACAGCTGCTCGACAACAGAAGCACGAATCTCACTCATACGATCCTGACGAGCCATCTTGTCAGCAATTGTATAGGCTGCCGTTACATCTGCTGCACAGCTTGCTGCTACTTTTTCAGCAATGGAGGCATCTTTCTCAGGTGCAGTCCAATTCCAAGCTGGGTTACCCACCTCTTCAGCCAGTTCATTGATGGTCTGAATGGCAACCTGCATCTGCTCATGACCAAACAGGACAGCGCCCAACATCACCTCTTCAGATAGCTGATCTGCTTCAGATTCGACCATCAGCACAGCACCTTCGGTACCTGCTACAACCAGATCCAAATCTGAACCTTCCAACTCAGATCGAGTGGGGTTAAGCAGGTATTGACCATCTTTATAACCAACGCGAGCTGCGCCGATAGGGCCATTAAATGGCATGCCGGAGATAGCCAGCGCAGCAGATGCACCGATCATGGCTGGAATATCAGGGTCAATCTCTTTATTCAGAGAAATAACGGTAGCAACCACCTGCACCTCATTGAGGAAACCCTTTGGAAACAGAGGGCGCAAAGGGCGGTCAATCAGACGGCTGGTGAGGGTATCTTTCTCTGTTGGACGTCCTTCGCGGCGGAAAAAACCTCCAGGGATGCGACCAGCAGCATAAACACGCTCTTGATAGTTGATAGTCAGAGGGAAAAAATCACGGCCAGGCTGTGCCTCTTTCTTTCCTACCGCAGTCACCAGGACTGTAGTGCCTTCAACATCGATAATGACAGCACCATCTGCTTGACGAGCTATCTCACCCGTCTCCATGGTGACCTTGTGGGCACCAAGTTGAAACTCTTTTTTAATCTGGGTCACTATATGATCCTCAGTAAAGTAGTCGATTAGCGGCGTAAGCCAAGACGGGAAATCAGTGTACGATAACGCTCAAGATCTTTTCCTTTCAGGTAATCCAGCAGCTTGCGCCGCGAATTAACCATGCGTACCAGGCCGCGACGGGAGTGGTGATCATGCTTATGATCAGCAAAATGTCCTGTCAGCTGGTTGATACGGTTTGTCAGCAAGGCAACCTGGACTTCAGGCGAACCTGTGTCACCTTCGCCACGCTGATACTCTTTAACGATTGCACTCTTTTCTTCTGCGCTCATTGTCATGAGAAAATTCCTCAGTTTAAGTTAATAATAATGGTCATTCGACCGGGTTGCCTCCCCAACAATGAGTTCAGGGAGACATGCTAAGGTTCAAGATACAAGGCTCAAGGTGCAAGCTATTTTCCATATTTTTTGCACCTTGGGCCTTGTACCTTGAGCCTGAATTTACATCAATCTTTTTGGCGCCACCTTGCCGTCATCTTGGATCGTTCCTACACCAAGAAACCCATGCTCGCCTGCATAGAGCCGTACCCAGCCATCCGTTGGGGCCTGGGGAACCAACACAGGTTGCCCCTGGCGCAGGTAGTAAGCTGCATCAGCGGTCAATTGAATCTCAGGCCAATCTGCTACAGCACTATCCATAGGCAGTAATAGCTGATCCAGGGTCTCCATCCCTTGCTCTGCAGCTGTTTCAATAGCTGCCATATCGACCATGCCATCAACACTAAAGGGGCCAACTTCGGTGCGCCGCAGTGCTGAGACATGCGCCCCACAGCCTAATCGCTCACCAATATCCTCTGCCAAGGTACGAATATAGGTGCCTTTTGAGCATTTCACATCCAGCTCAAACTCTGGCAAGTCCGCTGACAGCAGGTTTATTTCATGTATGGTAACCGCGCGGGGCTCACGCTCCACTTCAATGCCCTTGCGCGCCAGCTTATAGAGTCGTTCACCATTATGCTTCAATGCTGAATACATAGGTGGCAGTTGTTGAATCTCGCCTGCAAAGTCATTCAACACCGCAGCGATATCCTGCTCGGTGATGCCATCACAGGGGCGCGTCTCTACTGTTTCACCTTCCGCATCAGCAGTAGCTGTAGTGACACCCAGCTTTACCTTTACTGTGTATCGCTTATTTGCATCCAGAAGATAAGCCGAAATCTTGGTGGCCGCGCCAAAGCAGATCGGCAATAAACCATCTGCCAGTGGATCAAGGCTACCCGTATGACCTGCCTTGCGGGCACGAAAGATCTGCTTAACCTGCTGCAGAGCAGCATTTGAGGATATCCCCAAGGGCTTATCCAACAACAGGATGCCCTGAACATCGCGTCCGCGTGGTTTCTGGCGTCGACGACCCATTACTCTTCCTGGTGCTTTGCTTGATCTGTCTCTACTGCCTCTTCAATCATTGCAGAGAGATGGGAGCCATGTTCAATAGAGTCGTCATAGACAAACTTTAACTGAGGGATTGTTCTTAACTTCATTCGATGACCAAGCTCGTGGCGCAGGAATGAAGCGCTTTTATTCATGATCTGCGTCACTGAAGCATGATCATTCTCACTGCCCATGGTCGTAAAAAATACCTTGGCATGTGAAAAATCACGCACAACACGTACTTCCTGGATGGTCACCATACCCAGACGGGGATCCTTAAGATCATCACGAACCAAAACTGACAGTTCGCGTTGCATCTGTGATCCAACGCGCTCTGTTCTACTAAACTCTCGAGCCATATTAAATATCCGTTAGATCTCTCTCGCTACTTCAGTATGCTCGAAAACTTCAATCTGATCGCCTGGCTTCACATCATTGTAGTTCTTCACGCCAATACCGCACTCCATGCCATTCTTGACTTCCTGGGCATCCTCTTTAAAGCGGCGTAGCGACTCAAGTGCACCTTCATAGATAACAACATTATCGCGCAGCACACGAATAGGATTGTTGCGTTTTACAACACCCTCAACAACCATACAGCCGGCAATAGAGCCCAGCTTTGAAGAACGGAATACATCGCGCACCTCTGCCAGGCCAACAATCTCTTCACGAATCTCAGGAGAGAGCATGCCAACAATGGCATTCTTAACATCATCAATCACCTCATAGATGATGCTGTAATAACGGAGATCCAGCTCTTTATCTTCAATCACCTTGCGCGCCGAGGCATCTGCACGCACATTAAAGCCAATCACAATAGCATTTGAGGTGACTGCGAGATTGGCATCGGACTCGTTAATACCACCAACACCGGAGGCCACCACTTTGACCTTAACATCATCAGCACCAATCTTGGTCAGCGCATCTTTAAGCGCCTCCACACTACCCTGTACATCAGCCTTGATAATCAGATTGACGTAGTTGACCTCGCCCTGCTCCATCTGGGAGAACAGCTCATCAAGCTTAGCGGCCTTTTGGGCTGCCAAGCGGCTATCCCGCAATTTTTCCTGGCGGAGCGCTGTCACTTCACGAGCCTGTCGCTCATCAGCTACGGCCATGGTGTCGTCACCCGCGTTAGGCACGCCGGAGAGGCCAAGAACCTCAACTGGAAATGATGGGCCTGCAGATTTAACCGGCTTGCCACTCTCATCAAACATGGCACGCACCCGACCCGATTCCTGGCCACTGACTAGGATATCACCGCGATTAAGCGTTCCAGATTGCACCAGTACAGTTGCAACCGGGCCGCGACCCCGATCAAGTCGGGATTCAACAATCACACCACGCGCAGGACCTTCGACAACCGCTTCCAGCTCAAGCACCTCTGCCTGCAGAGAGATAGCATCCAATAAATCATCAACGCCCAACCCGGTCTTGGCGGAGACATTCACAAACATGGTGTCGCCACCCCAATCCTCAGGAATCACATCCTCTTGGGATAACTCTTGCATCACTCTGTCTGGATTAGCTTCAGGCTTATCCATCTTGTTGACAGCGATCAGCAGCGGCACTTCTGCGGCTTTTGCATGTTGGATGGCCTCTTTGGTTTGAGGCATTACACCATCATCCGCAGCCACAACCAGCACGATAAGATCGGTAACCTTTGCTCCACGTGCGCGCATTGCACTAAATGCGGCATGTCCAGGCGTATCAAGAAAGGTGATCATGCCTTTTTCGGTATTAACGTGGTAGGCGCCAATATGCTGTGTAATACCGCCAGCCTCAGCATCAGCAACATGGGTGGATTTTATGTAATCCAGAAGCGATGTTTTGCCATGATCCACATGCCCCATAATAGTTACAACAGGCGCTCTTGATTCCTTGTTTCCTGATTCTTCGGCCTGTGTGAGCAACTCATCTTCCAAGCTCTCCTCTTTAGCAGCAACGGCTTTATGTCCCATCTCTTCAACTACCAGGGTAGCCGTGTCACGATCCAGAATCTGGTTGATCGTCACCATTGAGCCCATCTTCATCAGCGCCTTAATCACTTCCGGCGCTTTGATCGACATCTTCTGGGCGAGATCGCCTACTGAAATATTCTCAGGAATCTCAACAGTATGAATCACTGGGGCTGTAGGCCTCACAAAGCCATGTTGTGCATCCGCCTGTTGGTGAGATGCAGCTGACTGTCGTTTAGCTGCTTTTGGCTTGCGACGACCACGCTTTCCAGCAGAGACATGCAACTCTTCACGTCTGCGTGTCCCTTTACCTTGCCCCTTATCAGACTCTTTCTCTTTTGGTTTTGCCTTGGATTTAGTCCTGGCGGGTTTATCAGCGGACTGCTCTTTATCCTTTGCAGGCTTGGCAGAATCGGCACTTTTAGCCCGCTCGGCAGCTTCATTAGCAGCAGCCAATTCACGCGCTAGCTCCTCCTGTTTGCGTCGTTCTTCCTCTTCTTCCTGCAGGCGTTTCGCTTCTGCTTCAGCCCGTTTGGCTTCTTCATCTGCTTGTTTTAGTGCTTCCTCTTGTTTCCTGCGCTCCTCTTCTGCAGTGCGTCGAGCCTCATCTTCCTGCTCTATTTTACGCCTTGCTTCTGCCTGCTCTGCGAGTGCTGTTTTTGCAGCTTCAGCTTCCAAAGACTCCTGCTCATTATCGGTAGCAGTGCTCCGCTTAACATAGGTGCGTTTGCGGCGCACTTCGACATTCACTGTTTTACCACCACGTGCCCGCGCGCTTGCAGCTGCTCTGCCTGTTGCCCTCCCAGCTTGTGCAACAGGCTGGCGCAGTTGGCTAACTGTTTTCCGCTTTAGTGTGATCTTTTTAGGCTCGCCTGTCGAAGGCTCACCAGATTTACCATGGCTATCACGTAAGTAGTTCAGCAGATTCAGCTTTTCTTCTTCTGAAATACTGGCATCCGGATCATTCTTATCTACGCCTGCATCACTCAGCTGGCTTAGCAGACGATCGACAGGAATACCAACATCTGCAGCAAATTGTTTTATTGTCACTTCGTTCATTTGGATGAACCTCCAGAATACCCTTTATCCCTGTTGCTCTTCAGCAAACCAGGGCTCACGTGCGGTCATTATCAACTTTCCAGCACGCTCTTCATCCATGTCATCAATTTCCATTAACTCATCAATGGATTGCTCTGCCAGATCGTCCATGGTTTTAATATTAAGGCTTGCCAGCACATAAGCTAGCTCTTTATCCATGCCCTTCATCTCCAGCAGGTCTGCCTCCGGCTCTACCTCAGAAAGGACCTCCTCCTGTGCAATAGCTTGAGTCAATAGCACCTCTTTAGCTCGCCCCCGAAGCTCTTCAACTATAGCTTGGTCGAACTCCTCAATTTCAAGCATTTCACTCAATGGCACATATGCCACTTCATCAATGGATGAAAAGCCCTCTTGAACAAGAATGACCGCAACCTCTTCATCAACATCCAGTTTTTCCATAAAATTGTCGACCAGAGCACGCGTCTCATCTTCACTCTTTTCAGCGGCCTGCTCAACAGTCATAACATTTAAATTCCAGCCGGTTAATTCACTCGCCAGCCGCACATTTTGACCGCCTCGCCCAATGGCTTGCGAAAGCTGATCCTCATTCACAGCCACATCCATGCTGTGCGAATCCTCATCAACTACGATTGAAACAACCTCTGCTGGTGACATGGCATTAATGACAAACTGGGCCGGATTCTCATTCCATAGAATGATATCGACGCGCTCACCACCTAATTCATTTGAAACTGCCTGAACACGAGATCCACGCATGCCAACACAGGCACCTACAGGATCAATGCGCTGATCAGTAGCACGCACAGCAATCTTTGCCCGCAGCCCAGTATCACGTGCAGCATCAATGATCTCTATAAGGCCTTCACCTACCTCAGGTACTTCAAGTTTAAAAAGTTCGATCAGCAGCTCAGGACAAGTGCGGCTAACATACAGTTGTGGTCCACGCTGTTCTGCCCGAATGTCGTAAAGATAGCCTCTAACACGATCACCTGTTCTAACAGATTCACGGGAAATCATCTCATCTCTCGGGATTAATGCTTCAGCATTTGCACCCAGATCCAGCAAGACTTGGCCACGATCCACCCGTTTGACCACTCCGGTAACAAGCTCACCTTTGCGTTCCTGGTAGGCTTCAACAATTTTCGCTCTTTCAGCTTCACGAACCTTCTGGACAATAACCTGTTTTGCCGTTTGAGCAGCAATTCGGCCAAAAGTGATTGACTCAATAGGCTCCTCAATATACTCGCCAATCTCTATCTCAGAATGATTCTGGCGTGCATCTGCTAATAGTATCTGGGCATCCGGATTATCAAATTCTTCATCATCGAATTCTTCAATCACCAGCCAGCGTCGAAAAGTCTCGTAGCTACCATCTGTACGGTCAATCGAAACTCGCACATCGATGTCACCAGGGTTTTTCTTGCGCGTAGCCGTAGCCAGTGCAACCTCAATTGCTTCGAATATGACCTCTTTGTCAATAGATTTCTCATTCGAAACCGCATCAACAACCATTAATATTTCTTTATTCATCTATTCCAATTCCTAATCAGAATTCTGGTATGAGCCGTGCAGACTCAATCTGATCTAACGGCAAATCACATCTTCTATCTTCTATTTCGAGGACAACATTGTCGCCCTCAACTCCAGCCAGGACGCCTTCAAATTTACGGCTACCTTCCAACTTGATACGCATTTTGATGCGCGCTGTTTTTCCTTTATAACGATCAAAATGTTCTTTATCAAACAACGGCCTATCTAAACCTGGCGAAGAAACCTCCAAGTCATAATTGGCCTCAATTGGATCTTCAACATCGAGCACACCACTTACTTGGTGGCTAACAGCAGTGCAATCATCCAACGTTATTCCCTTGCTTGTATCAATATAGATCCGTAATAAAACAGCTGCTTTTTTCCGGTTCAATAACTCAATACCTACCAACTCATAGCCCATCGGCTCAACGACTTGGCGAATTATCTGAGTCAAATTGTCAGGAGCACTGCGCATTTAAAACCACGTCTCTAATAAGGCACAAACAAAAAATGGGCCAAAGGCCCACTTCAAATAATCCAATAACCGCTTGACTTATAGTATAACCGAAACACCACAAACCAAGCCCGAAAAAAAACCCCGATCACGGGGTTTTTTTTGTTTATTTGGTAGCGGGGGCTGGCTGCCAACGCTGTCTACCTTGCTGGTAACAGCCTACGACATAACCTCAAAACCACTCACCACAAGCGCGCTACTATCGGCATCCGAGGGAGTTCGCGCTTTCAAGGATGCGGAGTATACCAGCATACCCCCTACTTCTACAACGGGGGTGAGCTAAATGAGCAACAATCATTCAAGCTCCAAAACCAAATACCCTGCCCCGTTTTCCCTGCGCCTATCTGATGAAGAGCGCACAGGGC
>Ga0316187_10004234_pt1 | contig 12416 bp, 8 predicted proteins | sample CroRivburrow1_MG_FD_204927 | JGI IMG/M metagenome (GOLD analysis project Ga0316187, IMG submission 204927) | Coastal sediment microbial communities from Maine, United States - Cross River worm burrow 1 | ecosystem: Environmental > Aquatic > Marine > Coastal > Sediment | place: USA: Maine...
TTCCCGGATGTCGATGGCGCATTAGCTGAGCCCGATGGCCTGCTCGCGGCGGGCGGAGATCTCAGTCCAGAGCGAGTACTAGTCGCGTATCGCCGTGGCATTTTTCCCTGGTATGAGGAAGGCCAGCCGATCCTTTGGTGGTCGCCAAACCCTCGCTGCATATTGCGCCCTGAGAGCTTTCATGTTGCCAAACGCCTGCAGCGGCAAATCAGACGATCGCCGTTGACTGTTTCCTTCAACAGCGCATTCCCGAACGTCATTCGTGCCTGTGCTGCTGATCGTGCATCGCAAAAGGGAACCTGGATAACACCGCAAATGCTAAGCGCGTACGAGCGACTGCACGATGCGGGGTGGGCGCATTCAATTGAAGTCATGGACGGCAACGAGCTGGTCGGAGGCGTATATGGCCTGTGCATTGGCCGCGTGTTTTTCGGCGAATCGATGTTCAGCGCACAGGCCAATGCCTCAAAAATCGCATTATTTGCGCTGACAAAGCACATGTTGGCCAATGGCATGCCTCTCATCGATTGTCAGGTTGAATCACCGCACCTGCTAACTCTGGGAGCCACGATGATGCCCCGTAATGAGTTCGTGCGGACTCTGAATGAAGCCTGCGTGCCGGCGCTTATGCATCAAGATTGGCCGTCCGAAACCATTGAGGCCGCGCAATTACTCGAGAAATAGGCACGAGTTGCATTGCAATGGAGCGTCCGTTTCTGCACAATTCGCGTGCCTTATAGAGTAGAGACCAACAGACCTTGGCTAAAGAAGAAGCCTTACAGATGGAAGGAGTCGTCACTGAGACGCTCCCCAATACGACATTTCGGGTAGAACTCGAGAATGGTCATATTGTGACCGCGCATATTTCTGGAAAAATGCGCAAGAATTACATCCGCATTCTGACCGGTGACAAGGTTACGGTCGAACTCACGCCGTACGACCTCTCGAAAGGTCGCATCGTCTACAGAGGACGATAATTTAAGGCAGGTGCTCCAACTCCTTGAGCACCGGTTCCGAATCCAGCTTCAACGTATCGTTCTTATCGACAGTGATACGCACGTGCCCTCCATCCGCGAGGCTGCCAAATAGCAATTCCTCGGCGAGCGGCCGTTTGATGTGCTCCTGAATAATCCGCGCCATCGGCCTCGCACCCATCTTCGGATCGTAACCTCGCTCAGCAATCCATTGGCGTGCAGCGTCATCAAGCTCGAACGTGACATTGTTGCTATCGAGTTTTGCCTCCAGTTCCACAACAAGTTTATCGACAACACGTTTGACTGAATTGATATCGAGCGATGCAAATTGAATGATTGAATCCAGACGGTTGCGAAATTCCGGAGAAAACGCTTTGCGAATTATCTCCATGCCATCGCTGCTGTGATCCTGCTGCGTGAATCCGATAGACGCCCGACTCATTTCCTGAGCTCCCGCATTGGTCGTCATAACAATGATGACATTGCGGAAGTCTGCTTTACGGCCGTTGTTGTCCGTCAGTGTGCCGTGATCCATTACCTGCAACAGCAGGTTGAAGACTTCCGGATGCGCTTTTTCGATTTCGTCAAAAAGTACGACTGCATGCGGGTTTTTGGTAACCGCCTCAGTGAGCAAGCCACCCTGATCGAAACCTACGTAACCCGGCGGCGCACCAATAAGGCGAGACACAGCATGTCGTTCCATGTACTCGGACATATCGAAGCGAATGAGCTCGACACCCATGCAAAGCGCGAGTTGGCGAGTTACTTCCGTTTTACCGACACCCGTGGGACCGGCAAAAAGAAACGAACCAATAGGCTTGTCTTCTTCACGTAGCCCCGAACGAGACATCTTGATCGCAGAACCCAGGGCTTCTATGGCCTGGTCCTGACCGAATATCGTTAGCTTGAGATCGCGCTCGAGTGTACGCAAAGCATCCCTATCCGAAGATGAGACACTTTTCGGAGGAATCCGGGCCATTTTTGCGACAACGTTTTCAACCATATCGACGGTTACGCGATTACCCCGCTCCGATTCAGGTTGCAGACGCAGGCTGGCACCCGCTTCGTCAATCACATCGATAGCCTTGTCCGGCAAACGCCTGTCATTGATATGACGCATCGACAGCTCTGCTGCCGACTGCAGCGCATCCGAGTCATATTTGATGCCATGGTGTTCTTCAAAGCGGGATTTCAGACCTTGCAGAATGGCCACAGTCTCTTCGAGACTCGGCTCCGGCACATCAATTTTTTGGAAACGTCGCGCGAGCGCATGGTCTTTCTCAAAAATTCCGCGATACTCAGAATAAGTCGTGGACCCTATGCAGCGGATCTCGCCGTTGGCCAGCACCGGCTTTATAAGATTACTTGCATCCATTACACCGCCAGATGCCGCACCGGCTCCGATAACGGTATGGATCTCATCGATAAACAATATTGCACCGGGGTCTTCGCTGACTTCGGCAATTACACCCTTGAGGCGCTTTTCGAAGTCTCCACGGTACTTGGTGCCCGCGACCAGCGTGCCCATGTCGAGTGCGTAAATTGTGGAATCACGCAATATTTCCGGGACGCGCTCCTCCGTAATCATCCGTGCAAGGCCTTCGGCAAGCGCGGTCTTACCCACGCCGGCATCACCGACGTACAACGGGTTATTTTTACGGCGACGGCACAAGATCTGAACGGTTCGCTCAATTTCAACTTCCCGACCTATCAAGGGATCGATCTTGCCGTCCATAGCTCGCTGATTGAGATTGGTTGCATATTGCTCAAGTGGCGATGCCTCCGGCTCCACCTCGCTGTCGAGCGATGACTCTTGCGCATCTCCACTTGACTCGCCGGGCACCTGCGGCAAACCGTGCGAAATGTAATTGATGACGTCGAGCCGTGTAACGTCCTGCAGATCCATGAAATAGACTGCCTGCGACTGCTTTTCACTAAATATGGCAACCAGGACGTTGGTACATGTGACCTCTTTCTTACCACTCGATTGGACGTGGAAAACAGCGCGTTGCAACACGCGTTGAAAACCCAGTGTGGGCTGAACATCCGTATCGTCATCCTCCGGCAACAGCGGCGTTTGCTCCTCGATGAACTCGGTCAATTGCCTGCGCAACTCGGAAATGTTTGCGTTGCAGGCTTTGAGGACTTCATAAACCCTGGGAACCTCGAGCAACGCGAGCAACATATGCTCGACTGTCATGAACTCATGACCACGGTCACGAGCCTGCTGGAAGGCCTCGTTCAGGCAAAACTCAAGTTCGCTGCTTAACATGTAGCTATATTAACCTCTTCAAGACTCTTCCATCGTGCATAACAACGGGTGCTGGTGCTGCTTGGCAATGCCCATCACCTGCGCAACTTTGGTTTCTGCGATCTCATAATTGAAAACACCGCAGACGCCCTTTCCTTTTGTATGTACTTCTAACATAACCTGCGTTGCGCGAGTACGTTCCATTCCAAAAACGGATTCAAGTATATCGACAACAAACTCCATCGGCGTGAAGTCATCGTTTATGAGCACTACGCGATACAACGGAGGTCGTTTTACCTTGGGACGCGCCTCCTCTACGGCAAGGTCGTAGCCATCAGCGCGGTCTTTGTCGGGTCGGTTTTCGCTCATCGGTCTAATTTCTATCTCTATTTATGCTGGCATATGTCACTAAATTAACCCAGCCCGGTTTCTGAAGGGTTATTATATATGGGCTCAAGATGTCGATCTCCAAGTCTGAATCATGATTTTTTTGCGATTGCAGCAATTCGATCCATGCTCCGGCGATCGACTATGGGAGGGACCAGGGTCTATATCCTTGCAAAATATAGGTTTTTCGCCCTTTCGGGCTTGTTTGCAGTCGTCGTCAACCCGTATCATCTTGGCGCTGCGTTTATAGCTTCATCAAGTTCAACAAAACTAAAGTCCGGTTAATTATGACGAGCGAAGCAAAATGGTCCGATTTCGCAAGCATGGAGAGCGCGAAGACACTCGCCGCTGCCAATCGCTTGCTGCCGCCATGGGTTAGCGTGCTGCTCGTTGTCGTCATTGCCTGGCAACTGGCTCGGCTCATCTGGCTGCTCGTTCCGGGTCCGGCAGCCGGCGACGCCATTCAGGCGCCACCTCAGCAGATCTCTTTAGCAAGCGCCGCAGCTGGTTCAGTCATCGCCCAGGATATAGCCGACGCCCATATCTTCGGCGTAGCAAACAGTGAGTCCGAATTCGCCTCACAACCGGTTGTCACTGAAACCGATAACCTTAGTGATACGCGCCTGTCCAATTTATCACTCAAGGGCACTATCGCATCGTTACCAGCCGCAATGGCCGTTGCCATCATTGCCGACGGTGCCGATGAAGAAAAAGTCTATACGATCGGTCAGTCCGTAACCTCGGGCGCGACACTTCATGCGGTTTACGCAGACCGGGTCGTTCTCAACGAAAACGGCGTACTCACCAATCTCAAATTGCCGAAAGACTTCCCCAAAACCGCGGCAACGGTCACCAGGCGTGACCCGGCATTGCGCCGAACCGGTAACAATACGCAAAGCATCCAGTCTGTTGTCGCCAAGAACGTCTCGCGGCTGGCCGATGTTATTCGTCCGACGCCGTATTTCGTTAACGGCCAGCAGCAGGGCTATCGAGTCTATCCAGGCCGCAATCGCGAACAATTTGCCTCGCTCGGCTTGCGCCCGGGCGACTTGATCAAAGACATCGATGGCCAGGCGTTATCTGATCCGTCGCAGGCAATGAAAATTTTTCAGTCAATGGACAGCGCAGATCAGGTATCCGTCACAGTTGAACGCAATGGACAACCACAAGTCCTTATACTTAGCACCAGTCAACTCGACCTTGGGGACGAGACAGAACAATGAATAACAAGCTACCCACATTATCGAGAGCCCGGCTCATTGTCGCGCTTACTGTCTGCAGCCTTCTTGCATTGCCGTCTGCCTGGAGCCAACAGGCTACGGTTACGCCTAACTATAAAGAAGCTGACATCCGTCAGATCGTCGAGGCGGTCGGTGAAGTAACGCAGAAAAACTTCATCATTGACCCACGTGTAAATGCCAAAGTGACGATGTTGTCATCGACACCAATGACACCAGAAGCGTTTTACGAGGCGTTTCTTTCGATCTTGCAGGTCCATGGCTATGTCGCCGTTACTTCCGGCGATCTCATCAAGATTGTGCCTGACGCAACTGCGCGGCAGTATGCCGGTCCGCTTGGTACATCCAGTTCTGCCGGCGCGGACGACATCGTTACACAGGTTGTTCAGGTCCATAATGTCGGTGCTGCACAACTCGTACCGATTCTGCGGCCGCTGATTCCACAATACGGGCACCTCGCGGCGCACCCAAGCTCGAACATGCTGATTATTTCGGATCGCGCCGCCAACGTGAATCGCATGGTCACAATAGTCCGACGCATCGACCAATCCAGTGACGAGGACATCGAGGTAGTGCGGCTTACGCATGCGTCAGCTGCGGAGATTGTCCGAATCCTCACAACTCTCACACAACAGCCACGCGCCGATGGCGTGCCGGTCACAACAAGCCTCGTAGCCGATGCGCGCACGAACAGCGTGCTTATCGGTGGTGACAAGACCGAGCGGCTAAGGCTACGTGCGCTTATCGCACATCTGGACACACCACTTGAAGATGGCGGCGATACGCAAGTGCGCTATCTGCGTTACTCCGATGCGGAGGAACTCTCCACAAAACTGCAGACTCATTTTACGGCTCAATTACAAGCTACGACCGGACAGGCAACTGCCGCTGCGACAGCCAATTCGGTAAGCGTCTGGGCCGATACCCAGACGAATGCGCTGATCGTTAATGCACCGCCGAAGATGATGCGATCGCTGATGCAAATCGTCGACAAGCTCGATATACGGCGTGCACAGGTACTGGTTGAGGCAATTATTGTCGAAGTCAACGCTGATAAAACCTCGGAGCTCGGCGTGACATGGGCTATCGGAGGTACCGGCTCAAATTCACCTGCTGGTGTCACTAACTTTCCTGACTTCGGACCGGGTATCGTGCAACTTGGTGCTGCGGCCGGCAGTGGTGGACAGGTCGATCCAACCGGCTTGATCGGTGACGGGCTCACGATGGGCCTGGGTCGCGTCAGCGACTCTGGTATCAGTTTTGGTGCGATCATCCGCGCGCTAAATGGCGACGCTGACACCAATATCATTTCGACACCGTCCATCGTTACTACGGATAACGAAGAAGCAACACTCAACGTCGGTCAGGAAGTGCCGTTTGTCACCGGCTCATATTCAAATACCGGAAACGCTGGTGGCAGTGTCAATCCGTTTCAAACTATTCAGCGTCAACAGATCGGCGTCAAACTGGCTATAACGCCGCAGATTAATGAAGGCGATTCACTGCTGCTGAAAATTTCGCAGGAAATCTCGAACCTTGCCAGTTCCGCGGCCGCAGTCGACCTGATTACCAATCAACGCATTATTGAGACGACCGTCATCGTCGATGATGGAGAAATACTCGTACTGGGTGGCCTTCTTGAGGATGTGCTTCGAGAAACTGAACAGCGTGTGCCGGTACTTGGACGAATCCCGATAATCGGGAACCTGTTTCGTAGCCGTAAGACTGACAAGGTCAAGACCAACCTGCTCGTCTTTATTCGGGCCAAGATTCTTCGCGACTCGTCTCAAACATCATTCGAGACTAACTCTAAATACAACCAAATTCGCGACATTCTGGAAAACAGCCAGGGTTCGGGAATCGCGTTGATGCCGAAGCTGGACAGGCCCACCCTTCCGCCACTCGAGAGCGAAGAGCAGCCGAGCCAAGATGACGAGTAACGATCAACCTGTGACCAGCCGCGTTTTACCCTTCTCGTTCGCGAAACGTCACGGAGTTCTAATTCGCGAAGTTACTGGAGACACCGCCGACGCGGTCTATCGCCCCGGGGCAACACCACTGAGTCTCGCAGAGGCGCGCCGCTTTGCCGGCATTCCGCTGAATCTTTCACGAGTGTCAGCTGACGTCTTCGACGCGTTGCTGCAGGAGTCGTACGAGCAGGGTAGTAACAAGGCCATGCACATGGTCGATGGACTGGACGACGAGTTGGATCTGACCCAGGTTGCTCAGGAGTTACAGGGCCCGTCAGATCTTCTCGAGAGTGACGATGATGCGCCGATCATTCGCTTCATCAATGCAGTGCTGACTGAGGCCGTCAAAGACAATGCTTCAGACGTGCATATCGAACCGTACGAAAATCGGCTCGGTGTTCGCTTCCGAATTGACGGCGTATTGCGTGAGGTTCTCGAAACCCGGCGTGCACTCGCGCCCCTGGTTGTGTCTCGTATCAAAGTCATGTCCAAGCTCGACATCGCCGAAAAACGCTTGCCCCAGGACGGTCGCATTTCCCTGCGCATCGCCGGTCGAGCGGTTGACGTGCGTGTATCAACGATGCCATCAGGACATGGCGAACGAGTGGTTTTGCGGCTTCTGGACAAACAAGCCGGCCGACTGGAACTGACGTCACTTGGTATGGACGCCGATAGCCAGACAAAAATGGACAGCCTGATCCACAAGCCGCACGGCATTATTCTCGTCACAGGACCGACAGGCTCCGGTAAGACGACAACACTGTACGCCGCGCTCGAGCGAATTAACGACAACACACGCAATATCATGACCGTTGAAGACCCGATCGAGTACTTTATCGACGGCATCGGCCAGACACAGGTCAACACGAAAGTTGAAATGACTTTTGCACGTGGCCTTCGCGCCATCCTGCGACAGGATCCGGACGTGGTGATGGTCGGTGAGATTCGCGATTTGGAAACCGCCGAAATTGCGGTGCAAGCCAGTTTGACGGGCCACCTCGTGCTATCGACTCTGCATACCAACACAGCATCGGGCGCCGTTACGCGGCTCCGGGACATGGGTGTCGAACCCTTCCTTCTGTCGTCAAGCCTTATTGGTGTGCTGGCGCAGCGCCTCGTGCGTGTCCTTGATGACACGACCAAAGTGCCACACACGGCGACTGAGTACGAATGCAATATTCTCGGTGTCGATCCCGCAGACCCGCCAACTTTGTACCACCCTGGGGAAGGAACGAATGGCGGCTTCGTCGGACGAACAGGTATATACGAACTCATTGCTGTCGACGACGAAATGCGCGCAATGATTCACAACGGTGTGAGTGAACAGGACCTGGATCGCCATGCCAGAAAATCCGGCCCGAGCATCCGCGCCGATGGTCGTCGCAGAGTTCTCGAAGGAACAACCACGCTGGAAGAGTTACTGCGCGTAACTCGAGAGGACTAACGCAGGAGCATGGGTGCCTACGAATACGTTGCACTGGACAAAGCCGGCAAAGAGTCCAAAGGACTAATTGAGGGCGACACGCCCAAGCATGTCCGGCAGATTCTTCGTGAACGTCACCTGCTTCCCGTTCAAGTTACTGAGTCTGCGAAAAAAGAAGCCCGGCGACAAAGCAGCTTCTCCTTGCGCAGCGGTATGTCATCGGGAGAACTCGCGCTTATTACACGCCAGTTGGCATCGCTGTCCCAATCGGGTCTGCCGCTTGAAGAAGCCTTGCTCGCCGTCGGCCAGCAAAATGACCAGCCGCGCACGAAAAGCATTTTGCTCGGCGTGCGCTCCAAGGTAATGGAAGGACACTCTCTCGCCGATGGATTCGGAGAGTTCCCGCAGGCCTTTCCCGAGTTGTATCGCGCCACAGTTGCCGCCGGCGAGCAATCGGGTCATCTGGACATTGTGCTCGAGCGACTTGCCGAATACACAGAGGCGCGGCAAACCCTGCGGCAGACTGTTACAAACGCATTGATCTACCCAATCGTCCTGGTGGTAATGGCCGTCGCCATCATCAGTTTCATGCTCGCTTCGGTCGTACCAAAGATTGTCGGCGTTTTCGAAAATACAGGCGGCGAGTTACCGGGTCTGACCCGCGGACTCATCGCCAGTAGCGACTTTCTTCGCGACCACTGGTTCTTGTTGATCATCGGAGTTGGAGCATTTATCTATGCTGTATGGCGGTTGCTACAAAAAGATGGTCCAAAACGTCGCTATCACAATTTTTTGTTAAGGATGCCGATTGCGGGCAAGCTGACTCGCGGCATCAATACCGCCCGATTCACGCGCACGTTGAGCATTCTCGCCGGTAGCGGTGTACCCATTCTGGACGCCCTGAAAATCGCTGCGGAAGTTATCGAAAATCTGCCCATGCGCGATGCGGTAAACGAAGCAGCATTGCGTGTGCGCGAGGGTGCATCGATTAGTGGCTCGCTGGACGAGAGCAAACTATTTCCGCCCATGATGATCCACCTGATCTCAAGTGGCGAAGCCGGCGGCCGTCTCGAAGAAATGCTTTCGCGGGCGGCAAGTAACCAGGAAAGAGAGGTTAATGGCCTGATCGCGACATTGCTCGGCATCCTGCAACCGCTCCTGATTGTAGCCATGGGCGGTATCGTAATGATGATCGTCCTGGCCATACTTCTGCCTATCTTTGAGATCAACAATCTGATTCGTTGACCGAACGACTCGGCCCCCGGCAAATAACTTTTCATAAAAGCAAGACTTATGATCTTGCAGCCCGTTTTCTTTCGCGGTATATAGTCAGTACATGGCCACATGGTCTGTTATCTGTTGATCTGATTATTGCGCGAGGGCACAGCAATGAACGGTGAAGTTATTGAGGACGAAGAGCTGGATGATGTCGCAGAAGACATCGAACTTGACGAAGATATTTTAGATAACGTTGGTGATATATCGGTTGAGATAAACGTCGAAGAGCTTGTTGCGAAAATCGAAGCAGATGGCGATGATGGGGCAGCAAGAAAGAAAGAGATTCACCGTCGTCTGGAAGAGATAAACGAGCGTCGGGCAGTGGAAAGGGAAATAGATAATACGTTCAATTTCAACCTGGACGACGATATTTAACTTCGGTCGCTATTGTTAGCGGAAGTCTCTTGACGTGACCTCCAGATTTCCCAACATGTCGGTGTGATCGACTATCTGTTTTGCGATCACATGAATCACTTCACCCTCGATCTGTAATTCACCCTGCACACCCATTAGCCGTGCATTCAATAGTGTCGCTCGACAGTCTTCCGCGACCTGTTTCCACACAATGAGATTTACGTGGCCTGTTTCGTCTTCGAGTGTGACGAACGTGACACCACTTGCCGTACCGGGGCGCTGTTTCGTAATGACAAGCCCGGCAACACCAAGCAAAGTGCCGCTCACAAGACCCGCCAGGCGCCCGGCCTGCAAATAGCGATAGCGATCCAGCCTGTGGCGTAACAGGTGCAACGGGTGGCGGCCAAGCGTCAAGCCCTGGCTCTGGTAGTCCGCCACAATATCCTGACCCTCGGTCGGTCTCTTTAGTAACGGCGCAGGCTCATAGCGCTGCAACGATGCCAATAATGGCGTCGGCTTCTCGACGCCAGCAACTGCCCAACGTGCCTGGTGACGATGCCCTTCCAGCGCTTCGAGTGCGCCCGCCGATGCTAATACACCGAGTTCGCGGCGATCGAGTCGAGCCTTCTCAAGGAGCTGCTGAGTGCTGCGATAGGTTCCTGCCCCACGCTCAGCGACGATGCGTCGGCCGGCGTCCTGCGAGAGCCCCTTGACCAATCTGAGCCCGAGCCGCAACACCGCCTGTCCGCCTTCTCCCACCTCGAGCGTGCAATCCCAATTGCTCCGATTAATATCAACCGAACGAATCTCGGTACCGTGCCTTCTAAGGTCCTGGGTCAACTGCGAGGCGGAATAAAAACCCATGGGCTGGCTATTCAGAAGTGCCGCAGTAAATGCCGCCGGCTGGTGGCATTTCAGCCACGCCGACACATACACGAGCAGCGCAAAGCTTGCCGAATGTGACTCGGGAAAACCGTACTCGCCAAAGCCTTCTATTTGCCGAAATATCTGCCGCGCGAACTCTTCCTTGTAACCGCGCTCGCGCATGCCGTTGATAAGCTTTTCCTCGAATGGCCCCAAACCACCGCGTCGCTTCCAGGCAGCCATCGCCCTTCGGAGTTGGTCGGCCTCTCCCGGCGTAAAGCCGGCAGCAACGACAGCCAGCTGCATGACCTGTTCCTGGAAGATCGGCACACCGAGGGTACGCTGCAATACACCTTTAACATCCTCGCTGGGGTAGTCGACAGCCTCTTCACCACTGCGTCTGCGCAAATACGGGTGCACCATATCGCCCTGAATCGGACCCGGGCGAATAATGGCCACCTCCACCACGAGGTCGTAATAACAGCGTGGCCGCAGGCGTGGCAGCATTGCCATCTGTGCGCGCGATTCGATTTGGAACACGCCCATCGTGTCACCCCTGCAGATCATGTCGTAAACGAGCGGATCCTCGGCTGGCACCGTAGCGAGTGTCAGTTGCTGCCCGTCAAACGCACGGATGAGATCAAAGCTGCGACGAATGGCGGTGAGCATGCCCAGGCCGAGCACGTCCACCTTGAGCAGCCCGAGGTCTTCGAGGTCAGTCTTCTCCCATTGAATAACAGTGCGATCCGGCATAGCCGCATTCTCGACTGGTACGAGCTCGGACAACGCTCTGTTTGAAATTACAAAACCGCCAACGTGCTGTGATAAATGCCGCGGAAAGCCGAGTATTTCGCGTACCAGGTATAAAAGTCGTTTGATGATTGGGCTATCAGGGTCGAGACCCGCTTCGAGGACGCGGCTATCATCGATACCCTGCCCATCCCACCATTGCATCGAGCGCGCAAGCCGCCCAACCTGCAAATCGCTCAGCCCGAGTGACTTGCCGACATCACGTAGCGCGCTGCGTGGCCGGTATGTAATAACAGTGGCTGCCAGTGCGGCGCGCTCCCTGCCGTATTTTTCATAGATGTACTGAATGACTTCTTCGCGACGCTCATGCTCAAAGTCGACGTCGATATCCGGCGGCTCGTTACGCTCTTTCGATATGAAGCGCTCAACAAGCATGGACATACGGCCTGGATCGACCTCTGTGATACCCAGGCAAAAACACACGGCCGAGTTCGCGGCGGAGCCACGCCCCTGGCACAGGATGTTCTGCGAACGTGCAAATGCAACGATGTCGTAGACCGTCAGAAAGTAAGGTTCGTACTTGAGGTCCGCGATTAGCCGGAACTCATGTTCGACAAGTTCGATAACTTTTCGCGGTACCCCGTCGGGCCAGCGCCGCTGCATGCCCTGCTCTGTCAGGCTGCGCAGATAGCTTGCCGGTGTCTCGCCATCAGGAACGATTTCGTCGGGGTATTCATAACGCAGTTCGTCAAGTGAAAAATTAATGGTGTCCGCTATACGCATGGTCTCGGCAAGTAGCTCACGCGGATAAACATGTTGTAATACTTGTAGAGAACGCAGGTGTCGTTCGCCGTTCGGGTAGAGCGAAAAACCGGCCTTGTCGACAGTGACACCTTCTCGTATCGCGGTTAGCGTGTCCTGCAAAAT
>Ga0316187_10004235_pt1 | contig 12414 bp, 10 predicted proteins | sample CroRivburrow1_MG_FD_204927 | JGI IMG/M metagenome (GOLD analysis project Ga0316187, IMG submission 204927) | Coastal sediment microbial communities from Maine, United States - Cross River worm burrow 1 | ecosystem: Environmental > Aquatic > Marine > Coastal > Sediment | place: USA: Maine...
CTCTAGATCCGACAACGAGAGGTCTTCGACCACCGGGTATTGAATGCTAAATAGCGCAACTCGGCCATCAGGGCTCACAGTGCTGGTGTCGATAGCGTACTGTTTACCTAAAGCGAGAGCTTGGGTTGGGTCACTAACAGCGACGACATTTGGTAGCTCGCTCAGGGCCGCACCTACATCAGCCAACCCGGCTTGGGCTGGGTCCGAAGTGAAAAACGAGGAGTCGGGGTCTGACGGGGTGACTACCACCCGGGCGGTAAGGCCCGCCTGGTCTGAGTCGGACCCAGACAGTAGGGCTACCGCTTCGGCTGAATCCAAACCGGGAACATCGAACGAGTCGTCCAGGTCACGCCCAAATGTGTTTGATGCTGCGATTACCACCACAGCGGCAGCCAGCCAGCAACCTATTATTATCCATGGGCGACTGGCGGCGAAACGGCCTAATCGATATAGCGCAGATGACACTGGCGTTCTCCTCTTGTCGTACTTGTTTAACCCCTGGGGGTGATAGGTCTAGGATGACTTAGACCGCTGATGTAGTCCCCGGGAGATCGGCCAAACTTGGACTGCCCATCAGGTCAGGGTCCTAACTATCCTTTTGGCTGATCTATGGTCGAAGCTGATGGCCTAGAGTGGGATGATGGCCAATCCCCTCAGGGAACTATGGTCCGATTCTGGTGCCGCTACTCCGGCTCCAAGGGTTTGGCGAGACTGGGTGTTTCTCGCTGTGGTGTTATCGGCGATGCTGGTCGAGGGGTTGCTTAGGCCAAACCTGCTATGGCGACCAGTGGTCATTCCCATGGCTATGGCGATGGCGTTTTCGGTGTTGTGGAGGCGGACCCATCCTTTAGCCTCGGTGTCAGTGGTGCTGGTTGGATTCAACCTGATTGGAGTGGCCATCTACCTAACCCAAGACTCGACACTAGATTTTTACAGCAGCATTTTTGTGCTTGTGCTGATCTACTCTCTATTTCGCTGGGGGACAGGCCGCGAAGCAGCAATCGGGTCAGTAGTGATGCTGGGTGCCCTAGTTGTTGGTGCGGTTAAGCCGGTAGCGGCGCACCGACTCTATGTCGATCAGATCGTCATTTGGGTCACGATCAAATAGGTGTAGGTTGCTGTGGCCAGGATCTTCAGCGTGCCATTCCAGTCGCATAGGGCTACTCCTTGTTGGATTGAGAGTATTGTTATACTGTCTAATCCAGCGGGAGGGATATGGGTAAGGTAGTTGAGCTAACCGAAGCCGAGATCCGTGTGGGTGGTCACCTCGTGGCTGAGTCAGCCAACATGGTCGGAAACAAGGGCCAAGTTATTGCGGTTCGCGGTCCGAACGGGGGCGGAAAGACCTCGGTTTTGAAGACCTTGGCCGGGGTATTGGGGGTGTCGCAAGGGGAGCGAGTGGGGCCTGCCAGTGCAGCTTATGTTCCAGCGGCCATCGAACCGCCAGTAGTGAAAGTCAAAAAATGGATTGCCCTTTTCCCTAGGGAAAACCGCACCGACATTGCCATTCCACTTGAGATGCTTAGGTTTCATGGCAATGTCAATAAACCATGCACCGCTTTGTCATTTGGTAATTTACGCAAGCTGATGTTGGCCGAGGCGTTCAGTTCAGGCGAGAGCCTAATCGTGGTCGATGAGTGGGATGCTGGACTCGACGCTGAGGGGGTGGACGGGTTAGCAAAGTTGGCTAGGGAGTCGGCTGAGAACGGTTCGTGCGTGGTGCTTGCCGGTCAGACATCTCAGGCAAGTGCTGTGGCCGACGAAACCTATATCGCGCAAAACCTGACTCTAACCAAGGTGGAGGGGGCCTTAGCCATGGATGAAGTGCACCTGGCGGGTCCAGCCGACAAGATTACGGCCATCCGTCAGTATTCGCGCACCCTAGGGGTGACGGAGATCATTTCATGATCAGGTTTCATTTGGTGTTGTTGACAAGTGGAACACGCTGGGTGGCGCCAGCCGCGTTTGGGGCGATTTTCTTGGCGCTCGGCTTGTCGCCGCAAGCTACCGTGGCGGAAAACTCAGCTTTCTTTTTTCCTGTGGTTTACATTATCTCGCTCTGGGTTACCGTGATTGTGGGCAATATCGATGATGATGCGCATCGGGAAATGGTGGCGGCCTCGGCAGGTGGAGTGGGGAAACTGCATACCATCCGGGCGGCAACCGCGGCTTCAGTCCTGTTCGGATTCGTGGTCGTGTTGTCAGTCATGGTTGGGCTTGTCGGTCAAGGCAAAAGCTTGACGTCATTATTGGCAGTTTTGCCGTTGCTGTCGGGTGGGATGCTGCTGGGCGTGGGGGCAGGCAACATGATGTGTCGACCTGTTGTCGATGAAATCGGAGTGGCTGCTGTCGGGGGGCCGCTTTCGTTATCGGCACTAATGCTGGCGCCCCCAATCCATTGGGTCTTATGGGAGACTAACGCTGGGTCGCTGCGGGGAGCGGCCGCCGTGTTCCCAGCGGCTATTGCGGCCGTTGTTGTGTTGGCCGGGTTGTCTCGAGTCTTGTTGCGTCGGCGGGGTCTCACCTAATACCGCTTGCGCGGGGTGGCCGACCCTTGTGTGGTCTTGGGGGTGAGGGGTTGACGGGTTAAACCGCCTGTGCTTATAATTCGTCCGAGTACGAATTAGTTCGGCAATGCCCGAATGTTTAAGATTGGCTGCTTTGATGGTTCCAATTGAAAAAACCGCTTTCGATTCTGGGTGCTGTTGCCGGAGGTCACTCAGGTGGTAGCGCGTGGTAAACCAACGGGTGCTGGGTCGAGTCGAGCTGGCTGGGCTTTCTTCTTCCCGTTCCTAGTTGTGTATCTTCTTTTTGTCTTGTACCCGGTTATTCAAGCTGTTCGTATGGGATTTTACGATCACGACTTGCTAACTATTGATCGACGTAATTGGGTTGGACTGGCCAATTATAAGCGAATGCTATGGGGCGACGGATTAGGGTGGGACATGCTCACCATGTGGCCGTGGAGGTTAGCGGGATTATTGGCTCTCATTCCGGTGGCTCAGTCATATCGGACTCGTCGGATGTCACTGGCGCCAGCGGTGGCGGCTGGACTTGGATTAGTCGTGGTATTCGGGGGCCTCATGGGTATCCATCCAGGCGTTGATGGCCGCTGGTCTGATTCCCAGTTCTGGCCGTCGTTCGGAAACACTCTGATATTTGTTGTCTACTCCACGCCGGTAATTGTCGGGGTAGGACTAGCCCTCGCTCTGGCCCTAAACCAGCCAGATCGCTGGGTTTCGGTGTTAAGAACAGTGTTTTTCGCCCCCTACGTGTTGTCGGTTGCCGTGCTGACGTTGATTTGGGCTTTCATGCTAAGCCCCCAACTCGGATTGGTTGGAGAAGTCTGGGCATCCCTTGGGCTAGAACGGGTGAGTTGGCTAACCGACCCAGACCTGGCCATGCCAGCGATTGTGTTAGTGACCCTGTGGTGGACGGTCGGGTTTAACATCGTTCTGTTTCTGGCTGGCCTCCAAGATATTGACCAGTCACAATATGAGGCGGCCTCGCTAGACGGGGCCAACCGATGGCAGACGTTTAGGCACATAACGATTCCGGGCCTAAGACGAACCACCCTGCTGGTAGTTGTTCTCCAAGTCATCGCCTCATTTCAGATCTTTGGTCAGGTTTACATCATGACCAAGGGAGGACCTAACGGTGCGACCAGAGTTTCGATCCAACACATTTATGAAAGCGCGTTCCGAGACTACGAATTAGGCTACGCGTCAGCCATGTCAGTGTTCTTGTTCGTCGTAATGGTCGCAATTTCGGCTATGCAGTTCCAGTTCATGAAGGGCGACGAGCAGTGACCACCGAGACTGTATTATCGGATTCAGTGGGAAAGCCCCCTCGGCGACGTCAGTTCCGCCGGTGGTCGTTCCTATCGTTCCTAGGTGTCGCTGCGGTGATATGGGTAATGCCGCTGATCTGGATGTTGTCGCTGTCGTTGAGCGACAACGACGCACTGCAGAAAAACACCACCAGCCTTGTGCCGATCGAACCCACCTTTGAGAACTTCACCACACTATTTGAAAGCGGTCGCACTCCGGGCTGGATGTGGAACAGCATCGTGGTAACCGTAGTCACCACCGCACTCACGCTTATCTTGTCAGCTATGGCAGGTTATGCGTTTGCTCGCGTTCCATTTCGTGGCAAACGAATAGCGTTTCCACTGGTGTTGGCGGGTTTGATGGTGCCAAAAGAAGCCATGTTCATCCCATTGTTTTTGATCTTCGCCAACGTTGATCAACACAACACATATCAGGCGCTGATACTACCTCGGGTTGCTGCTCCCCTTGGAGTATTCATAATGACACAGTTTTTTGCCGCCATCCCGGGCGAAATCGAAGAGGCGGCGGTAATCGACGGAGCAAATCGATGGACGGTGTTCTGGCGGATAATGCTGCCAATGTCGGTTCCAGCATTGACTGCGCTCGGAATCTTTACCTTCGTCCTTACCTGGAACGACTTTTTGTGGCCCCTGGTATCAGCTACTAACCCAGACAACTTCACCATCACCACTGGGTTGGCATCAAGGCAAGGCAACTTCGCTCAAGCGAACTCGTTGGGTGACCTGATGGCTCAAGGCGTGTTCGCCAGTGCCCCCTTGTTGATCTTGTTCTTCATATTCCAACGCCAAGTAGTACGCGGCATCTCGCTCGGGAGCGGTGGCAAATGACCCCTCCCAGCCTTGGGCGGCCAAGCCTGATCTCCAACAAACAAGCAAGTGGTCTCCACCTAGGTGGTGGCCAAGGTTCCGGGAGGGGCCACAAAATGAATGTTAACCTGAATTCTCATCTAAAGAGAATGCTGATGCTGCTTGCAGTATTTGCCCTTGTCGCTGCTGCGTGCGGTAGCGACGATTCAACCGAAGACGAAGGTGTCGACACAACTGAAGACACAACGTCAGATTCATCGGGCGACGATATGTCCGACGATGAGACTGCCGAGCCATCTGGTGAGGAAGTCACTATCAAACTAGCTCGTTTCTTTGGCGACTGCGAAGAAGACGTAGCTGGTGTGACTGACGTTAGCCAAGCCACCTCCGAATGCGAAGTCATCCAAATTATCGAAAACGCGTTCAACGCTGAAGACAACGGCGTCACCGTCGAGAAGGTTGGTGGCCAGGCATGGGGTGACTACTACACCCAACTCAGCACCGCATTCGCTGGCGGAGAGGTCCCCAACGTTGCTGTAATGCATCAGCATCGCCTCCCCGATTTCGCTGGTCGTGACCTTTTGGCCCCCCTTGGTGATGCGTTCACCGATAGCGCCGTGATCGATTTTGATGACTACACCGCCCCAGCTCAGTCAGCGGCCAGCCTCGGTGGCACCGTCTATGCTTTGCCGTTTGACATCCACGCCTCACTTTGGCACGTAAATGTTGACATCTACGAGGCTGCTGGTCTCACCGATGACAACGGCGACCCAATCATGCCAACCTCAACCGACGAACTAATTGAGCAGTGCGTGGCTATCGAAGCTGCAGGGTCTCAATGCTTTGCCCACGACTGGTTTGAGTTTGGTGTTGGCGCTCGTTTGTTCCTCGCCCTTGTTCAGCAACAGGGCGGCACTCTTGCTGACGATTCAGGTGTAGCAACTCCTAACTCGGCTGAAGGCCAAGAAGCGCTTAGGTTCCTTAACGAGCTTGCCGGTCACTCGGACCCCAAGCAGGGTTACACCGATGCCCAGAGCGCTTTCTTGAATGGCGACGTCGCCATCTTGCATAACGGCACCTGGGTAGTTGACCAGTACAACCGTGAAGCTGGCTTTAACTACATGACCACCAACGTTCCAACCTTGTATGACCAGGCTTCAACTTGGGGCGACTCACACATGTGGGTACTGCCCGCATCAGCCAACGAAGACCCGGCCATGCATGCGGCTTCAATGAAGTTCTTGGAGTTCTTGTACAACAATGTCGAGAACTGGGCCAAGGGCACCGGGCATATTGCTCCCCGCACCTCAGTTCTAACCGGTGGGGGACTTGATGATGCCGCCCAGCGCGACAACTATGCCGACACCGCCTCTATCGCTGGGCTCGTTCCTGCGGTCGAAGGATGGGCTGGAGCATGGGACGCCCTAGCTGAAGAACTGAATGCTACCTGGGTAACAGGTAAGGATCAGGGATCAGCGCTTAGTGATGCTGAGTCTCGTATGAACGAGGAACTAGCCGGCTGATCTAGCGTCAGGTACGGGGGATGGTTTGACCACTCCTAAGCCATCCCCCGTTACTTGAAGGGACTAATCAATGCGTTTGCATAGAACCTTGGCCAGCGGCTGGGAGTTCGCACCCGATAGGTCAGGTCCAGCGCAGCTTCAGGGCAACAACCCTGAACCGCCTGCGTCAGATTGGCGGCCAATCACTGTGCCCGGCTACTGGCAAGTCCAGTTCCAGGATCTGTCAAGGGCCACTGGTGCGGGCTGGTACCGTCTAGATCTCGATCTTGAACCCAGCTGGCTTGAGCACGATTCGATAGTCCTGCAGTTTGGGGCTGTGGGACACTACTGCCAAGGTTGGCTTAACGGTCGCTACCTTGGAGACCACGAAGGGGCACATCTTCCGTTTTCGTGGTCGATAGATGAATCAGCCAAGGTCGGCACCAACGAACTGCTGGTAAGGGTGGTTTCACCGACCGGAGATCGTAGCCGGTTCCCCGATTTTCCGTTCGAGGAAACTCTTCACGGCAAGCAGAGCTGGTATGGGCCAGCCGGTGGAATTTGGCAAAACGTTGACCTAGTAGCCCGACACAATTGCTCTATTGACCACATCGACGTACGGCCCAACCCCGAAACCGGAACTGTACAGATAGGTGTTGACCTAGCCACCAATGAGGCTGCCCGACTACATATCGACGTGTTGGGTCCAGACGGGGCGATAGTCGGCCAAGCAGAAGCGGCCAATGACAATCTGCCAATCACGGTTCCCCTTACAGGGCACCAAACCCAGTGGTGGTCACCCGAAATCCCCTGTCTTTATCATGTGGCTATTCAGGTCACGGTTGGCGAGCAGGTAGTTGACGAGGCACAAAAACGGTTCGGTTTTCGCATTATCAGCAGCGAAAACGGTGGCTTTTTGTTCAACGGTGAGCCGTTCATTATGCGTGGGGTGCTAGATCAAAACTACTATGAGAGCCCTGGTGTATCGTCTTGCAAACAAGAACTCATTGACCGATTCCTAGCTGTAAAGGCGATGGGCTTCAATACCGTCCGTTGCCACATAAAGATCCCTGACCCCGCCTATCTCGATGCCGCTGACGAGGTGGGGATGTTGCTGTGGTGTGAGCTCCCAACCACTAGCCGACTATCGGCTAGGGCCCGCGAGCGCATCGAGAACACATTGTCGGCCATGGTTAGTCGTGATCGGCATCATCCGAGCATTGTGGTGTGGAGCGTAGCCAATGAGGCATGGGGCTATGATCTCGTCGGTAACGCCGAGCACCGGTCATGGCTAAATGACCTTTACCTGAAAACCAAAAAGCAGGTTCCTGATCGACTGATTGTTGACAATTCTCCATGTCGACCAAATTTTCATATTGAAACCGACATTGAGGATTACCACTTTTACGCTGTTATCCCTGAGATGCGAGAACGGTGGGATAATTTCCTTGAACGGTTCGTTAACCGAGCTGATTTCACGTTCAGTCCCCATGGAGACGCTCAACGCACCGGTACTGAGCCATTAGTGGTTTCCGAGTTCGGAGGTTGGGGGCTTCCTGACCTTAGCGATATGGAAGACAACGAACCCTGGTGGTTTGAATCTGGTCAAGAATGGGCAGACGGGGCCGCCTATGTTCATGGCGCTCGTCAACGATTTGAACTGTGGCATCTAGACCAGGTATTTGGTAGTTGGAACGCTCTGTGTCTCGAAACCCAACGTCGACAGTTCGAAACAATGCAGTACCAGATCGAGACCATGCAATCCAAACCTCAGATTGCCGGGTATGTGTTGACTGAATTGAGCGATGTCCATTGGGAAGCTAATGGACTTCTAGATATGGCAGGCAATCCGCGTAGTTTTGCAGGCAAACTCAACAATCTCAATTCGGCCCCGTCGGTAATCGCTCAGACCGAGCGAGCCACAATTTGGGACGGAGACTCATTTGAGGTCGAGCTAACACTCATCAGCGGCAACACAGCTAACCCGTCGCTGGAACTAGACTGCCACATCCAAAGCAGCAACAGCGAACCTATATCGATACCGGCTCGAATGCAGCCCGGTGAATCAAAGCAGCTGCCCCGAGTCGAGTTGGTGGGCCAGTGCGGTGACGTGCCCGCCTTGGTTGAAGTCAACTGCACCTTGTCGGATGAAACATCTCAGTTGTCAACAAACACGAAATCGGTTCTTGTTGTTCCTCGCTTAGACGGTGCTCAAGATGATGGCCGAGTGATCGTGGTGCAAGACCAGTCACTAGCTGAACGTCTCACGGCGATGGGCTACGAGGTGGCATCACAGTGCGATGGGGCCAGCCTTCGGGTTATGACCCATCTCAGCACCGACGATCATGACTTCATCGAAGCTGGTGGTAGAGGACTGCTGCTAATAGACAACATCGACGCTTTGGGCGGCGGATTTGGGGAATTTCCTCCCATCGAACTGAAACGGTGGAGAGATGCATTATTTGGGGGCGGGGAATGGGTGTCAGCTTTCTCCTGGTTAGATCGGGGTAGCTGGTTTAAGGACCTTCCTGGCGGTCCCTTAATGGATGCGATGTTTGAGGGACTGGCACCTGACGTCGTAATCACGGGAATACCTCCAGCACGTTTTGAGTACGACGTCTTGGCTGGTGTGTTCGTGGGGTGGGTGCATCAAGTAGGAGCGCTAATCGCTCGCCACAACGCTGGTTTGGGCAGCCTCACTATGTCCACCCTCAAATTGACTGAGCATCCTTTAGGATCTGATCCTCTGGCAAGCTGGTTACTTCACCAACTTATTAGAAGATCAAGGGAGATGTAATGGGAGATCCGCTGGGTGAGCCTTTGGCTGGCAATGTTTTGGAAGTGCAACTGGGTACCAGCCGAGCAAATCAGGTGATCAAGGCGCTGTCGAGCGAAGGTCGTGTCGCTATTTTGCAGCTCTTGCAGAGTCAGACACTTAATGTAAGCGAAATTGCCGAATCCTTAGGCTCGACCATGTCGGCTACCAGTGAGAACATCAAAGCCTTGTCCGAAGCCGGGCTGATCACCACCAAAATGACTCCGGGCACTCGTGGCCTACAAAAGGCATGTGGTCGGTCTGTTGACATTGTGGCGATCACTTTGCCTGAGCCTGAACCACAAGCCGGACGGATAATTGAACTAGCGATGCCGGTTGGCGGGTTCGCTGATTTCGACGTCCACCCCACGTGTGGACTACTCAGCGCTAGCGGCGCGATTGGGATGTTTGATGACGCCCGGTCGTTTTATGAACCAGAACGGGCTGCTGCTCAACTGATCTGGTTCCATCACGGATACGTCGAGTATCGGTTCCCGAACCGGGTGAGGCGGGGCGAGTCAATAATGAGTCTTCAGTTGTCGATGGAGGTCTGTTCTGAGGCACCCCTTCACAATCAGGACTGGCCCTCTGACATTGTGGTGTCTATAAACGGTGTCCAGCTCGGAATTTGGACGAGTCCTGGTGATTTTGGCGATCAACGAGGAGCGTTCACTCCTGAGTGGTGGAGCACAGCCAACACCCAATACGGGGTGATGAAGGTTTGGCAAGTTACCGAGCAAGGCTCGTTTATCGACGGGGTGAGGTTGTCAGATAGAACGCTTGAGGATCTAGACATTGACGGCCAGGAGTTCGTTTCGGTACGTGTTGAAGTTCCACGCGACACCGTAAACGTAGGTGGTCTCAACATTTTCGGTAGCGGCTTTGGCAATTACCCCCAAGACATAGTGCTGCGGATTCAGTGCGCTGACGGTGAAGAACCGACTTCCTGATGAGGTTACCCTTGCCCCTTTCCCTGGCCGTAGTGGCTTTGACCATTGGATGTGCCCCCACGACTGTCAGTTCTCAAATCGTGGTCGATGATCTGTCGCAACCGCGGGGCCTAGCCATCGATGATTCGAAGCTGTGCGTAGCCGAAGCAGGCAAGATCGGCGTTGACGGGGTTGATGCGGATCACCAAGGGCAGCTGGTGGCCAGCACCGGGCGTGTGGTGTGTGCATTGTTGGACGGTGAAGACCAGGTCACGGCCGTAGATGGATTGCCGTTCGTTTACTATCCCGACGCCGGGGTTACCTCGGGGGTTAGCGACGTAGTCATAAGCGGTGACACAACCTATGTGTTGGTAGGGGAGGCGTACGGCGATTTTGCTCGCTCCATTGTCTTAGTCGATGATGATGGTCCCCAGGTTGTGGCTGATCTATTGGAGTATTCAGAGTCGTTAGCTGTTCTCGATGGGGGAGTGCGGTCAAACCCTTATTCGTTCGTAATAGATCCATCCGGGAACAGCTTCTACGTTACTGAAGCCGCCCTAGGCAAGGTCCTACGGGTGGGATTGGACGGCGCTGTTGAGCCGTTCGCATCGGTGAACGGCCACGAGGTTTTAACCGGTATCAGTTGGGGGCCCGACGGGTTGCTCTATGTGGCTTCGTTTGGCCAGCTACCACATCCCTCCGGGACCGGCATGGTAGTGGCTATTGATGGGGCTGGAAACCACGAAGTAGTGGTGGATGGCCTTTCAATGGTTATCGATGTGGCCGTTGACAGCACGGGAGCATTATTTGTCCTGGAGTATTCGACCCCGCCGCCAGAACCTACCGGCATAGACGCCTACCGTGACAACGCCGGAAGGCTTTCGTATGTGCCGTCGTTGTCTGACACTGAAGATCTGAGCGTGCTCATCAACGATTTGAATAGACCCACTGGCTTGGTGGTCGACAACGGCCAGGTCTTAATTAGTGTTACCGGCGGAGAGCTAGCTAGTGGGCAGGGGAAAGTAGTTAGATACGAGGTTTCTGAGTTGTTGGAAAAAGGGCGTGGAAATGGCAATTGATATCCAACCTGTTGGTCGACTTGCTAGCGGTGAAACCGTTTCAATGGTCGAAATTTCAAACCAATACATGCGAGTGCGGCTACTTAACCTTGGAGCTTCGCTGTGGAAGCTGATTCCCGCCAACCATGGCTCAAGCGATGGTGTTTGCCTGTCTTTGCCCGAAGCGACAAGCTATGCGGACAATCCCCCGTATCTGGGTTGCACAGTGGGTCCGGTAGCTAATCGGATAGGGAACTCGGCGTTCATGTTGGGGGACGAGACCTATGCGTTAACTCCAAATGAGGGACGGAATCATTTACATGGCGGGCCAACGGGATTCGGTCGTCGCATTTGGACTATTGACACCGACCAACGAAGCAATCTGGTCAAATTTGGTTTCGCCAGGCCCGATGGTGAAGGCGGTTACCCTGGCAACCTTGAAGTCGAAGTGACATGGCATCTAGAGGAAAACTGTCTTCAGTTCAGCTGGGAAGCTCGAAGCGACAAAGCGACCCCGGTTTCAATCACTAACCACACTTACTGGAACTTGGCTGGAGCTGGAACTATTGAGGATCATCACCTTTGTGTGGAGTCCCCCGAAATAGTAGAGATTAACGACCAACTGATACCAACCGGTGTGTTGACTCCAGTTGAAGGCACCGGATTCGACCTGACGAAGAATCCGAGACTCGGGGACGTCATAGGCCAGCTTCCGTTGGGGGGAATCGACCATTGCTATTCAGTTGCACCAGGGGCAATAGCACGGCTTGAAGAACCAACAAGTGGATTAAGTTTGATGGTTGAAACGTCACTTGGTGGCATCCAGGTTTATACCGGCCATCAGCTAGACCACTCGCCAGCCCAGGGAGAGTACGGGCCGTTGTCAGGCCTGTGTCTGGAAACCCAGTATTTCCCTGATGCGGTAAACAATTCAGATTTCGCGTCACCAATTTTGGCCGGTGGCGATGAGATCAGACACTGGACTAAATATACCTTCGAAGGAATCTGGCCGGCATCCGCCGATCGCTGAAACCGGATCAACTGTCATGATTACGCACCAAAAAAGGAGAATGCGGTGGCTGCGATAGCACTAGACAATATTGAAAAAGTATACGCCAATGGTTTTCACGCCATCCATGAACTGAGCCTGGATGTAGCTGAAGGCGAATTTTTGGTGTTGGTAGGTCCGTCTGGTTGTGGTAAATCAACAGCCCTGCGAATGATCGCCGGTTTAGAGGACATTTCGGGTGGGAGCTTGCGTATCGGCGATCAGGTAGTGAATCATGTTGAACCCAAAGATCGCGATATCGCGATGGTTTTCCAAAACTACGCGCTGTATCCACATATGTCGGTGGCCGACAATATTGGGTTTTCGCTTAAGCTAGCTAAGACGCCTAAGTCTGAGATCAAGCGTCGAGTAAACGAAGCAGCTCAGATCCTGGAACTTACCGAA
>Ga0316187_10004236_pt1 | contig 12413 bp, 10 predicted proteins | sample CroRivburrow1_MG_FD_204927 | JGI IMG/M metagenome (GOLD analysis project Ga0316187, IMG submission 204927) | Coastal sediment microbial communities from Maine, United States - Cross River worm burrow 1 | ecosystem: Environmental > Aquatic > Marine > Coastal > Sediment | place: USA: Maine...
GAAACGTTGCTACACTGAACCAGCCTTCGGGGATCCAGTCATTTTTGAGTAAAGCGCCGGCTTCCCGGATGGTGCCTTGCACGCATTCGAGATGAAACCGGTCCGATCCATGAGCGAGGGCCGCAACGCGGCCAAGGATCGGAAGCGGCGTATCGTCCGGCATCGCGATCACGGCGCTCATGCCGGCGGCGCTGGCATATTCACATAATGAGTCACCGGCATTGCCCTGGGTCGGAACGGCCAGTTTCTGCAATCCATGCCAGTGCGCCATTGAGACGGTCATGGACATTCCGCGGTCCTTGAAACTTTGCGTCGGGTTGGCCCCGTAGCCGGGATGGGCCTTGCCTTCGTCCTTCACCCGGAGCGAGAAGCCGGCTTTGCTGGCCAGGGCGTGGTCATCGAAAGACAGCAATGGCGTATGACCCTCGCCGAGTGCAATGATGTGGCGCCTGTCGTCTGGATTCATGATGTCGAGGGGCAGCAAGCCGCCGAACCGCCACATGTCGTTGCGTTCCGGGTGATACCAGGAGGTTCCGGGTTGCTGTTCGAGAAGCCGCTCCAGATCGATGATGATTTCTACCGGGCGCTGATCCGCGGGGCAGAGGTTCATCAAGGCATCAGCGGGGTACTCGGTGCCGCAGGCGGTACATTTCAGGCATTTGATCTGCATCACCCCAGTATAGTGTTTGCGGCCCGCTTAATTGGACCCCAGGAACATATCGTAAGCAGGATTATCTGCCTCGATGGTGTAGTGATAGCCGGTGGCGCGCAGAAATGCTGTGAAACGGTCCGAATCTTCGTCAGGCACCTGGATCCCCATCAGGACCCTGCCGTATTCCGAACCGTAGTTCCGGTAGTGAAACAGGCTGATGTTCCAGTCGCTCTCCATGCCCCGCAGGAACTGCAGTAGCGCACCGGACCGCTCCGGGAACTGAAAACGGAGAATCTGTTCGTGTTCCACCCTGGCGCGGCCGCCGACCATGTGGCGGATATGCAGCCGCGCCATGTCGTTCGACGACAGGTCCGTCACCTCGAAGCCGTGTGCACGTAGTTCGGCAATGATCTCGTGTTTCTCGGTGACCCCCTTTTTCAGCGCGATACCGACGAAGATGTGCGCTTCTGCGCGATCCGCAATGCGGTAGTTGAACTCGGTTATGCCGCGCATGCCCACGGTTTCGCAGAAACTGAGGAAGCTGCCCGGCTGCTCGGGAATCGTCACGCCCAGCAGGGCCTCCTGTTCCTCGCCGACAGCGGCCCGTTCGGCGATGTGGCGCAGGCGGGCGAAGTTGACATTGGCCCCGGACAGAACGGCTGCCGCAATGCCTTCGCAGCCCGGGCGTTCGGTGAAGAATTTCTTGAGCCCGGCAATGGCCAATACGCCGGCCGGCTCCGCGATCGCCCGCGTGTCCTCGTAGACGTCCTGCACCGCCGCGCAAATTTCGTCGTTGTCCACCGTGATGATATCGTCCAGCAACTGTGAACAGATGTGGTATGTCAAATCGCCAGTGCGCTTTACAGCCACGCCTTCGGCAAAATGGCCAATCTCGGGCAGCGTCACCGGCTTGCCCGCTGCAAAGGCAGCCTGCATGGAGGCGGACTCCCCGGCCTCGACACCGATTACCTTGATACCGGGATGCAGGTACTTGCTGACCAGCGCCATGCCGGCGGCGAGGCCACCGCCGCCCACGCAGACGAACAGGTAGTCGATCGGCCGGTGGTTCTGCCGGAACAGTTCCAGTGCGATGGTGGCCTGGCCGGTGATGACCTGCGGGTCGTCGTAGGGATGAATGAACACCCGGTTCTGTTCTTCGGCCAGCCGCAGCGCAATGACGCAAGAGGCGTCGAAGTCGTCACCCTCGATCAAAACCGAGGCTCCCAGCTTGCGCACGGCGTTGATCTTGATCTCAGGTGTGATGTTCGGCATCACGACCAGCGCATCGATGCCGAGATGCCGCGCTGCCATGGCGACCCCCTGGGCATGATTGCCGGCCGAGGCGCAGATCACGCCGCGCTTCCGCTCTTCTGGTGTCAGCGATTTGAGCTTTGCGTAGGCGCCCCGCAGTTTGAATGAGAACACCGGCTGCAGATCTTCGCGCTTGACCAGGATGCGCACGCCCAGGCGCTCGGACAGCGCCGGCATCTCCTGCACCGGGGTTTCGATAACGAGGTCTTCCAGCCGGCACTGCATGATGCGCGGCAGATATTCGTCGAACAGTGCACGGCGCATGTCGGCGGATCCAGAGCGGTCGTGACGGGGTTGGGTCATGACTGGATGCGCAGGCGTTCGCAGACCGCCATGGTCACCTGCTCCGTGGTCAGTCCATCCGTCCGCAGATCGCGCGTCAGCAGGCCATCACTCCAGCAGCCGTGGATGCACTGCTCCAGCGCGTCGGCTTCCTCAGGGCGGTCCAGCGAGTGGCGCAGCATCATGGCCACCGATAACAGCATCGCATACGGATTAGCGATGCCCTTGCCGGCAATGTCCGGCGCCGAGCCGTGCACCGGTTCATACAGGCCGAAGCGATCCTCGTTCAGTGAGGCCGAAGGCAGCAGGCCCATCGAACCGCACAGCATCGAAGCCTCGTCGGAAAGGATGTCGCCGAACAGGTTTTCGGTCAGCAGCACGTCGAAGTCGGCGGGTCGGGTCAGCAGGTGCATCGATGCCGCATCGACGTACATGTTTTCCATGGTCACGTCCGAGAACTCTTCCCTGATCACGCGATGGGCCACTTCGCGCCACAACCGCGAGGTTTCGAGCACGTTGGCCTTATCCACCAGCGTGATGCGGCCGTCGCGCTGCCGGGCGATGCGCGCCGCTGCGCGGGTGACCCGCTCGATTTCGGGCCTGGTGTAGCGGCAGACATCTTCCGCCTGGTCGGCGTCACGCCACTTCTTGCCGAAATAGCTGCCACCGGTCAATTCGCGCACGATCATCAGATCCACGCCCTGCAGGCGTTCGGGGCGCAGCGGCGAAAAGGCGTGCAGGGCAGGGTGCGTCACGATGGGTCGCAGGTTGCAGAACAGGCTGAACTCGGCCCGGATCTTCAGCAGGCCGAGCTCTGGTCGTTGTTCGGCCGCGTTGCCGTCCCACTTCGGGCCGCCGACCGCACCCAGCAAGGCGGCATCGGCATCCCGGCATGCGTCGACGGTCTGCTGTGGTAATGGAGAGCCGGTGGCGTCCACGGCCACGCCGCCAATCAATTGCTCGTCCAACTCGATGAGCAGCCCATGGGTTTCCTGCAGCACCGACAATACATCGCAGGCCGCAGCATATACTTCCGGTCCGATGCCGTCGCCGGGTAGCCCGACAACCTTGAATGCCCGGCTGTTACTGGCAGAATCATCAGTCATTCCGCTATCGTCACCGCGCCATCTGGTGATGTCAACCGGCGGATGCCATGGGTGGGCTCAGTGCCCCAGCTGTGACCAGAAGGCGTTGATCAGCGGGCTGGCCAGTCGCTTCTCCAACGTGAACAGCCCCACTTCATAGGGCTTCAACGCGGGTCGCAGGTTCACGACTTGCACCTGGTCAGCCAGCGGGCTGTTGTCCAGCACGATGCGCGGCACCACGCCTGTGCCGAAACCGAGGCTCACCATGCTGACAATGGCCTCGTTGCCCGCCACCTGGGCGTAGATGTTCGGGGTCAGACCCAGTTTTCGAAACCATTCGTCCACCCGGCTGCGTGCGAGGCCCCGCTCGGGCAGGATCATGGGGCTGTCGGACCAGACCAAGGAGTTCTGCTTTCCTGCTCCCGCCTGCGCCTCGGCCGGTTTGGGTTGCCGTCCCTTTCCCACCGCCTGGTGCTCGCCGTCCCGGGCGGTGATGAACACCAGCGGAGAAACGGTGATCAGCCGGAACGCCAGGCCCTTCGGCAGGCTTGCCGGCCGCGCGCCGATGGAAATGTCCTCGTCGCCCGCCAGCACGCGGGCCACGGCCTCCTCGGGATCACCGGTGTGCAGCTTGATTTCGATGCGCGGGTGATCCCGCCGGAAGCGGGTCAGGATATCGAACAGGAAGCTGTAGCTCGCAGTGACGGAACAGAACATGCTGACTTCGCCACGCAGTTCCCCCGAAGCTTCCATCAGGGTATTGCGAACGGCATCCCATTCGCCCAGTGCATTTCGGGCATAGTCGAGGAACAGGCGGCCGGCGTGTGTCAGCGATACGCTGCGGTTGTTGCGCTCGAACAGCACCGCCCCGGCTTCCTGCTCCAGGCGCCGAATGCTGCGGCTCAGCGCGGACGGGCTGACGTGGCTGGCCTCGCTGGCGCGGCCGAAATGCAGACTGTCGGCGAGGTTCACGAAGTTTCGCAGCGAGCGGGTGTCCATGAGAACAGTATTGCATAAAACGCATTATTAGAGTGCGTATATGTCAATTTACGCAACAGTGCTAGCGCGCTATAGTCAGTTCCAACCCCACACACGGAGCATGAGGCCGATCCTGTCGCCACGAACGGTTCGGCCCTGAAAACGACTATGCAGGTTTACTACGACAAAGACTGTGATCTCGACATCATCAAGGGTAAGAAGGTGGCCATCATCGGCTATGGCTCGCAAGGTCACGCGCACGCCTGCAACCTGAGCGAATCCGGCGTGGACGTGACGGTCGGTCTGCGCGCCGGCTCATCGTCGCGCACCAAAGCCGCGGCGCACGGACTGAAAGTCGCCGATGTACACGACGCGGTAGCCGGCGCCGACCTGGTAATGATCCTGACACCGGACGAATTCCACAGGCAACTGTACACCGAGGAAATCGAACCCAACATCCGGCAGGACGCAACCCTGGCCTTCGCCCACGGCTTCTCGGTTCTATACAATGAGGTCGAGCCGCGCGCCGACCTGGATGTGATCATGATCGCGCCCAAGGCACCGGGCCACACCGTGCGCTCCGAGTTCAAGGCCGGTCGCGGCATCCCGGACCTGGTGGCGGTAGCCCAGGACGCTTCGGGCCTGGCCAAGGCGACGGCGCTGTCATATGCCTCGGCCATCGGCGGCGGGCGCACCGGCATCATCGAAACCACCTTCAAGGACGAGTGCGAAACCGACTTGTTCGGCGAGCAGGCAGTCCTGTGCGGCGGTTGCGTCGAACTGGTCAAGGCGGGTTTCGAGGTTTTGACCGAGGCGGGCTACCCGGCCGAGATGGCCTATTTCGAATGCCTGCACGAACTCAAGCTGATCGTCGACCTGATGTTCGAAGGCGGCGTCGCCAACATGAACTACTCGATTTCCAACAACGCGGAATTCGGCGAGTACGTGACCGGCCCGAAAATCATCAACGAGCAGTCACGCGCCGCGATGCGCGAGGCCCTGGCGCGCATCCAGGACGGTTCCTACGCCAAACGCTTCCTGGCGGAGGGGGCGTCGGGCTACCCGATCATGACCGAGGAGCGCGCCAGGAACGCAGCCCACGGGATCGAGGTGGTCGGCGAAAAACTGCGGGGCATGATGCCCTGGATCGCGGCCAACAAGATCGTCGACAAGGCCAAAAACTAGTCCGGATCAAAATCCAAAAGCCGGGGCCAGGTCATAGAGTGCCTGAATACTTCACTGTTGCACTTCGCCCTGACCCCATTGCGACCCAGCGCTCGGGCGGCTTTCTCCACATCGACTCGACGAACGGCCGGAACATCGGCACTTCCGGCTGGTCCAGGGTTCCTGTGGGGTAAGCGATTAGCGTTCCCGGTGGATTCAGCACTCCATATACCGGACAAGCACTGCGAGTACTCAGTCCGCTTCGCCCAGGACCGGTTGTGTCGTCGCCCAGAGCTGCCACTGGGCGGGGTGGCGCTCCAGCCAGGATGCAAGAAAAGCTTCCATCCGCGCCAGAGTCGCGTCGTGATCCTCCAACACCGCCGGATCGCTGACTTCGATTACTCGCCGGCCGCTGGCTTCGTCCCAGCTCATGGCAAAGAAGGCCGCCGTGGCCCGGCACTCGACAGCCATGCCGAGTCCTCGGGGATCTATGGGCAGGGTCCCGCCCAACACGGAGAGAGATGTGCCACTGGGTCGCTCTGCGGGAGCGTCGAGCAGCAGCACAAGGGCGCAGCCGGGTTCGGTGAGCGCCCCGGCTACCGCCTCGCGCCCGCCGGGGACACGGATCTCCCGGCCTCGGCAGACCTTGCGCAAGTAAGCCATTCGGAAGCGTAGGTAGGCGTGGTAAACGGGTGCGCTCGACCGCCAGGCCCGAGGGATATCCCGAAATACGAAACGCGGCGTGTAGCCGGCGGCGGCAACGGCCCGGAGGAACAGGGTGCCAGGCCCCAAATGGGTGCCCAGGAGCACCAAAGATCCGGACTCTGGCCAGTGCTCCGGCCCCGTAACGAGGCTCTGGGCGATGCGCCGGTCCGAGCTGAAGTAGCCGTGCCAGGTGTCCACGGCATCCAGGAATCGAACAAGGCGAACGGTGGCCATCCAGGCCGCTGGGTCCGGAACGGTCGCGACGGCGCTAACATTGGCGAAGGCATTGGTTGTCGGCGTCCGGAAGAGCCAGCTCCGCCGTGCAAGGAAACGCGCCAGCGCGTTCGCCGCCCGGGCCGGGAGGAGAAAACAGAGGAAGGGCAACAGCCAGTAGGCGGCCAAGTCCAGGAACTGCTGCTGCAGCCAACGCACGGGACAGGACTTACCGGGCCGGCTTGCGGTTCCGGTCGGATACGCAGGGCTCCGGGCTGGTTAGCCTTTCGAAGCCGCGCTCCGCACCCGATCCGATGCTGAAGGGCTCCCGCAGGCGCGCCCGCGCCCTGACCCGCTCAGCGGTGGGCGCCATACCCAGGCTGACGGCGGTATGATCGCTCCAGAATTGTCTATGCGATTCGAATTCCATGACGAGTGCGATCCGCGGTGCGCGCATCGGTTGTTTCAGTTCGGGGATGGTACCACTCAGGAGTTCGGGGTGCCCCTTTCTTCGTATGCGGCAATCGCCGCTTCGTTCTCCAGGATGAAATCCAGCGTGTCGATGCCGCGGGTCAGGCAGTAGGCTGAGAACGGCTCCAGGGGAAAATCGAAGTCGCCATAACCCTCGATGCTCAGCGTGTGGTTGGCGATGTCGATGCGCACGGCATGGTCGGGGTGGTCGAGCAGGTACTGCACAACGGCGTCGTCCACCATGATCGGCAGCAGACCGTTTTTCAGCGCATTGCTGCGGAAGATGTCGGCGAACCGGCTGCTGATGACCGCCCGGAAGCCGAAATCCAGCAGCGCCCAGGGCGCATGCTCACGGGACGATCCACAACCGAAGTTGCTGCCGGCCACCAGTACCCGCTGGCTCGAGGCATCATGCTTTCTCAGCGGGCTGCTGGCCTTGGGCGAGCCATCCTCGTTGAAACGCCAGCCGTAAAAGCAATACTGCCCCAAGCCTTCGCGCGTGGTGGTGGTCAGGAACTGCGCCGGGATGATTTGGTCGGTGTCGATATTGTCCACCGGCAGATTGAAGGTGCGCGTTTCGAAGACGCTACCGTTGTCGCTGTGAGCGCTCATGCTTCGCCTCCGAGGAAGTCTCGGGGATCACTGACTACGCCGGTGATCGCGCTGGCGGCGGCGGTCAGCGGACTGGCCAGAACCGTGCGCACGTCGCGCCCCTGGCGGCCCTTGAAGTTGCGGTTGCTGGTGCTGACCACCAGGTCGCCCGGGCGGCCAATGTCGCCATTCATACCCAGGCACATGGAGCAGCCCGGCTCACGCCATTCAGCGCCGGCGTCGCGGAAGATGCGGTCCAGGCCCTCGGCTTCGGCGGCCTTGCGTGTGGCCTCGGAACCCGGCACTACAAGCACCCTTGTGTCGGCGGCGACCTGGCGGCCTTTAAGCAGCGAGGCGGCCGCGCGCAGGTCACTGAGCCGCGAGTTGGTGCAGCTGCCGATGAACACGATGTTGACCGGTTCGCCTGCCAGGCTGGCGCCGCCGCGCAAGTGCATGTACTCCAGGGCGTCACGAGTCTCGCTGTCGGTCCGCTCCGGGATGCGGCCGTCGACGGGGATCACCATGCCGGGATTGATGCCCCAGGTGATGCTGGGGCGGATGTCGGCGGCGTTGAACTCGACCAGGCGATGGTATTGGGCGCCGGGGTCGGTTCGCAGGGTTGCCCAGTCAGCGATCGCGGCCTCCCAGTCGGCACCGGCCGGAGCCATTGGCCGGCCTTGCAGGTAATCGAAGGTGACCTGGTCGGGCGCCACCATGCCGGCGCGGGCGCCGCATTCGATGGACATGTTGCACATGGTCATGCGGCTCTCCATGTCCATGGCGCGGACGGTCGAGCCGAAGTATTCGATCACCGAGCCGGTGCCGCCGCCTACCCCGATCGAGCCGATCACGTGCAGGATCACGTCCTTGGCGGTCACGCCCTGCTGCAACTCACCATCGATGCGGATGCCCAGGGTGTTCGGCTTGCTCTGCAGCAGGCACTGCGTGGCCAGCACGTGGCCGACCTCGGTGGTGCCGATGCCGAAGGCCAGCGCGCCGAAGGCACCGTGCGTCGCGGTGTGGCTGTCGCCGCAGACAATGGTCATGCCGGGCTGAGTGGCGCCCATCTCGGGGCCCATCACGTGGACGATGCCCCGGTTCGGGCTATCCCAGCTGTGCAGTTCGATGCCGTGTTCCGCGCAGTTCACGTGCAGCAGATCGACCTGTGCCTTGGCCTGTTCAGTCGCGTAGTGGCGGATACCAGCGGCGTCCGGGGGCGTGGTCGGTGTCGAGTGGTCGATAGTGGCCAGGCAACGGTCGGTGCGGCGTACCTTCAGCCCGCGGCGCCTCAGTTCATCGAAGGCCTGCGGCGAGGTCACCTCGTGCAGCAGCTGCAGGTCGATGTACAGGATCGCCGGCGTATCGGCGGTTTCCTCGCGCACGACGTGGCGCTGCCAGACCTTTTCGAACAGGGTTGTGGGTTGCGGCATTCAGTGTTCTCCTTCGGCCTTGCCCGGCATCTCAGACTGCCGCCGCGACCCGGGAAGCGTTGACGTCCTTGCCCTGGTGCTGGTGGTGGCGGTTCATGACATTGACCATGGCCTGGGCCGAGGCCTCTACGATGTCGGTCGAAACCCCGGAACCCTTGTAGCGGCTGGCGCCAATGGTCGCCCGGACCGTGGCCCGTCCCTGCGCATCGCTGCCGCTGGACACCGCGCTGACCTGGAATTCTTCCAGGTGCAGTTCCTGATCCAGGATGGCGCGAATCGCGTTGACGATGGCGTTGACCGGACCGTCGCCGCGCCCGGTATAGATGCGCGGCGCCTGGCCATTGAAGCGTAACTTCAGGCTGGCCTCGGCGGACTGTCCCGTCTCTTCCACTTCCGTGTGAATGGAAATCGCATCGAGGTGCCAGGGGCCGCTGGACTCTGTTCCGAGCACCAGTGCTTCGATGTCCTCGTCGTACACGCTCTTCTTGCGATCTGCCAGCGCCTTGAACCGGATGAACAGGTCTTCCATGGTTTCCTTGTCTACCGAGAAGCCGAGTGTCTCCAGTCGATTGCTGAAGGCGTGGCGCCCGCTGTGCTTGCCCAGCACCAGGCTGTTTTCGGGCACGCCGACGTCCTCGGGCTTCATGATCTCGTAGGTTTCCGCGTGCTTGAGCACGCCGTCCTGGTGAATGCCGGCCTCGTGCGCGAAGGCGTTGCGGCCGACGATGGCCTTGTTCGGCTGCACGCGGGAGCCGGTCACGGCCGTGACCACGCGGCTGGCAGGGTACAGCCTGGTGGTGTCGATGCCGGTGTGCAGTCCGTAACGGTCATGCCGGGTGCGCAGTGCCATGACCACTTCCTCCAGCGAGCAGTTGCCGGCGCGCTCGCCGATACCGTTGACGGTGCATTCCACCTGCCGCGCACCGCCCTCGATGGCGCCCAGGGCGTTGGCTACGGCCAGCCCCAGGTCGTTGTGGTTGTGGCAGCTCAGGATCACGCTGCCGTCATGGCGCAGGTTGTCCGTGAGGTGCTGGTAGAGCTGGCGGCTTTCGCTGGGCGTCACGTAGCCCACGGTGTCCGGCACGTTCAGCACGCGCGCGCCGGCGTCGATGGCGGCCTGGAAGTATTCGGTGAGGTAGTCGATCTCGGTACGGCCGGCATCCTCGGCGGTCACCTCGATGTCGTCGAACCACTGCCTGCCGAACTCCATGGCGCCGCACATCTCGTCGATGATCTGCTGCTTGCTCATCTTCAGCTTGAATTCGCGGTGGATCGGGCTGGTCGCGATGAAAATGTGCAAACGCTTCTTCTTCGCGGTATCCAGCGACCGTGCGACCGCTTCGATGTCGCCGTGCCGGGTGCGTGACAGGCCGCAGATGGTGGCCTTCAGGCCGAGGTCGCCGACGGCCTTGACCGATGCGAAGTCGCCGTCACTGGCAGCGGGGAAACCCGCCTCGATGACGTCGACGCCGAGTTCGTCGAGCATGCGCGCGACCTGGAGTTTTTCGCGGACGTTCATCGAACAGCCCGGCGACTGCTCGCCGTCCCGCAAGGTGGTGTCGAAGATGTAAACGTAGTCGGCCATGGCTGGCTCTCCTGTCGGTTGCTTGCTCGGATCGGCTCGGGTCATGGGTTCAGACCCTGTCCGTCCAGATCGGGAAACGAAGTGACGGCGCCTTCCGAAGCGGAAGACACCATGAATGCATACTTGGCCAGTGCCCCGGACGGGTAGGCGTGTGGGCGCGGCTGCCAGTCGGTGCGGCGGGATTCGAGGTCGGCATCGGCATCGACCCGGCGCGCGTCGACGTCGATGGTGATGGTGTCGCCGTCACGCAGCAGGCCGATCGGGCCGCCCCGCGCGGCTTCCGGCGCCACGTGGCCGACCATGAAGCCGTAGGTGGCTCCGCTGAACCGGCCGTCCGTCATCAGGGCGACCGAGGTATCAAGCCCCTGGCCGACCAGCGCGGCGGTGACCGCCAGCATCTCGCGCATGCCGGGGCCGCCGCGCGGACCTTCGTTACGGATGACGATCACGTCACCTGCCTGGATCTTTCGGCTTTGCACGGCGCGAAAACAGTCGTCTTCACTTTCGAATACGCGGGCCGGGCCGGTGAACTTGAATTCACCTTGACCGGCCAGCTTGGCCACGCAGCCCTCTGGCGCCAGGTTGCCGTAAAGAATGCCGAAGCCGCCGCGCGGCTTGAGCGGGCGATCGAAAGCCGTTACGACTTCCTGCCCTTCGGTTTCTCGGACATCTGTGCATTCCTCGAACAGGCTGCGCCCGGTAATAGTCGGCGAGTCAGTCAACAGGCCGGCGCCCCTGAGCCGGTTGATAACCAGCGGTGTGCCGCCGGCCGTGAACAGGTCGGGCGCCATGAAGCGGCCGGCCGGCTTGAGGTCGCCGATAATCGGCGTATTCCGGGAAATCGTGTCGAATTCGTCGATGTCGAAGGCCACGCCGGCCTCGCGTGCAATGGCCAGCAGGTGCAGCACGGCGTTGGTGGAGCCGGCGGTAGCGGTTACCACGGTGGCAGCGTTGCGCAGCGCTTCCCTGGTGACCAGGTCGCGCGGCTTGCGGTCCTGCCGGACCGCGTCCATGACCAGGCGGCCGCAATCGCGCAGGGCTTCGCCCTTGTCCGGGTGGATCGCCGGGATGTCATTGACGCCCATTGGCGACAGGCCCAGAGCGGTCAGCGCCATGGCCATGGTGTTGGCGGTGAACTGGCCGCCGCAGGCGCCGGCGCCGGGGCAGGCCTCGCTCTCGATCGCGTGCAGTTCCGCGTCGTCGATTTTGTCCGCAGCGCGCGCGCCAACCGCTTCGAACACATCCTGGATGGTAATCGGGATGCCCTTGTGCATGCCGGGCATGATGGAGCCGCCGTAGACGACCAGGCCGGGAATGTTCATGCGCGCCAGCGCCATCGCGCCGGCCGGGATGGTCTTGTCGCAGCCGACCAGCACCACCACGCCGTCCAGGCAGTGGCCGCGGGTGACCAGTTCGACCGAGTCGGCCACCAGCTCGCGCGACATCAGCGAGCAGCGCATGCCTTCGGAGCCCATCGAGATGCCGTCGGTTACAACGATGCTGCCGAATTCCACCGGCGTGCCACCAGCCGCGCGGATGCCTTCCTTCAGCGGCTCGGCCAGGTCACGCAGGTGCATGTTGCAGGGCGTTACGTCCGACCAGGTATTGACCACCGCGATCATCGGCCGGTTGATCTGCTCGTCGTCGAGGCCGGTAGCGCGGAGCATGGCGCGGGCGGGCGCCCGGTCCGGTCCTTTCTTGATCTGGTCGCTCTTCATTTGTCTTGTTTCCGCCATTGTGAAAAAAAAACCCGCAATCTTCGTTGCGGGTTTCTCCAGGTTTCTTGCTGCCTAACTTAACCTGCACCCGCTCCCATTCTCAGAAGAAGAGCCAGAAGGGAACCCAGCAGGAGGAGATCCCGGGTCAGGTTGATAGCGCGCGGCGAGAAGCCACCGAAAGCCCGGTGAGCCGCTTTGACCGTGTCTGTTCCGCGCACGTACATAAGG
>Ga0316187_10004238_pt1 | contig 12408 bp, 11 predicted proteins | sample CroRivburrow1_MG_FD_204927 | JGI IMG/M metagenome (GOLD analysis project Ga0316187, IMG submission 204927) | Coastal sediment microbial communities from Maine, United States - Cross River worm burrow 1 | ecosystem: Environmental > Aquatic > Marine > Coastal > Sediment | place: USA: Maine...
TGATTTTTCTCCTTGCCGACGTTGCCATAGGCACGGAACGAAGCAGCGGAGCGGCATTGATCTAACTAAAATACGGTAATTCGGGGACGCGCGGCCGTCAATCGTGGAAATCCGAAAAATATGAAACGCTGATTCACCCGAATGATACGAAGACCCCCATCCGCCCCTGAGCCATTGCTTTCAACTCGCCAAGATCGTTTCTAGAATGCTTCGCCGACCGAGATGTGAATTGCGTTGCTGTCTGTGGACCGGGCATAGTCGAGCCGCAAATTGACGCGTTTGGCCTTGAGTACCATGAACCGAATGCCGGCACCGTAGCTGGGAATCGCTTCGTGCTCGCGAATGCCGTTGAACGAGCTGCCGATGTAGCCAGCACCGGCAAAGCCGACCAATCCCCAGCGCTTGCCCGGCTGCCACCGCGCCTCGACCTGCCCGGAGCCTGACACTTTGCCCAGGTAATCGGTCGCCGAAAAGCCGCGCAGCTTGACCGTGCACGCATCCCAAAGCGGAGCTGTACCACCGCGTTGGCAGCCCTGTATTTCCCAGGCAAGGACAACTGAGTCCGTCAGTTTGCGGTAGGACCGATACGCGGCACTGTAGGACTGGTAGGTTGAGTTGCTGCCGATCGCCTCGTCATTAAAAAGAGCGTCGAGCTTGAAGTGTCGACCGCTATAGCTGTTGAGGGGCATATCACGCGAGTCGTACTCGAAATTTACACCCAGTCCCATAGAACGCACATCGGATCCGGTATCGAAATTTGACTTTGGTTCAGAAATCTCGAGGCTTTGATTCGCGTCGACAAGTCGTGCAAGAATCCCGCCGTACCAATGTCCGCCGAGTCTTCTACCGACCTTGGTAAACAGAAAGTTGCCATTAATTCGCCAGTCCAGGCTCGATCCGCCAGACGACTGTTCCGGCGCGAGCAGGGAAAGCCTGAGATCGGCCCCGCCAACCGCACCTGTAAAACGCCACTTGTCGCTGTTCCAGTAATTTTGCTGCACAACGGCAAATGCTCTGCTGTCGTTGCTCGTGTACAGGCCCGCCGCCGCAGTGACTGATGCGGGCTGCAGTTCCTTCTCTTCTTCCGATTGCGGGTAAAAGTAGGCCGCGCCAGCAACCAGACCCGAATCCAGGGTCGGATTCGATATCGGAATGGGCACAAGTACAAAATCGCCGCGCTGTAATTTCAGATTGGTTTCGTCGTCACGGATATCAGGCGCGACTCCAGAACGGGTGTCCGTCTCGGCCTGCTCTGCAAACGCAAAAGAACCGTACAGTAGGATCAGGACAACGAGCGTGGCGCGTATCAAAACGACCAACCAAGCGATGTAGTGAGGCTGTTGTCACTCGTCGACGCCGCACCTGATGATACTGGATCGCTGTCGCAACTATCTTTGAAAGTCGGGGCCCAATACCGGTCGCTAATCAGCTCTCTCCAGATGTTTGCATCGAATTGCGCGCGCTGACCACATCGAATTCCGGACAATGAAATACAAGCGAGTCTTCTTTGTTTCATTGTTGTTGACCTCTCAGAGCCCCGCTGTTGCAGCCGCATGGGACCGGGGAGCGACGCACTACCTCTGGGGAGCCGGCATTGACGCAGGCATTTCGTTGGGAACCATTGACGCGGATATTACGGTAGACTTCAAGGCCATCGTAAACGTTCTGCAGGGTGGCGCGTTGCTCAGGCTCGAAGGAGCCTCCGGACAAAACGCTGTTTTCGCCCTGCGTTTTCCAGCAGCAGCTGGTCTGTGATCGGCTTCCCCGCGCTCTAAACCGGCCATGGGGACGCGTCCGGTGCTGTCCGGACACAGCTGGATATGACCATTTTGGGGTCTGACTTGCCGCAATACATTTGATCTTTGAAGGAGCTACGCTAATGCAGAAATTAAGAATAGGATATGTCGCGGTCGTCGCGGTCGCTGTACTTGTCGGATGCGCGTCCGGGTTCGAAGCGACGTATGACCACGATCCGGCGAATGATTTTGCCGCGTACAAGACATTTGCCTGGGTATCGGAACATCCCATGAAAGTGGGTGCGATCGAGCGTATTCCCAGTCCATTGCTGGAGTCGCAAATAATGGTCACGGTGGAGAGCGCGCTGGGAGCAAAAGGATACAAGCTGGTTTCCGACGTCGATTCGGCAGATTTCGCCCTGGCTTTTACGATTGGTTCGAGGGAAGAGATCAAAGTTGACTCGTCTCCATCAATGTCCGTCGGATATTCAGGCTATGGGTATCCGGGTCGCCGGGGCGCGTGGGGCGGTGCTTATTATGGCTACGGCAACGAAACCACCGTTCGTCAGTACACTGAGGGCACGTTGGCCATCGATGTATTCGATGTGTCCGAACGCCGTCCCGTGTGGCATGGCGTTGCAAGCAAGACCATTCACGACTCGGACCGTAAAGATTCGGGCGGAACCGTTCAGGCTGCCGTCGATGCGATCCTGGCCGGCTTTCCCCCAACGTAGTTTTATCGAAAGTGGTAGCCGACCCGCGCCAATAAGCCCAAGTCCGGGCAACGCGGGTCTGGCCGCCAAATTTCGCTTCGCTATTCGCCTACGGTATCAGCAACTGCCTTCTTGCAGCCTTCGCTGACTGCTTCATCATGTTCGGCGAGGCAGGCAAGAATCTTGCCGTCGCCTATCTCAACATCACCGCAATGCGTTTCGATGTCGGTCTTGCACTCTTGTGCGAGATAGTTGATCGCAACTGAAAGCTGCTCCAGCAGCGTTGCTGCCTGGTAGAAGGCATATTCGCACTGGCCTGAAATCTTGTCCTCGTGTGCTGCCATGCAATGCAACAATCGGCCGTTGCCGGGTGTAACCTGGCTGCAATAATTCTCGAGGTCGCTCTCGCAAGCGGACACCAAGTGATCGATCAGAGTCTCTTGTGCCAGGGCATTGGCGCCTGTAAGTATCGCGAGCGCGGCAGTCATCCCCATTATCGTTTTTCTCATTATCTTCCTCTCCCGTTAGTAAATTGCTGAACTGGCGGGATTGTAACTACATCAGAGCCGCTTCGCAGCGCCCATCGAGGTGCAATTTCGGGTGTAAGGCCTGATAATGAAGAGAATTCGCGAAAATCACTAATAAAATGCCGGGTTTTTCCTGTCCGACACCGTCGGCGACCAAAACCGCAAGAAAAGCTCGCCTGATGTCAGAAACCTTGCCGATTCCAATTATTCGCTCGAAACTGTATCCGCCGGACAGTTCGCCAGATCTGGTTTGTCGCGAAAGGCTATTGGCGTCGAATCATGTTGGCTTAGGCGGCAGGGCGACCCTGGTATCCGCTCCAGCCGGTTACGGCAAGAGCACCTATGCCCGTCAATGTATCGACGCGTCCGGATATTCTTCTGCCTGGCTGTCTCTGGATCCCGAGGACAGTGACCAAAGGAGGTTTCTGGCCTACGTCGTAGCCACGATGCGTAACACTGTCGCTGGTTGCTGTCCGAATATTGCGGAATACATACAGTCGTCAGTGATGCCGCCGGTTGAAGAACTGGCCGGCGCATTTTGCAATGATCTCGATGAACTCGATGAGTGCGTTGTGTTGGTGCTTGACGATTATCATAAAGTTTCCGCTTCGGCGGTACACGATTTCATCAACCAGGTTCTAAGGCGCCCGCCAAGAAACCTGCACATCGTCATCGTCACGAGGCGCGACCCGCCGTTAGCCCTGCAAAAATTACGCGCCGGCGGCTTGCTGACCGAGGTTCGTATGCAACAGCTCGCTTTCACGCTAACTGAATCGCGTGATTTTATACGTGGCATTGTTAGAGGTGATATCTCCGAGCACGCAATACTGCAACTGCATCAGCGCACCGAGGGTTGGCCTGCAGCGCTTCGATTGGCGGCGCTCGCGGCACCCGAGTCTGGCTCGGCCGACGATTTCGCGGCAAGTATACCGAGCGACATACATACGGTACGTGAGTATTTGTTGGTCGAGGTCCTGGCGAAACGCTCGCCCGAGGTTCGTAACTGGCTTCTGCGTACCGCATTCCTCGATCGCTTTTGTGCACGGCTTTGTGAGGCAGTGTTGTCGGATGATGGACGTGAATCCATGACACTGTCCGGCGACGATTTCATGACCCGCATACATGAATCCGGCTTGTTCAGTATAGCCCTTGACGACAAACAGGAATGGTATCGATATCACCACCTGTTCCAAACCTTGCTGCGGGACCGGGCGCGTGCCGATATTGGCGAGGACGAGATCCGCAATATCCAGATTCGTGGTTCGCAATGGTTTGAAGATAATGGGTATCTGGAGGAGGCGATTTCTCATTTGCTCCAGGCGGACATGGTAACCGAAGCCGGAGCGCTGATCGTCAGGCACAGAAACACGATCATGAATAACGAGCAGTGGCACAGGCTCGAAAGCTGGTTACGAATGTTGCCGCCCGATATGCTCGCGAAAACGCCTGAGTTACTTCTCCTCAATGCACGCTTTCTAAGAACCCGTGGCAGTCGCGAGGAGTCCTGGCAGGTTTTGGAGCAAGCCGAAGCACTTCTGGAAACGACAGGGATTGATGAGGAATTGAGGCAGGAATTGCTCGGCTCTGTGGAGTCTACCCGGTGCTACCAGTTATATGCGATGTCAGATGGGCATGCCGCGGTCGAGAAGGCGCGACGAGCGCTTGAGCTGCTCCCTGACGATAGTCTGGCCGAACGCGGCTTTGCTCTTATCATACTGGCCGCCGCCCTTCAGATGACGGGTGATGTCGATTCAGCCAAGAAAATACTTTATGACGCGATGTCTGGTGGAGGAGTTGCGGAAGACTCAAGCGTCACGTTAAGTAGCCGCGTGTTGATAGCCTTGGGCTTTGTGCAATGGATGGATGCAGACTTGTCCGGCCTTAAGCCAACTGCGGAGCAGGGTGCCGCGCAGGCGGGATCATCCAATCTGGGGGAAGCGTTGGCGGTGTTGCGCAGCTTCCAGGGTGCCGTCCTTTATCATCGCAACGAACTGGTTGATGTGCATGACCGTCTGCGGGATGTTACCCAGTCGCGTGCCATCGCAAACGTTGAGTTTTATGCTCAATGCATGATCATCTCGTCACTGACGTACCAGGAGCAAGGTGACACAGCAAAAGCAACATACGTTGCCGCTGCGCTGACCGAGTTCGCGCTCAAGACGCAAAACGCTTATCTCATTGCACACGCCGAAGCATTTAGTGCGGAAATCGCGTTGCGCCAGGGGCGCATCGCGGAGGCACTCAGCTGGGCAGAGCGGTTCGACCCGGAACCTCTATCACCAATGTATGTGTTCTATTCGCCACAGCTGACACAGGCCAAGGTTTTCGTGCTGGATGACGGCCCAGGGAGTCGCGAGCGAGCAGACGCGTTACTTAACAGACTCATAGATTACCTGGCGAGTGTCCATAATAAGCGGTTCCTGCTCGAAGCGTTGGCACTCCGAGCCATGCTACTTGACGCCAAAGGAGAAAGCGAAGCGGCGAAGAAAGAGCTGAAAAGAGCCATTGAAATGGCCCAGCCCGGGCGATTCATTCGCGTTTTCGTCGACCTGGGACCGCGTCTTGGCAATCTGCTACATAGCCTGAAACTCGATGAAGGCGGCCTTCGCTATGTTGGCGAAATAGTGGCTACATTTCGAACCATCCACGCCGATGCGAGTTCTGATGCCACGCTTGCGCCGACCGTCTCTCCGGGTATCGGCGTGGAACCCCTGTCCAGGAGAGAGCAGCAAATCCTGGGATTGCTGGCAAGCAGGCTGAGCAATAAAGAGATCGCTGACCGGCTCAATATTTCGCCCGTAACAGTCAAGCGTCATACGGCGAATATTTATCAGAAGCTGGGCGTTCATGGCCGACGTCAGGCGGTGGCAAAGGCGACCGGCCTGGGCATGTTTAGCGGCAGCGGATAGCCGCCGCATCATTTTTACACCCCTTTTTGCATCTTCTGGTTCGATGCGGCCAGGACCTGCACAGTGGAAAATACATCCCATGCGAAGATCACATGCGACGATGCAAGGGCCGGCCGTCTATCGGGTCCGGGTTCAAGGCGCTGTTCCGCTTGCCTGGTCATCCTGCTTAATGGGTATGAACATCACGGTATCGAACGAAGACGAATCGACACTCGTTGGCCGTTTACTGGACCAGGCAGCGTTGTCCGGCGTGCTGAGCGCTCTTTACGAGCACCAATATCCCATTTTATCTGTTGAGTGTCTGGAAGTCGGCTGACACCAGACGTTTCAGACCCTAACAATCTATTTTTTTCGGAGAGTAACTAATGAGACCAAACCTCTATATAGCCATCGGCAGCTTGGCAATGCTGGCGGCACTCGTTTCATGCGCAGAGAGCGGCGCTGAAAATACACCAGGGTATAACCATGTAATCCCCGATAAGATAATGACGCCGGATACTGTCGAGACCCGCATTGGAACTCTGAAGTTTTTCGATGGCATGCCAGACGAAGCAACGGTTGAAAAGGCGTATGAGAATCTGGATTTCATGCGTGGTATGGATGTCTTCCTGAATTTCATTCCCGCAACCTCGGTCGAGGGTATTCGACTTGGCATGGTTGAGATGGGTGCGACACAGTCCAACCATGTATTGCTGTTTGATACCTTGATGCACTCCGACCCACTCTTTTTGACCGGTAACACCGATACGGTCTACGCATCGGTCATGCTGAATCTGGACAAAGACGGGCCGACCGTAGTAGAGGTTCCGGCTGGTGCGGGCCCAGGTACAGTAAATGACGCTTTTTTCCGCTTTGTCATTGACATGGGAGCGCCCGGGCCAGACCGCGGTAAAGGCGGCAAGTACCTTATTTTGCCGCCAGGCTTTGAGGGTGAGACTCCTGAGGGCTATTTTGTTGCACAGTCCAGAACTTATTCCAATTGGCTGATCCTTCGCGGCTTCCTGGTCGATGGAAAGCCTTACGCAGCCTCTACGATGTGGCGCACGGGTCTTAAAGTATACCCGCTGGCACAGGCGGACAATCCACCGGCGATGAAGTACATCGATGGGTCAACGGTTCCGTTTAATACGATCCACGCTAATACGTATGAATTTTATGAAGAACTGCATACCGTCATCGATCGTGAGCCGGTCGATTTTGTCGAGCCGCAATTGCTTGGCATGGCGGCTGCGATAGGGATTCAAAAGGGCAAGCCGTTCGAACCCGACGCACGTATGCAGGCTATCTTGAAAGAAGCAGTTGCCGTAGGTAATGCGACAGCTCGCGCGATCTGGCTGAAGCCGCGTGATGAGCGCGCGTATTTCTATGAGAACTCCTGTTGGTACACGGGATTTGTTGGTGGTGATTACAAATGGTTTGTCGAAAACGGTAACGGCGCTCGAAATATCGATGCGCGCACGCTGTTTTTCTATTCAGCCACGGTTAACACACCAGCGATGGCGATGAAGATGGTCGGCGTCGGCTCACAGTATGGTTTCTGTGCGGTTGATAGTGGCGGCCAATACCTGGACGGTGCCAAGAATTACAAGCTTCGAATTCCGGCCGACGCGCCGGCGAAGGACTTCTGGTCGGTTGTTGTCTATGACCCGCAGACCCGCTCCGAGCTGCAAACAGGTCAGCCGTTCCCAAGCAAGAACAGCAAGAAGAGTCCGCTGGTCTATAACGATGACGGTTCCGTTGATTTATACTACGGGCCCGAAGCGCCTGCCGGCATGGAAACCAACTGGACTCAAACCGTGCCGGGTAAGGGCTGGTTTGTGTTAATCCGTCTCTATGGGCCGTTGGAGCCTTGGTTCGACAAAACCTGGCAACCGGGTGAATTCGAGTTAATCGATTGATCAACGCGGAAATTATAGGAAATCTGGAGAATGCCGATGAAGAAAGTCTTACTTATCCTGTCAACGCTCGCGCTTTCGATCGCGGCAAACGCGCAAACCCAGTCTTTGGGCTCAACCATGGACGTTTTTGTCTTCCCGGCTGAAGGCCAGGACACGTCTCAACAGTCGAAAGATGAAGCGGCTTGTTATGAATGGGCCGTTGGCAATACCGGCTCAGATCCCTTTCAGCTGGCTAAGCAGGAAGACGCCGATAAGCAGCAAGCGGAAGCCGAACAGCAAGCGGCACAGCAGGCGGGTGCCGGATCCGGAGCACGGGGCGCTGTCCGCGGCGCTGCAGCTGGCGCGCTGATTGGCGAAATTGCTAATGATGATGCGAGTGAAGGCGCTGCGTGGGGCGCCGCGGCCGGTGCAGTTCGCGGCCGCCGCCAGGGCCGCGCCGCGCAACAGCAGGCGCAACAGCAAGCTGCGGCTCAATCTGAGGATCGAGAGCGGGCAACGGAGCAGCAACTCGCAAATTTCAAGAACGCGTTCAGCGTCTGTCTTGAAGCAAAAGAATACATGGTTAAGTACTAGCGTAACGGGTTCCGGATAGCGGCGGACTGATTTTCTTGACGTTTGATTTTTAGCCTCGGCGTGCAGCAATACTTAGATGGAAAGTAGGAGAATCACGATGAAAAAAATTGCAACTGGTTTCGTTGCGATGCTATCAGCCGGCGTAGCGCTTGGTGATAACCTTGATGGGGTCGATAAGATGATCTGTGCTGCGGCACAGGTGCAGATTTGCATCGAGAATGACACATGCTATCAGGCGGCGCCCGTGGAACTTGGCGTACCGGATTTCGTGGTGATCGATACCAAGAAAAAGACGATATCGACGACCAAGTCGAGCGACCAGAATCGTTCAACTTCTTTCAGCAGTGTCGTGAAGAGCGACGGACTTATATATCTTCAGGGTATGGAGGGCGAGCGTGCTTTCAGCTTCGTGATTGACGAAGCGACGGGCCGCATGACGGTAGCAGTATCCCGTGATGGACTGTCCGTGAGCGTGTTTGGCGCGTGTACGGATACCGATCTCTAAGCCACGAGTTTTGCTCGATGTTCAGACGGGCCCTAAATGGACGGATTGTCTGTATCGCACTGCTGGCGTCGTTGTGCGCCCGAGGTGTGGCGCAGGAACTTGCGCCCCGCGTTGTCGCTACGGGAGTATCACCGCTATGAGGAATGAAATTTCTGCGCTGCGTCAAGAAGTGCATTTGAGCCAGACGGTGTATTTCCGGGTGCAGCAAACGATAAGCCGTAGTGGCTCCGGTTTGGAGGGCGGTGAGCCCGGCCAGTCCGTATTTGCAGACGCTCGGCGAGCCTACATCCCCGATTACACCCTAGCGAGTCATGTGCGAACCAAACCGATAGTATATGGTCACATTAGCAAAACAAAGTTTGAAAAAGTTAGGAGTAAAGCTGTGAGCAACAAATCCCACAAAAAGCTAATCCAGAAGTGCATAGCCTTGTCGTTTTTTTCGCTTTCGTTAGCAGGCTGCGCAACACCGACGCCGACACTCGATACAGGCCCGAATGCCGAAATTACGTTCGATGGCCTGCATGCGGTGCAGAATAGCGCTGCGGCCAAGGCGTGGGCGATACCGAGCCTTGATCTCTCGCGTTACAACAAAATCATGTTTGAAGGCGCTGGTATTGAGTTCCGACCAGGAGGTGAATCCGGCCGAACCTCTCTGGCTCGGTCCAGCAGCGGACCGTACGAAGTTACCGACGAGCAGAAAGCCCGGTTTCGGCAGGTTGTCGGAGAAACGCTACTGGAAGAACTCGGCAAGAGCGAGAGATTTACGCTCGTCAACGAAGCCGGTCCGGACGTACTGCTGATCCGTGCCGCGCTTCTCGATGTTGTTTCGTACGTGCCCCCGGAACCAATTGGGCGCACTGACGTCTACTTGGCGGAAATTGGCGCGGTCACGCTTGTGCTCGAGCTTCATGACTCGATTACGGATGCAATCCTTGTTCGTGCAATCGATCGCAGCAGTATTGGAGACGATATGATGATGAGAAATTCGAATCGGGTGACCAATACAGCTGAGGTCAGGCGGGTCATAAGAAAATGGGCGTCGACACTCCGTGAAAGACTCGACAGTTTTAGCGGATTTGAAAATACCGCCGAATAGGATTCTGTAAGCGAAGTCAGGGAAGCATGTGGTGTCGCCAGGCACCATATGTCTTCGCGTTCAAACTATAAATAGCCCAGGGTATATTCCTCATGAAATCGATTGTTAAGATCATCCAACTGACGGTTCTGTCTTCCACGATGCTGGGATCCACTATGGTGGTAGCTCAGGATCAGGATACCGAGGCTCTCGCGAAGGCGGCTCAGAACCCGATTTCCAGTTTGATCAGCCTGCCGTTACAGTGGAACAGCAATTTTGACGTCGGCCCACTGGACAAGACACAACATGTACTCAACATTCAGCCCGTCTATCCGTTGTCACTGAATGACGACTGGAATCTGATTACGCGTACGATACTGCCATTTATTTCGCAGCCGTCTTTCGGACAAGGACAGGGCCGTGAGAATGGTTTCGGTGATATTCAGTTCTCGGCTTTTTTCTCGCCGAAGCAGGCAACCTCAAGTGGTTGGATCTGGGGTGCCGGACCAATCGTGCAACTCGATACGGCGAGTGACGACAGGCTGGGGCAGGGGGCCTAGGGTTTGGGAGCGACCGGCGTGGCCCTAAAAATTTCCGGTCCGTGGGTATTCGGTGGACTGCTCAACAACGTCTGGTCGGTCAGCGAGGATACGGGCCGCCCTGATGTCAATCAACTGCTGTTTCAGCCCTTCGTCAACTATAATTTTGCCGACCATCCGGGCCGATATTTGACGTTCGCCCCGATCATAACGGCGAACTGGGAGGCTGACGACGACAAGTGGATAGTCCCGCTTGGTCTCGGTATCGGTCAGATTACGAAATTCGGCAAGCAACCGGTCAATCTGCAGGCATCATATTATTACAACGTTGAGCGACCCGGCCAGGCAGCCAAGTATCAAGTTCGTTTGCAGATACAGTTGATGTTCCCGAAGTAACACTGTGCGGCACAAAATCCCCGAAGGGCGTCACGGTGTATCAAATGAGGGAAAAGCCAACGACACACAAGGGCCTCTTTCGGGTTTCTCGTGCGGCAGGTCCATGGTGTCCCTAGTCGGCCGCCGTCACCCGCCAGATTGTGTTCCCAACATCATCAGCGACCAGTAGTGCGCCGCTCTTGTCGATGGCGACGCCAACGGGCCGGCCCTGGGCGTTGCCGTCCTGATCAAGGAACCCGGTCAGAACATCGACCGGCTCGCCGGCAGGTTTGCTGTTCCTGAACGGCACGAAGATCACCTTGTAGCCGCTGCGAGGTTTGCGGTTCCATGAGCCGTGCTGGCCGATGAATGCACCTTCATCCCAATCGGTACCCAGTTTCTGGCCCACGGCGAAGCACAGGCCGAGCGAAGCGGTGTGGGGGCCGAGGGCGTAATCCGGCTTTGTTGCCGTGGCCACCAGATCGGGCCGCTGAACCTTGATTCGCGGGTCCAGGTGATCGCCGTAATAGCTGTACGGCCAGCCATAGAACGCACCCTCGGTGACCGACGTCATATAGTCCGGAACCAGATCGCCGCCCAGATCGTCGCGCTCATTCACCGCTGTCCACAACGCACCCGTCTTAGGCTCGAAAGCCATGCCGACTGGGTTGCGTAGGCCGGAGGCGAACACCCTGTGCTCGCCTGTCCCGGGATCGATCTGCCAGATCGCGGCGCGGCCTTCTTCGTTCTCAATGCCATTCTCAGCATGGTCGCTGTTCGAGCCGACCGAGACGTACAGGCGCTGGCCGTCAGGGCTCGACACCAGGTTTTTGGTCCAGTGATGATTGATCTCTCCAGCTGGCAGCGACGCCAGCGCAGTTCCTGGCGACGTGATTGCCGTCTCGCCAACGGTGTAGGGAAAGCTGACGACACCGTCTGTATTGGCAACGTAAAACCGGTCACCGACCAGGCTCATACCGAAGGGCGAGGTCAGCTCAGACAGGAACACTGTCCGGGTTTCGGCAATACCGTCCCCATCGGCATCGCGCAGCAGCGTGATCCTGTCGGCACTCTCAACCCCGGCGCCGGCGCGTTGCAGCACCGCTTTTTGAATCCGGTCATAAATGCCTTTGGCGTCCCGGCTCTGGGCATTGGTTTCCGCCACCAGGACGTCACCATTCGGCAGCACATATAGCCAACGCGGATGATCTAGTCCTGTGGCAAAAGGATTTACCGCAAGACCTGCAGCGGGGATTGGACTCGCGCCGTCCTTCCAGCGCTGAACCTCGGCGATATTGACCAGCGGCAGCAGGGAATTTCGCGGCGGCGGTAGCTCGGGGTCCGGACCGATACCAGCAGATATTGGCAGACTTGCATTGCTGGTGCAGCCGGCCATGGCCATTACGACGGCACTGAATATGAGTGTGGAAAGATGTTTCAAAGGAATCCTCTGCCTGTGGACAAACAACTTAATCTACCTGAGTCAGCATAACCGGTCCGAGATCCCTGCGGCGATGGCTTGAGTTCATTTTTATTGGCCCAAGGCGAGGGGAGGGGA
>Ga0316187_10004240_pt1 | contig 12406 bp, 9 predicted proteins | sample CroRivburrow1_MG_FD_204927 | JGI IMG/M metagenome (GOLD analysis project Ga0316187, IMG submission 204927) | Coastal sediment microbial communities from Maine, United States - Cross River worm burrow 1 | ecosystem: Environmental > Aquatic > Marine > Coastal > Sediment | place: USA: Maine...
GTGCCAACGAACCCGGCTGCGACATGTATACGCTGTGCAAGGACGAGGACGGCAACTACCTGATGATGGAGCTGTATAAAGATGCAGAGGCAATGGCGGCACACGGCCAGTCAGAGCACTTCAAGGCGGCTGGCGCAGGCTTCAAAGGTCTGATGGCCGGCGCGCCTGAGATCACACGCCTGGAAGTCGTAGGCTGACTGACGGCGGAGCCGTCAGTTATGCAGTTTGCGGCTACGCCGAAAACTGCTGGCAACTGGACGCGAACTAACGGCGCCGCTTAACGGCGTTGGGTTCCGTCTGAAACAGCTCGGCGAGCTGATCCGTCATGGCGCCGCCGAGCTGCTCGGCATCGGTGATCGTGACGGCCCGGCGATAGTGGTGGGTCACGTCGTGGCCAATGCCGATGGCAACCAACTCGACAGGCGAGTGATTCTCGATCACGTCGATGGCGTACTTCAGATGCTGCTCGAGGTAGTTGGACGGATTCACCAGCAGGGTGGAGTTGTCCACCGGCAGACCGTCTGAAATAACCATCAGCACCTTGCGCTGCTCCTGGCGGGTCACCAGGCGGTTGTGCGCCCAGATCAGCGCCTCGCCGTCGATGTTCTCCTTCAAGAGCTCCTCACGCATCATCAGGCCGAGATTCCGACGCGTCCGCTGCCAGGGATCGTCCGCCGCCTTGTAGATGATGTGGCGAAGATCATTCAGGCGGCCCGGATTTGAAGGTTTGCCTTCGGCGATCCAGCGCTCCCTGGACTGACCGCCCCGCCAGGCGCGGGTGGTAAAGCCGAGGATCTCGACGCGCACGGAACAGCGCTCGAGGGTACGGCCGAGAATGTCGGCACACATCGCCGCAATGGTGATGGAGCGGCCGCGCATGGAACCGGAGGAGTCGATCAGCAGCGACACCACCGTGTCCCGGAACTGCATCTCCTTCTCCTGCTTGAAGGCCAGCGGGTTCATGGGATCGATGATCACCTGGGTGAGCCGCGAGGTATCCAGCAGGCCCTCTTCCAGGTCGTACTCCCAGGTCCGGTTCTGAATCGCCATCAGCTTGCGCTGCAGGCGGTTGGCCAGCTTCGAGGTGGCGTGCTGCAGCGGGATGAGCTGCTGATCGAGCAGCGCCCGCAGCCGGATCATCTCGTCCGACTCGCAGAGCTCTTCCGCCCGGATGGTCTCGTCGAACTCTTCCGTGTAGGCGTGGTAGTTGACGTCGACCTTGATGCGGCCGGAGTCGTCCGGCAGCTGCATGGGCTGTTCGTCCGGGTCCGCTTCCGCACCCATCTCGTCCATGTCCATGTCGGCGTCCATTTCCATCATGGTGGACTCGCCTTCGGCGTTCTCGTCGGCCATGTTCTCGTCGTCGAGAACCACGTCTTCCGGCAGGAACTCGGAATCCGCTTCCGCGCCTTCGTCTACCGTCTCCGTATCCTGGTCGTCCTGATCCGAGTCCGGCGGCTCGTCCGCCTCGGTCAGCAGGCCCAGATCTTCGATGATGTTCCGGCAGACATCGGCAAACTCGTTCTGGTCGAGCAGCACGTCGCGGAGCCGTTCGATGTCGCTGCCGGCATGCTCCTCCACGTAGTCGCGCCAGAAGCGGACCACGTTCTCAGCGGATGGCGGCAGCTCTCTGCCAGTCAGCTTCTGCCTGACAAGCAGGCCAACGGCAACGGACAGCGGTGCTTCCGCTTCGGTGGTGATGCTGTCGAAAGCCGCTTCCTGGCACTGAACTTCGAGTGAAGCCTGCAGGTTCTGTGCAACCCCTTCCATGCGGTTAGAGCCGATGGCCGCCACCCGGGCGTTCTCGATCCACTGGAACATCTCCTGAGCAGGACCGCCATGCGGCGCACGCGTGGCGTGCAGGGCGTCGTCATGGAACCGCAGGCGCAGGGCGAACTCGTCACCCATGCCACGGACCGCATTGATCTCGTCCGCGTCCGCACCCATGGCAGGCAGGGGCACGCGTATTCGATTGCCTCGAATGGAAGGCGGGCCCTGGCCGAAGCTCACCTCCAGCTCGTCATCCCCGGCAATGGCGCGGATGGTGGCGGTGGTGGCGCGCTTGAACGGCTCCAGTGGGTGATCTTGCTCGGACATCTGAACTGAGTAGGATCAGGCGCTCTTCAGCGTGATGCTTGCGGTCGCATCTCCCAGATCCTCGCCCATGCAGCGCTGGTAGTACTCGGCAACGATCGGCCGCTCCAGCTCGTCGCACTTGTTCAGGAAGGTCAGACGGAAGGCAAAGCCAACGTCGCCGAATATTTCCGCATTCTCCGCCCAGGTGAGCACGGTCCGCGGTGACATGACCACGGACACGTCTCCATTGACGAAACCTTTCCGAGTGAGATCAGCCACTGCCACCATGTTCGAGATGGTGCGCTGACCTTCCGCCGTCTGCTGGTAGTGCTTGGCCTTGCCCAGCACGATCTCCACCTCGGACTCGTGCTCGAGGTAGTTGAGCGTGGTGACGATGCTCCAGCGGTCCATCTGGCCCTGGTTGATCTGCTGGGTGCCGTGATAAAGGCCGGTGCTGTCGCCCAGACCGATGGTGTTGGTCGTGGAGAAGAGCCGAAAGTAAGGGTGCGGCGCGATCACCTTGTTCTGATCGAGCAGAGTGAGCTTGCCTTCCACTTCCAGCACCCGCTGGATCACGAACATCACGTCCGGCCGGCCGGCGTCGTACTCGTCAAACACCAGCGCGACCGGATGTTGAATGGCCCAGGGCAGGAGTCCTTCACGGAACTCGGTGATCTGCTGACCGTCCTCGATGACGATGGCGTCCTTACCGACCAGGTCGATACGGCTGATGTGGCTGTCCAGGTTGATCCGGATGCACGGCCAGTTCAGGCGCGCAGCCACCTGCTCGATGTGGGTGGACTTACCGGTGCCGTGATAACCCTGAATCATCACCCGCCGGTTGTGCGCGAACCCGGCCAGGATCGCCAGGGTAGTGTCGTGGTCGAAGCGATAGTCATCGTCCAACGCCGGCACGTAATCCGAGCGCTCGGAGAACGCCGGAACCTCCAGGTCCTGATCGATGTTGAATACTTCCCGGACATTCACTTTGATGTCGGGAATGAAATCGGGCGACAAACCGTCGTCGTTGTGGATCGTCAAGGGCGTTCCCCTACTGCAGGCAAGCGGGCTATTGTAAGGCCCCGGACGAAAAACCGACAGAAAACAGACTAAAAAAGCTCAGGGCGAGAGATGGCGAAAATCTACATGGTGCGACACGGCAAGGCGGCGGCCGGATTCGACGGTCATGCGGATCCAGGGTTGGATGACCTGGGCAGGTCTCAGGCTGAGGCGACCGCAGCCATGCTCGCCGATCTCGGACCCCTGACCATCTACTCATCGCCGCTGGCGCGCGCCCGGGAAACCGCGGTACCGCTGGCCGAACGCTGGTCTTCGGAAATCATCATCGAGCCCCGGGTTGCCGAGATCCCTTCGCCCACGGAAGATCTGGCTGAGCGCTCAGCCTGGCTTCGCCAGGCCATGGCCGGCAACTGGTCCGCCTTGGATGAGCCGCTGCAGGCCTGGCGCCGGGCGCTGATCGACTGCGTGACGGCGATGCCCGACGACTCCGTGGTGTTCTGCCACTTCATCGCCATCAATGTTGCGGTCGGCGGCGCCGAAAACGACGATCGGATGGTGATCTTCTCGCCGGACAACGGCTCCGTGACTACATTCTCCAATGATGGCGGCGAGCTGAAGGTCCTCGAGCTCGGCAAGACCGCAATCACCCACGTGAATTGATCCCCGATCTGAAGATCGGCCCTGATCCTTCCGATCGGCCACGCACTCAGCCACTAAAAGTTGGCCGATTTCACCACCCCAACTAAACCAATCCAATCACGCCCGCATCAAACCCACGGCTTTCGGGGGTTTCCGGCGAGCTTAAAACTGGCACGGACTTTGAAACCCCTCCTGAACCGGTACGGATTCGGGTACCGCGGAACACCAAGACGCGAGGGGTCGTCCGTTGATCGAAGTATTCGCCAAGCACAGGGTTGCCGCCAATCTGGCGATGATCATGATGACCCTGGCCGGCATCTGGGCCATCCGCGTCATGCCGACCCAGCTCGACCCGCCCATGCACTTCCCTCAGGTCTTCGTCGAGGTCACCTGGGTGGGGGCCAGCGCTGAAGACCTGGAGACCCTGGTCACCTCGCCCATCGAGCAGCAGCTCAGAACCCTGGCCGATCTGAACGAGATCACCTCCAGCACCCGGAACGGCAGCACCTTCATCAACGTCCGCTTCGACTACGACACGGACATCACCATCGCTTTCGAGCAGGTGAAGCAGCGCGTCGCCAACATCCGCAACCTGCCCGTCGGCATCGAGCCGCCCATCGTCCGACGGCCGGTGGACACCGAACCCGTCGTCGAGCTGCTGGTGACCGGCGGCGACGACGTGGCCAGCCTCATTCCGCTGGTTCGCGGCTTCGAGAAAGACCTGCTTGCCCGCGGCATCGGCGGTATCTGGTACGACGGCCTGCCGCTGGAGGAGATCGCCCTGCTGGTCGGCGGCGAAGACCTGCAGGCCATGGGTTTCACCCTGGACGAGCTGGCCCGGGAGGTCGCGCGGGTGAGCCAGAACCTGCCGGCGGGCACCGTCGGCAGCGGCCAGGCTTCAAGGCAGTTGCGCGGCCTGGATCAGCGCCGCGATCCGCTCGCCTTCGAGCAGCTCTATCTTCGCTCCGGCGATCAGGTGATCCGGCTGAATGACGTGGCCGAAGTGGTGCGCAGGCCGCAACGGGGCCAGCCCATCGTCACCAATCAGGGCCAGCCCACCATCAGCATGTTTCTCTGGCGGGCGACGGATGCGGATGCCTATCTGGCGCACCAGACCGCCATGGGCTGGCTGGATGAAGTTCAGCCCAACCTGCCGGATGGCGTGACCATCACCGTTTCCCAGAGCGTCTGGGACCTGCTCGGCGCTCAGCTCGGCATGATCGTGAAGAACGGCCTGACCGGGCTGCTGCTGGTGATCACCATTCTGTTCGTGTTCCTCAATGGCCGGGTTGGCTGGTGGGTGATGGTGGGCATTCCGGTGAGCTTCATGCTGGCGCTGGCCATCTTCCATCTGGTGTTCGGCTACGGCATCAGCATCATCGCCCTGATCGGCCTGGTGATGGCGCTCGGGATCGTGGTGGATGACGCCATCGTGGTCGGCGAGGACGCCGTGACCCATTTCGAATCCGGCAAGTCACCGCGCGATGCGGCCATCGCCGGCGCCCGACGCATGTGGGTGCCTGTGGTGACCTCTTCGCTCACCACCCTGGCCGCCTTTCTGCCGCTGCTCATCATCGGCGGCGAGATGGGTGATGCGGTGATCGCCCTGCCAACCGTGCTGCTCTGCGTGATCATCGCTTCGCTGGTGGAGTGCTTCCTGGTGCTGCCCGGACACCTCTCCCATACGCTCGGCAAGGTGCAGGCGCCGGCACCCGACAGCTTCCGGGCGCGATTCGATCGGGCGTTCTTCCAGTTCAGGGACGAGCGCTTCATGCCGCTGGTGCGAAAGGCGCTGGACTACCCGGGCGCCACGGTGTGTGCGGCAATCGGTGGCTTCATCATCGCCGTCTCGCTCATGGCCTCCGGTCACGTGGGCTTTGCCTTCGTCACCGGCTTCGACTTCGAGAGCCTGGAAGCCAACGTCGAGTTCTCCTCCTCCGCCACGGATGCTGACAAAGCGGCATTTCTGGCTCGTCTCGAGCAGGGCCTCGCGGCGACGCACGAGGAAACGGGCGCCGCGAACCTGCTCGGCTGGACCACCAAGTACAACCTGGCCACCTTCGCCGATGATCGGATGACGGGCGAGCAGTACGCCTCCATCGACGCCAGCTATGCCTTCGAGGAGTCCCGCACCGCCTCCCCCCAGGCCTTCGTCAACGCCTGGCGGGAGAAGGTCGACCGCCCTGCCTTCGTCGAGCAGCTCACCATCGGCGTCGATGGCGGCCAGAACAACGGCATGCCGGACATGACGCTGGTGCTGTCCGGGGACTCCATCGACAGCCTCAAGCAGGGCGCAGAAGAGCTCGCCGAAGCCCTCGCCTCCTACCCGGGCGTGTCGAACGTGGTGGACAACCTGCCCTACGGTCGGGAGCAGATCATCTTCGAGCTCACCCCCATGGGCCGCTCGCTCGGCCTGACTTCCGATGGCATAGGCCGCCAGCTCCGGGCCGCCTACAGCGGCGCCCGGGTGCAGATCTTCAACGAGAACGATGCCGAGCTCGAAGTGCGGGTGATGCTGCCGGAAGAGGAGCGTAACGATCTCGGTCGGCTCTCCCAGTTCCCTATTCGAACCGCAGAGGGCAACTATGTGCCCCTCTCCAACGTGGCCATTCTCTATAACCGCCGCGGCATCGACGTGATCAGGCACACGGACGGCCGGATGGCCGTCTCCGTCAGCGCCAACGTGGACCCGACCCAGGCCAACGCCATTGCCATCACCCAGAGCGTCACCTCCAGAGATCTGCCGCAGATCCTCGACCGCTACAACCTGACCTACGGGCTGGGCGGCAAATCCGAGCAGGACAAGGTGGTGATGGAGACGATGATGCTGGGCGGCATGCTGACGCTGGTGCTCATCTACCTTGTCCTGGCCTGGACCTTCTCGTCCTACCTCTGGCCGCTGGCCATCATGATGGCCATTCCCTTCGGCTTTACGGGCGCGGTCGCCGGCCACTGGGCCACCGGCTGGGAAGTAGGCGCCATGACCATGCTCGCCTTCTTCGCCCTGACCGGCATCGTGGTGAACGACTCCATCGTGCTGATCAGCTTCTTCAAGCGGGACGTGGAAGCCGGCAGGTCCATCCGTGAGTCCCTGGAAAGGGCCGTTCGCTCCCGGTTCCGGGCCGTGATCCTGACCTCGCTCACCACCATCGCCGGCCTGACGCCGATGATGTTCGAGTCCTCTTCACTCGCGTTCTACATGGCGCCGATCGCCGTGACCCTCTGCTTCGGGCTCGCCTTTGCCACCCTGCTGGTGCTCATCGTCATACCGGCGCTGATCACGCTGCTGGAGGCCAGCCACGGCCACACGGCCGAAGGTGCGCGCCGACTCATCGAACTGATCCGGAATCCGGCTGCGGAAGCAGCCGCTGCCGGTGCCACTCCCCACACACTCCGATCTGAGAGAGAAAACTGATGTTTGCTCGATTGAAACTTCTCACCGCCAGCCCCCGAGGCAGACGCTTTGTCGCGGGCACCGGCTTCATCGCGGCGGCGCTGCTCGCCAGCATGTCCATCTTTGCCACCGGTCCCAACCCACAGCCGGCCGAGCGCACGGAGAAGGCCTGGCCAGTCTCCGTCCTGGAAGTGGTGCCCAGCCCCCTGGCACCGACTTTCACCGCTTACGGCAGGGTGGAGTCCAGCAACGTGACTCATCTGCGCACCGATCTGATCGCCGAAGTGGAAAGCGTCCAGGTCCGCGAAGGGGATTGGGTCGAGAAGGGCGACGTGCTCATGACCCTCTCCGACGAAGAGCTCGAGCTCGATCTCATGGAGCGCCAGGCAGAGCTCAGGCAGCTCGAAGCCAACCTCGCCTCCACCCGGATCGAGCAGGAGATGTTCGAGGAATCCACCGAACACTTCCGGTCCATGCGGGAGGTCGCGCAAAAAAAGCTGGAACGCCATCAGGACCTGGTGGCGAAGCGTTTGATTTCCCAGGGGCTGCTGGACGAAGTGACGGCCCAGGCCAATCAGGCCAACATCGACTACCAGACGCATATGCGTACGCTGGCGGATTTTCCGAACCGGCTGGCAGCACAGGAAGCCGGCGTGGAGCGAGCCCGGGCACAGGTGGGCCAGGTGCAGCTCGAGATCGGCAAAACCCGGGTTACGGCGCCTTTTCGCGGCCCGATCCTCAACGTTTTCGTAGCACCCGGCGATCGTTCGAACATCGGCGCCATACTCGTCGATATTGCGAACGCCGATGCTTTTGAGGTCCGGGTGCAGATCCCCGAGCGTTTCGGCAAAGGGATGCATCAGAACCTGTCCAGCGGACGCGCAGTGACCGCCACCACGGAAGATGGCCTGGTGCTCCACCTTTCCCGCCTCTCCGGCCAGGTGAAGCGCGGCCAGTCGGGTCTCGATGCCTTCTTCGAGCTGGATGCACGTCAGGGCGCGCCGGGAACGGCGCTTGGCCGAATGCTCGAGCTCGACATCACCCTCCCTGAGGAGGAGTCAGTGATTGCGCTGCCGGTTCAGTCCATCTACGAGAACGATCGGATCTATGCCATCCGCGATGTGGTGCCGTCCTCGATGGGGGAACTCGACGGTGCCAGTCACGAGTACCGGCTGGAGGCGATCACCATCGAGCGGGTCGGGGAGGCCCAGGCGGAAGATGGCCAGCACCGGATTCTGGTGCGTTCACCAGAGATCCGCGCAGGCCAGAAGATCATCACCACCCAGCTGCCGCGGGCCATATCTGGCCTGCTGGTGGAACCCGCCTGAAACCAACTCACGCAGGGAGCGCAAATGAGTAAACGACCACAGTCCGTCACCATCTCGGAGCTGAAACAGTCACCGGCAAGAGTTATCGAGCAGGCCAAAGCCGCCGCGCAGCCGGTGCCCATCCTGCGGAACAATCAGGTGGAGGGGTACTACGTGCCCGTCGGCGCCCTGGAGCTCATGAGCGCGACGGACGAGGAGGCGAACACAGCCTTTGCAGCCGTGCTCGAGAGCCACGGCGATGCGATCAAGTGGCTCGCCAGCCAGTGAAATTCCTCACCGACCAGCAGATCGCGGACATCCACGAAAGGCTCATGGCCCGGGATGGCGGCCTGCCCGGCTACCGGCAGGGCGCAAGCCTCGGCGCGGTGCTGGAGCGGGTCCGCAATCTGATTCGCTTCGGCGGCAGGCGCTGCGCCGATCCCGAATTCATCGCCGCCATGGCCACTTTTGCCCTCAGCATCGGCCAGCCCTTCAACGACGGCAACCGACGCACGGCGCTGGCCTGTGGTCTTCTGGTGCTCAGGGTGAATGATTGCCCGGCCGAGCCGGAACCGGTCCGATTGATCAGACTGATCGTCGACGCCGCTTCGGGGACCGCCAATCAGGACGATTTCATCGAAGGGTATCTGGCGCTGCTCCGGGCAACGCCGGGCGCGACGGCTCAGGGCCTTCGCAGCGCCTGCAGCTGATTCTCCAGCGACGGCAGGCGCACACCGGCAAGCCGCAGCAGCAGATCCTCGAGCGAGATCCAGGCATCGCCCAGCAGCTGTCCCTTGCCCTGCTGGTCAACCAGCGCGCACTGGGCCAGCACCCGATCCATCGCCGCGACCGAACCCAGCCGCTTCACCAGCCGATCCGTGATCCGGCGCCGGAACTGTGGCACCCGACCCTCGGCGATCTGGCGCAGCTGGCTGGTGAGCGCGCCGAGAATCGCGAACAGCGCCACGCCTTCGGCTCTCAAGCCCCGCACCATGCGGCTGACCCGGGCGCCTTCGCCGTTGTAGACCGCATCCAGCAGCTCGAACACGTCATAGTGAGCCGAGTCTTCCAGCACCGATGACAGCGCATCGACGGTGATCGGCTGCACAAGCTCGGCCAGACGCAGCTTCTCCACCTCCTGAACCGCGGCCAGCAGGTTGCCCTCCACCCTTTCCGCCAGGTAGGAGAGCGCCGCCGGCTCCAGATCCTGCCCGGCACGCTTCAGTCGGCCTGTCAGCCAGCGCGGCAGCTCGTGGGCGCCAATGGGCCAGATCTGCAGCACCACGCCGGCACCGTCCAGCGCCTTGAACCAGGCCGCATTCTTCTGCCGGCCATCGATTCGGGGTGCGCGGATCAGCAGCAGGTTGTCCTCGGGAATGTTGGCGCAGTATTCCCGCAGTACCTCGGACGGAACTTTGTCGAACTTGGCCGTCGGGTTACGCAGATCAATGATCTTCTTCTCAGCAAACAGCGACATGGCTGCCCCTTCCTGGAGGATCTCGTGCCAGCTGAAGCCGCTTTCCGCATGCAGCACCGTGCGCTCGGTAAAGCCGGCCGATCGGGCCGCCGCGAGAATGGCATCGGCCGCTTCTTCCACCAGCAGCGTTTCGTCGCCGCTGATGAAGTAGACGGGCGCGAGCGAGCCCTGCAGATGTCCGGCGAGATCCTGCGCCTTAAGTTGCACTGCTGCCGGTGCTCGCCGCCGCGGGCGCCGTCACCACCGCGTTCACGCCGCGGATGATCTGCTGCACCAGATCGTCCACCATTTCCCGCTCCAGCAACGCCTGCTCTTCGCTGGAGCCGACGATGTTGTCCCGGTCGACGGTGTAGATGCGGCTCGCTCTAACGCTTCGCGCCGAGGCCAGCGGGTCGCCCTTGCCATCGTGCAGGGCATAGACGACGGTGAGGGTGGTCTGGTATTCCGCCGCTCGGGCCTGATCCGTCACGGAAACCGCCCGGCGGCTGGTCCGGTCACTGATGAGCTCGATGGTCACATCCGCATCGCCACTGCCCACCACATCCACGCCGGCGCTTTTGAGTGCCCGCCCGAGCGGGTCGGCCACCGGGTTGCGCAGATTCGAGGTGATCTTCGCCGTCTCGATGTTGCCATCGAGCTCCCAGGTTCTGAGATGGAAACCACAGCCCGCAACGAGGCCCGCTATCCCGAGCAGAAGCAGCGAGGTGGAAATGATTCTGCGCACCCGGGCCCCCAAGTCAGCCAACCACGATGTTGAGTAGCTTACCGGGGACCAGGATCACCTTGCGAGTCGTCTTGCCGTCCACGAACCGGGCCACGTTGTCCGTCGCCAGCGCCGCGGCCAGCGCGCCATCCTGATCGACATCGGGCGCGACCTCGATCTTGCCCCGGACCTTGCCGTTGACCTGGACGACGAGCTCCAGCGAGTCCTGAGCGAGAGCGGATTCATCCAGCGCCGGCCAGCCGGCCTCCACCAGCAGGCCCGCGCCCCCAAGCGCCGTCCACAGTGACTGGGTCACGTGCGGGGCGATCGGCGAAAGCACCAGCACGGCCATTCGCAGCGCTTCACGCACCGCGGCACGATCGGCATCGGTTCCGGCATCTGTTTTCGACACCTGATTGACAAGCTCATGCACGGCGGAGACCACGGTATTGAAGGTCAACCGCCGGCCGTAGTCATCGTCCGCCCGCTTCAGCGTCTCATGGGTTTTCCGGCGCAGGTCTTTGCCCGCGTCGCTGAGCGCATCCGCATCCAGCGCCGGCACGTCGCCGGTGGCGAGGTGATCCTGCACCAGCTTCCAGAGCCGCTTCATGAACCGACCCTGACCTTCCACACCGGCCTCGGACCACTCGAACGACTGATCCGGGGGTGCTGCAAACATCATGGCCGTGCGCACCGCATCGGCGCCGTACTTGTCGAGCAGGTGCTGGGGATTGCCTGCGTCACCGGCCGACTTGGACATCTTCTTGCCATCCTTCAGGACCATGCCCAGCATCAGCAATCGCTTCCAGGGTTCATCCGAGTCGAGCAGGCCCTCATCACGCATGAGCTTGTGATAGAAGCGCGCATAAAGGAGGTGCAGGATCGCGTGCTCGATGCCACCCACGTAGTGATCAACCGGCGTCCAGAACTTGGCTCGCTCGTCCACCATGGGCCGGTTCGAGTCAGGCGAGGCAAATCTCGCCTGATACCAGGAGGATTCCATGAAGGTGTCGAAGGTGTCCGTCTCTCGACGCGCTTCGACACCGCACTCCGGGCAGGTGGTCTTGTAAAAGCTCTCCATGGTGGTGAGCGGCGAGCGCACGCCTTCGAACTCCACCTCGGTGGGCAGCACCACGGGCAGATCCTCGTCCGGCACCGGCACCGTGCCGCAGTCCGGGCAATGGATCATGGGGATCGGGCAACCCCAGTAGCGCTGCCGGGAGACCAGCCAGTCCCGCAGCCGGTAGTTGGTCTGGCGCCGGCCGCGACCTTTGTCCGCCAGCGCATCCGCGATGGCATTGAAGGCATCTGCCGATGACAAGCCGTCGTACTCACCGGAGTTCACCAGCCGGCCATAGGTGACGTAGGCTGCCTCAGCCAGATCGCAGGGCTCATCCGAACCTTCCGCCGGCTCGATCACCTGCTTGATCGGAATGCCGTACTTGCTCGCGAATTCCCAGTCCCGCTGGTCGTGTCCAGGCACGGCCATGACCGCACCGGAGCCGTATTCCATCAGCACGAAGTTGGCCACCCAGACGGGCAGCGGTTCGCCGGTGAGGGGATGGCTGACCTCGAGGGAAGTGGGCACGCCCGCCTTTTCCATGGTGGCCAGATCTGCCTCAGCGGTGGTGGCCTTCTTGCACGCCTGGTTGAAGGCGGCAACCTTGCCGTCCGTCTCCGCCGCCTGCTGGGCCAGCGGATGGGCCGCGGCAACGGCCACATAGGTGGCGCCCAGCAGGGTGTCCGGACGTGTCGTGTAGACGGTGAGCGCCTCGTCCGAGCCCAACACC
>Ga0316187_10004241_pt1 | contig 12405 bp, 7 predicted proteins | sample CroRivburrow1_MG_FD_204927 | JGI IMG/M metagenome (GOLD analysis project Ga0316187, IMG submission 204927) | Coastal sediment microbial communities from Maine, United States - Cross River worm burrow 1 | ecosystem: Environmental > Aquatic > Marine > Coastal > Sediment | place: USA: Maine...
ACTCGAAAACCCTGACTCCGGCGGCGGCATGGCATGCCTGGCACTGGACCGAAATTTCTTCCGCAGCGGCTCGCGCGGTTTCGAGATCGCTTGCCGTTTCGACTTCGTAGGCCGCATTGCGCATGCCGGTGAGGTAGTACTGCCACTCTTCCGGAACCCCATCTACCGCCTCATGTTGTGATAGCCAGTAGGCGGGTGTCGCGGCACCGACGAGGTCATCATCGGCCAGCGCGAACATCAGGTCATCGAGCTTCTCGGCATGTTCGTGCATGTGGCTGACGAACTCAGCGTCAAATTCTGCCTGGGCTTCCTCGGCAGGTGCAGCGGCCTGCTCGGGCTCCGGTGCCTGAGGTTCTGCTGGTTCCTGCTTACTGCACGCTGTCAGGCACAAGGCTATCGCGGTAATCCAAAACGAAGAAACTTTCATGATGACTCCTAATGAGAAGTTCGATTATACGGCATGGGGCCAACCGGAACCCACACGAGTTTGGCCTCTGCCACCCGGATGTCGTTCTTCTCCAGGCCGATCTCAAGCGTTTCAATTGAAGCGGCTAGCGCGTCATATTCGCTCTGGATGCTGATCAACTCATCTTGTAGATCGCGTTCAAGTTCAATCAGGTCTCTTCGCTTTGCGTCAGCTTTCTGTCTTGCGGTTGCCAACCTGGCTTGAGCCTTCTTCGATGCCGCCCGTCGCGATGCGGCCCTATTCAATGTTCTCGATCCCACTCTTCCTCTCAGTAACCCGCCCAGCAAGTCACCAACACCCGACATCACTTCGGTCTGGGTGCGGGTCGATACATCCACCTGCAGCTCCGTCACCCGCACATCGGCCGAGGAGATCTGGTCCTGCAACCGGTCGATGCGTTTCGCGTATTTGTCTCTTAATCGACTCACCTTGAGGTCAGCGGCATCGTCCGCGGCTTGCTCGCATCTCGCCTTGAAGTCTTCCGGTTTCTCGTCGACCCGTGAGTACAGCTTTAATCCGGGACACTTCCAGATTTCGATATTGCGGTGGGCGGCCAGGTAGGACTTGATATCGGAGCGCAGGCTGGTCCAGAAGGTCTTGTTCTGGAGCTTGGTGTTGCCCAGCTCATAGCTGGCACCGTCTGGAGGCTCTGGCCTGAAGTCCCGTTCATCATGGTCGACCGACAGCACGTCGTCGACATTGATGAGGCCGTCCATGGGAAAGATCACCGCCTCGTAGGTCTCGTTATGGGCGACACCGGCCCGGGTTTCGTCGTAGAGCAGCTGCACGGTGACCGCGGCGGCCGGCGCCAGGCACGTGCTGGTGGGATCCGCCCCAAGATTTGTGGCCCACGGCGCTGCCGGGTCGAGGTAGACAACCTCGACGCCGTCCGCAACCGGTGGTGCGATGGCTGCCGGGGCGTTCATGTCTTCAACGTCTGCGCTCGCCGCAGGTGTCGGAGCTTCCGGTGTTGTCGGCGCTTCGGCCTTGAACGGCGCCATCAACGACGCCACCTGGGCTCGTGTAAAAGGCCCGAACCGGTAACACATCGAGTGGCGTCGTTTGAGCACGGTCTGTGTGGACTTCTTGGCCAGGTGCATTATGAACTGACGTTTCTCGAGGTTGGAGATGCGCGCGTCGAGATCCGGCATGCCGCCGGATATCCCGTCAAGAATGCGCCGCTTGTCATTCTCGGTCTGCAAGCGCCCGACGATCCAGGTGCCCGCATTCGACATGGCCTTGTAATCGAGGTCGACCGGGTTTTGGGTGACGAGGACCAGCCCGACACCAAATGCACGGGCCTGTTTGAGAATCGTGAGAATCGGTTTCTTGGACGGTGGCTCGGCGGATGGCGGCGCATAGCCAAAGGCCTCGTCCATGTAAATGAGGGCGCCCAGTTCCGAGGTGCCAGGTCTCGACCGCATCCAGGTGACGACCTTGGACAGGAGCAGCGTGACAACGAATTGACGTTCCTTTTCGTTGAGATGCGCCATGTAGATGATTGCGCACGGCGTCTTGCCGCCGGCCCCCAGCAGATTCTCGATATCGAGTGGCTCACCCTCGAGCCACGATGCCATCGACGGAGAAGCCAGCAGGCTGTTGAGCTTCAGCGCCAGCTTCATGCGTTGTTTTTGGGGGAAGAACACGTCCAGGTCGAAAACCCCCAGTTTGCGAAACGGGGGCGTCGGAATCTGGCCCACCAGGGTCGCCAGGTCAAGGTCCTTGCCCTGGCGCCACCAGGTCTCAACAATCATGGAGATCAGGATGTGCTCGGGCCCGGATACCGGGTCGGATTTGATGTCCGCAAGAACCAGGATGGATGAGACCAGGCCTTCGATCTCATCGCGAATGGTCTCGGCGCTGTCTTGCCAGTCCAGGTCGGGTGCCTTGAGCGACCCCAGCACGTTCATTGGCACCCCGATGGATGAGCCCGGCGTATAGATCTTGAATTCGGTGTTATCGCGGAGCCTGGCGATACGCTCTGGCGTGATGCCGTCGCCGGCAAGGTCGGCCTGGCGTTCGGCGGCCTCTTTGGCGGCCAGATCGGCCACGGTGACGCCCTTGCGTCTGGCCTTTCCTTCGTCCATCCACGGTTCGAGGTCGTCGGGAGTGCTGTCGGGAAAGTTGAGCAGGATATTGCCCATGTCGCCTTTCGGGTCGAGGATAAGGGTGGGCGTGCCGCCGAGCAGCGCCTCCTCAAGCATGTTGACCCCCAGCCCGGTCTTGCCCGACCCGGTCATACCGAAGATGACACCATGGGTGGTCAGCGTGCTGGCCTTCAGCAGGACCGGCTCGCCGCCCTCGCTCTCACGACCGATATAGAGTCGGCCCTTTTTGTTGATCTCCATTCGGCAACGTTAGCAAATACCGGTGCGTTGGACGAGCGGGGCGCGGACTGAAAAACCGCGTGTCGGTGGTTTGTTTCTGCCCCTGGCCACCATTTTCTCGGGCTCCAGCCTGTAGCCGCGGTAACCGGAAATCTCCGAGCGGGATTCAGTCCGCTTTGGCGAACCTGATGTTCCTGACCGAAAACGACTTCGGTTCCTGGTGGTCGAGGATGTCTCGTTTCATTTTTCTTAGTAGTAGCAACATAGCTGTTTAACCGGGCAAGTGTACCCGTGTTCTGAATGAGTATTCAGTATGACAAAATTCGTTCACAAAACTTTTTCAATTCAAGTCTCCAACCAAAAAGTCTGTTGCTGCTTCAATCACCCCGGAAAAATCTTCAGAAGTATCAAAGTAAGATAATCCGTGTTTTTCACATCCTTTTTTAATCGTCTTGCTATAAGCAATCATATTTTCGATGTGGTCTCCGATGTATGCATCGGATTCATTAGTCAGCCAGTCGTTCTCCCCGTCGCTGTGCTTTTTAACCAGCGCGACTTTGTCCTTTACATCGATTTCGGTGTAACCCAAAAACATTACCTTGATCTTGTCAGGATGTTTTTCGATTAAGTCAGCGACCAACTGAGGAAGCATTGCTTCGCCTTCAATCACGTAGTCCATGCCATCAAAGAGCATATTCTCGATCATACCTTGCAAAAAAGGCCCCATCTTTTCGGCAATCGCATCTGGCCACAGTAGATGATGAATTCCATATTCGGGGATTCCATCATTAAATCCCATCATTAACCAATCAAGAGACAGGTACGGAATCTGCTTGTCCGCGAGGATGTTTTTAGCGATGAGTGTCTTTCCAGACCTCGAGGTTCCACTTATAAGGTAGAGCATGTCACTTAGCGGCTAATTGAGGACAGGGAATTCTATCGCGTCGTAGAGCTGCGGAGAACCAAAGACGGCCGTTTGACTAGAGCCGGATATCGGCAGGCGACTCAAGTTCCAGGATGGCGCATACTCCAGGCCGAACGAGATTTCCTGGAGCAATCAATGATCACAACAGCTTTCGGTTTGGCCCTATTGAGTTTGGTGGTGGTCCTGGGCGCGGTCATGCAGTACTTCTCGACCATCCCTCGCGGCAAGGTGCCTGTGAAGCCCATCGGCCTGGTAACCTTCCTGTCCGTCGGTGCGGCCCTTGCGGTCATCGCGATAGCCAGGAGTTTTTCGGGAAGTGCATGGTCTGTTGTGGCTGTCGGCATACCGTCAGCCTTGGCTTTACTGACGGCGCTGGGAATATTCTGGTTGCTCTCTCAGCGCAAGACTCCGATTGGTGATCTGAAAGTAAAGCCCGGCGACAAGCTGTTGCCGTTCGAGGCAACCACGTCGGAAGGGATTCCGTTTCACACTGACGAACTCGCGGGCAAGCGAACCTTATTCAAGTTTTTTCGCGGCGGCTGGTGTCCTTACTGCAGCGCCGAGCTGGAAGCCTTTAATGCGATGTTGCCAGCGCTCGAAGAATACGGTGTCAGGGTCGTCGCACTGAGCAAGGACAGTGTGGAGGAGGCCGCGATACACAAAGACCGCGACCAGCTGAGCCTGACCTTGTTGTCGGATCCGAAGCTCGATGTCATCCGACAGTACGGGGTCGAGCACCACAAAGCCCTCGGCGGCACTACGGGCAGCTCCAAGAAGTTCGGCATTCCTCTCGCGGCGCCGACGGGTTTCTCGGCAATGGCGATCCCAACATCGCTGCTCATCGACGAGAACGGAGTCATCCAGTGGATCGACCAGTCGGAAGACTATCGACTACGTAGCAGCGATGAACTCGTACTTGAGGCAGTGAACAACGCGTTTACAAGCGCATAAACTGTTGCCGCGTGCGTGACCAGGCGTAACCCAGCAACACAGCCACAAAAAACACCTCTGCGCCAAAATTGATGATCCCGCTAATGAACGCCTGTATCCGTTCGGGAATATCGATCGGCAAAATGCCCGTTACGACACCGAGCAACGCGTCAGTGATCAGGTTAGTGAGGTACAGCGACAGCTTGATCGTGAATATAGACACCGCCGCCGTAATCCCCGATTCGAACGCAGACCCAAATAGCGTCTCGACGTCGTGAGAATGGGCGATAGGCAGCAACATCCACACGCAGATGATAAACGACGTCGTCACGCCGCTGCTGCGCCCGAGAAAGCCAAGATCGGCACTGGGAACAGACTGCAGCCAGGTGAGTAGCAAAACAGCCGTCCAGCACAGGGCCCACAGGGCGAGCAGGTGGGGCGCCACTTTGATCCAGTTTTGCTCCGCTTCCGCGGACGTAAAATCGCGAGCCTGCGCCTCGCCTCTTTTCATCAGCACTCGCAAGTAGATGCCGACAAGAACTGCCGGGATGACGAACGGGTAAAATACGACGTTGATTATCGAAGCCAGCCATGACGTCGATTCACCCGAGTTCAGCAGCGTAAGGAGAATGGCTTTCACCGCACCTCCAGCGATCGCGGCAGCCAGGACGACGGCCACCAGCTGCCGGAACTTCTGCATGGTCGTCTGTGATTCCTCGACCGCCATCGGTAAGGTGGCAAAATGTCGCGCCGCGGCCGCCATGTCCGACAGCCCGGCAAATGCTCGGCCCCGCGCCGACTTCCAGGAATAGCCGCCATCATCCTCGAATATCTTGACGTCGTGCGCTTCGACGGGCGTGCCGGACGTACCCCATATGAACTGATTCACGCCGCCCACCGCCTTGGCAATCTCGCGGGCGGTGCGCCGTCGAATATCGAATGCAAGAACGCCAGGTACAGCACTGCCGTCTTCGAGGCTTCGCAGCTCGCCGTCGTACCAATCGGCCTCCGGCAACTTGGCCTTCTTGCGGGCGATTGCGGCCGGCTTGCGGAACAGCCGTTTTCCCTTTTTGCCCAATCTCGCCAACGGGATAAACACGAAGGACTCGGCACCCCGTAGCTCGAGCAAGCGGTCGATGTCGACGCTGTGCTGGTTCGTCACGGCGATAACGTCGAGACCATCGATCTCGATTCGGGCTTCGACAGGTTGATTTCGGGGACCAGCCATTCAGCAGCGTACCGGGATTACGGGTGCGCCGTGTCTTGGGCCGATGCCCGTGCCGCCGTCAATTCGGCATAGAGCGCGCGCTGCTCCTGAATCCAGTCCTGGGTCAGGCGCTCGAGCGTCGCATACTCCGGGAGGCGTGTGAGCGCGAAATAACCTCTTCGTAAGCCGGTATAGCTGATCAAGGGTTTGCCACTCCTCGTTCGCTCGATAAACAGGCGCAGCGCCTCTTCGTAGTTGCCTTCCACCATCCGGATAAAGGGGGCGTCTTCTTCGGGGTTGGTATAGATCGCCATCATTTGTTCGGCAACGGGCGCCGCCTCATCGGCGCGTCCGGCATCGCGCAGTAGCTGGATGAATACGAACGCATCGCCGCCGTCCATTTTCGGCCCGATATCTTCGCCGGCATACCCGTACCAGAGGTCAGAGAGCACTTCGAGCGCCTCGTCATGCATGCCCAGAAGGGTGTATGTTTTCCAGTACAGGTCGGCACGGTCGTGCGGGTCGGTGAGCTTCGCGGCTTCCTCTTCCATGGCCGAGAGGGCAAGATCTCGTTGCCCAAGCTCCGCGGCAAGGAAAGCCCTGACTTCCGGGTGCATCGCCATGGCTTCATCCGTCTTACCCAGCGTGGCGTAGAGATTGGCGAGATAGAAGTCGTGCGGATCCTCATTCGGCCAGTTGGCGCGGAAATCCTCCAGTACGATCGCTGCCTCGGCGTAACGGTATTCTTCATATAGCAAGTGGAATTGCATATCGTCGGCGCTTGCCGGCGCGACCTGGTGTAATACTCCCATGGCATCATCGGCGACCTCCGGCTGGCCAAGTTCCGTCGCCCGGCTAATGACCGAGCTCAATGTCGATACGGAGATCGGGTCGAGCTTGCGGGCGGTCTCGAGCGCCTCCCAGGCTTGTGACGGACGGCCAAGATTCATCGCGGCGTCGGACAAAAGCAGGTAAGCCTCCGCATACGACGGGTTGAGTTCGATGGCCCTCTCGAAAAACTCGATGGCCGTCTGCGGGTTGCGACTGCGCGCATGCAGCAGGCCCTCGACGAGGTAGATTTCCGGCAAATCAGGTTTGAGTGCCGATGCCTTTTGCAGGGTTCGCCGAACCTGGTCTTCCGCAATGATCCACGGGATCTCGCCGCCCATGCGCGCCGAGCTCATCAACGTCACGTGCGCATAAAGTGCCTGCGCTTCGGCATAGTCCGGGAACTCGCGGACCAGTATCTTGAGCTCGTCGTAAGCCGCCTTGATGGATGAAATCGTAAGGCGATTGAATTGGTCCCGCGCCAGCAGGTAGGCCTGGTAGGCCTCGGCGGGAACTGCGTAGTCGGACGATGCGGCCTGCGTCACCTCATCGTCCGCATCGCCGACGATTTGTGGAAGCAGCGCCGCCGTGATCTTTGCGGCGATCTCGTCCTGGACTGCGAAGATATCGTCCACGTTGCGATCGTAGGTTTCCGACCAGAGGTGATAACCGTTGTCGGCGCGAATCAGCTGCGCCGTGATCCGCACCTGGTCGTTACTTTTACGGACCGACCCTTCGAGGACGTGATCGACGTTCAGGCGGCGGCCGATCTCGCCAATTTCGAGTTTTTCGCCTTTCAGCGAGAAAGAAGACGTCCGCGCCGCCACCTGCAGTGCCGGGTTCTTCGCGAGTACGTTAAGCAACTCCTCGGACAGTCCGTCGGAGAAGTACTCGTTTTCCTCGTCGCCGCTCATGTTGACGAAGGGCAAGACCGCAATCGTATTGCCGGCAGCCGTGGTTTCGACGACTTCCTCGCTGGTGTCGGAGGGTGTTGCGACGGGCTGTGCGGGTGCCAGTACGAACTTGTCGATGGCAAAGTAGGCGACGGCCAGCAGCAGTACGAGCGTAATGGTTCGATCGAGCTTGCGGCCCGTGACGCGAGTGATCGATTGCGATCGATCGACTTCGGCCTCGCGCTTGATGCCCTCCGGCGTGACCTCGTACGCCCAGGAAAAGAACACGACGGGAGCAAGTCCCAATACGAGCACCAGCAGGATGGTCTGCATGACCCAGTCCGGCGCGACGATGTTGTCGAGCACGAGGTCGGCAACCTGGGCCAGAAGCCACGCCGAGATGACGTACGCAACGGTTACGCGGAAGACGTTACGACGCTTTAGTTCGTTGAAGATGCTCACGTGCAGGAATACTGGCCACAGTTTCGAAGAAGGCAGTCTATCATCTGCTTATCGAATATTCGGCACCTGTTAAATATCCTGAAAGCCTGTGTGGCATTACAACCCATTGTGGTTCTGGCGCGTCTAAGCAGGAAGAGTTCAGGTCATTGACACGCGGGGTAAGTATGAAACAGACATTGACATCACGATGGGTTCGCAGATATTTCCGGCCTAAATCGTTGGCAGGTATTTTGCTTCTACTGTCGGTGGCGCATGCAGACCTCCCGCCCGAACTCTCTGAAGAGACTGTGCGCTTCGCAAGTGGTGACGCAAGTATTGCCGGAGTGGTTGTATCACCTGCGGGCGATGGTCCGTTCCCGGCCATCGTGCTTATCGATGGCTCAGGAGAAACCGATCGCAATAACATGAGGGACTTCAGTATTGCGTTCGCGCAGGCTGGATTCGTGACGCTGGCCTATGACAAGCGCGGAGTCGGTGAGTCGACCGGCGACCCCGAAGCCTGGTACTACTTCAGCATTGATGATCTCGCGGCTGACGCCGCAGCAGGCGCTGAGTTCCTGGCGATGAGAGACGATGTCTCGAAAGATCGGATCGGCCTGTTCGGCATTAGCCAGGGCGGCTGGGTTGCTCCGCTGGCGGCAACGCTCACGGACTCTGTCTCGTTTATGGCGCTAAAATCTGCATCGGTGACGACCATTGGCGAGGACCGATTATTCGAGCGCTCGGCCCGACTCGCTGCGGAGGGCTTCTCGCCCGACGAGGTCGCTGAGTCTCGGGAAATGCAGGCGACTTACCAAGAGTTCATTCGAACCGGGCAGGGATTCGAGCAGTTTGAACACGCGTGGCATGAAAATGCTGACAAACGCTGGTTCTCGCGAGTTTATCGAACCGATGCCTTTTTGAATCCCGAACATCGTTATCACCAATGGTATGCGACGGTGCAGGAGTTTGATCCGGTTCCATTGCTCAGTGATCTATCTATACCGGTCCTGTGGCTGTTCGGCGATGCGGAACACGATCAGTTAACGCCCGTTGCTGTGAGCGTCGACAGAGTCGAGGGCCTTCAACAGCAAGGCAAGGATTACACGGTTCATGTGTTTCCGGGCACTGATCACGGCATTATGCCAATCGACGACCCCAACGCCTTCCCGCCTTACGCCGAGCCGTTAATGCAGTGGCTCAATTCTGTCGTTGCGTACGGCCAGTCGCCCTAGGATTCGCCTGCTGGAGTCCGAGTACGAACAGCAGGGCCTCAGGCCTTGCAGCGATAGGGCATTGCCAGTGGCTCGCGCGCCTCTATGCCCTGGGCTTTGAGAAACTCGACCAGGTTCGGATATAGCGAGGCATCGAAATAGTAATAGGACACGAAGTCCATCAAGCGATCGAAATCCCTGCTCTCGTCGAGTGGTGCGAGCATGGCATCGGCTTCATCATCCAGCCCCATGATCTTGTGGCTGATCCACGACATCGAGAAGTCATCGCCGAACTCGGCCTGGAATTTTTCGAACGTCCGCTGCGCCTCGGCAAGATTGCCCTCGGCACAGGCCTGGCGCAATGGGACGATTGCCTTCGTATCGTCGGGCATGTCGCTGGCTTGTATGGCTGGAATCAGCGTTACGGCACCGTCAATGTCGCCTGCATACAATAGCGTTCGATGCGCCTGGTATTGAAGAAATGGACGATCGGGCATTCTTCTGAGTGCATCCTGCGTAAAGCGTCGGGCAAACTGCTTGTCGCCGGTCAGCATCGAGTGGGTTATGGAGTTGTTATTGACGATAAGATCGTAGCCATCCCTTCGCTCGAATTCTTCGATCGCAGCGCGCAATTCCTCGGGCGCTCCAAGATCGCCAAGCAACAGGAGGTGGTAATTCTGCGCGGCCTGGTCGTTTGGCCGTTGACTGAGATAGTCGGTATTCAGGCGTAATGCCTCGGAGACCTGGCGTTTCTGCATGGCTCGCAGGACGCGCGCACGGGTCTGGTTGACCGGGTCGCGCTCGAAGCGAATCGCCTTGTCAATCGCGTCGTCAAATTCCTGCTGCATTTCTTCGCGCGGTAAATCGACGATGCCCGTGATGATGTTGACCGTCCCCAGCTGGATAGACCAGAACGCTGCCAGTTTCCAGTAGGCGGACGAGTATTCCGGATCGAGCTCGACGGCTCGGTTGTAGGCGTCCCGGGCCCTGAGGAACGAGTAGGTATCGCCGGTCGATATTGTGCTGGAGTCGATCGCCAGGCCTTCGAGATAGGCGTTGTAGGCCGGCACCGAACTCGTGCCGGAGGAGACCATTCTCGCCAGCTCCTCGGGGTCCATCGCTGTTTCCAAAGCCGTCGCAATTTCGATCGCAATGTCTTCCTGGATCGCGATGACATCTTCGGGATTGCGGTCATAAGTTTGTGACCAGAGATGAAAACCGTCGCTCGCACGAATTAGCTGTGCGGTGACCCGTAGCTGATCACCACCAGAGCGCACCGAGCCTTCGAGGATGTGTGCGACACCCAGTGCTTTTGCAATCGTCGGGATGTCTTCGTTCGAACCCTTGAACTTGAAGGATGACGTGCGTGCGGCAACGAGCAGGTCCGGTGTGCGCGCCAGCGCATTCAGGATCTCCTCGGTCAGGCCGTCGGAAAACCACTCCTGCTCCTGATCCGAGGACATGTTGACGAAGGGCAACACGGCGATCGACCGTTGCTTGGGGCCGGCGTCGACTTCGGGATTAAGGTCGACTTCCTGTGTTGCCAGAGCCTCGACGCCACTGGTATCGATCGGTTGGACGCCGGCTTGCCGTTCCCACAGGAAGTAGCCTACAGCGACAACCAGCAGGCCAATGATGACGCGGTCGAGCTTGCGACCCGTCACACCGGTTATCGACTGCGATCGATCGACGTCCTTTTCCCTCTTGATACCCTCGGGCGTCATTTCATAGGCCCAGGCGAAGAGGACGGCAATTGGCAGGCCCAGCAACAAGGCGGCGACAAATGTCTTTAACACCCATTCGGGAGCGCCGAAATTCTCAAACGCGAACTCGGCTACCTGTGCCAACACCCAGCCGATCACGAGGTAGGCTATACCTACGCGCACAACGTTCCGTCGATTCAGCTCGGCAAAGAATGACATTCAATGACCCCCCAGAAGAGCCGTGAGTATAACGTAAAGAATCAGGCGAGCCGGACTGGCCAACATCGAACGCTGGATGCCGGAGTCGCGGGATATCGTTCCGTATCTGGAGAGGACGGTCGCTTCGGAGTAACCCTGGAGTTCGGCGAGCGCCTCAATCTCTACCAACTCCTCACACGCCGATCCCACAAATCTCACAAGAGCGTCACGCTCCCCCTTGGTGCCGTATTTGGCTAGGTGTAGTCTAGTTGCATGACAACAATGACCACAGCCATCCTGGTCCTCCGGATACTGGCTACATCCCAGGTAATCCTGTCGGCGGCTGCGCTGGCAATTTCTGCAAATCCTTATCGAACTCGCTTGCTCGGCATTGTCCTTCTGCTGGGCGTCGTTTCTTACCTGGTTTCATCACCTGTTTTCGCCTACATCAATCTGGAAGTGGGGCCATGGTTTACCTTGCCGGCCGACGTTGTTCCGCCTTTGTTGTTCTTCTTCACCTGGGACCTGTTCGAGGATGACCGAAAGCCGCCATTATTCGCTTGGTCGATTGCGGCACTCTACGTTGTCGTGATGCTGTGGCTTACGCTCGAGCGGGGTGCAATGAACGCGGCTGTAAATTTCTACCTGCTTGTCCCCGTTCAGCTGATAAAACTGGGATTTGCGATCGGTGCCATCTTCATTGTCTGGCGGGGACGAGAAAATGACGTTGTCGAGAGCCGCTTGAAGCTGCGGCGCGTGTTTGCCGCCAGTATCGGCGTCATCGTTACGGCCGTCGTGGCAACCGAGCTGGTTACGGGATGGAATGTTCCGAATTTGGTCGAGTTGTTCGGAATGGCAGCGATCTTCGTTGCAACGCTGATGATCAACCTGGCTTTCCTGCGACTCAACCCCTCGTTCGTCCTGCGGGATTCACGCGTTTTGGCGCCGGTCTTGCCGGAAGATACCTCGCTGGTTGAAGCGCTCAGTAGACTCATGAATGAAGATCTCGCCTACACGAACCATGATCTGCGTATCGCCGACCTGGCAGCAAGCCTGAGAGTGCCGGAGTATCAACTGCGCCGGACGATTAACCGGAACCTCGGTCACCAGAACTTCAATCAGTTCGTGAACGGTTATCGTGTTGAGGCAGCGGCGCGGCGGCTCATCGATGAGCCTCGAGTCCCCGTACTTACGATAGCGCTGGACGTCGGTTTTCGATCGATCTCGTCATTCAATACCGCGTTTCGGGCCCATTACAAGAAGACGCCGACAG
>Ga0316187_10004243_pt1 | contig 12404 bp, 7 predicted proteins | sample CroRivburrow1_MG_FD_204927 | JGI IMG/M metagenome (GOLD analysis project Ga0316187, IMG submission 204927) | Coastal sediment microbial communities from Maine, United States - Cross River worm burrow 1 | ecosystem: Environmental > Aquatic > Marine > Coastal > Sediment | place: USA: Maine...
AATTAATAAAAATCAATGAAATAACGATTAACTCCCATTTCGCCTGTTCGATTGCTAAAGTTGCGAATTAGAAATTGTGAGTAATTCGTAGAAAATCTGTGATTTTAAATGTTTTTTAACAATTATCTGCGATAATAATGCAAGACAGCGTGTAACTACCTGAAATCAAACTAGATTTTTGTGTCTAAAAAGTAGAGTATTTCCGCAACCTTATGGAGGCACTCTACTCATGATGACACCTGTCATAAAAAATGTTCAAACTCAGGCCGTCGGATTTGCACCCATCCTGCGTTACTACTTTGATCGCTGCGCCATAGCCAATATTATCGATGATCATGTTGAGTTAGACCCAAGGCGAAAAATTCTCACCCATGGTCAGGCGTCTGTGGCCATGATTACGGCGATACTATTTCAAGTCATGCAATTGTACCGGATCTGTAAATTTGCCTCCGAAAAAAACGTCCTCAAGGTATTGCTGCCCCAGATCGCGGCTGACCAATACTTTGACGATCGTCTGGCAGACACATTGGATGCCCTATTTGGCTATGGCATTGGCGATCTGGACATGTTGATCACCGGTAATATGATCGATGTGTTTCAGATCCAAAGCCAGGCATGCCACAACGACACCACTTCGGTGTCCATGTATGGAGATGCCGATAACAACAAAACCGAGCAAAGTATTCAGGTCACTTTTGGCCACAGTAAAAAACACCGTAGGGATCTCAAGCAATTCGTCTGGTCGATGTCGGTCAGTTCCGACCACGCGTTTCCATTGTTCCAAAAGGCCTACAGCGGCAATACGGCCGATGTAACCACCTATGTTGAACAATGGCAACGGCTCATTGACCTGCTCGGGCGCCGGGATTTTTTGTACGTGGCTGACTCAAAGTTGATCTGCCATCAGAGCATGGCTCACATCCACGATAACGACGGTTTTTTCGTGGCGCCAGCACCTATGTATGAATCCTACAAAAAAGTGTTCGAAAATGCTCTGGACAGCCACGATCGCCAATGGCTCATCGCCTACAAAAAGCGATTTAACCGTGGTTTTGAAGTGCCCATGGACTTCAAATATGAAGACAAAGACTACCGGCTACGGATGATCATTTTGTTTGACCACGGCCTTTTTGCCCGTAAACAAAAAACCATACAGACCCGTATCCATAGAACCCAAACGGCATTTGAACATATAGCCGGCAAACTTAACCGTTACAAACTCAAAAGCTATGATGCCATCGACAAGGCCTGTTCGGCTATCTTGAAAAAGAATCATACAAAACACTTTTTTACTTACCGCATCATCAACGAGCCGATCACTACTTATAAAAACAAGCATCGTGGCCGGCCTTCAACAAAGGTTAAACCTGAGCAGATAACTGTTGTTCAGGATCATTTTAAAATAGAGTTGATCTTGGACCAAAACGCCCTGGAGCAGGCCCTTTCACGTTGCGGCTATTATCCGTTGCTCACCAACCAAAGCCCAGAGCAGTTGAGTATTGAAGACGCCATGCTCGCTCACAAAAAACAATACAAAAGTGAACATACCTTTCGTCGCGCCAAGGGCCCCTTAAGCATCGAGCCTGTATATTTGCACACTCCCGAGCGCATCGAAGCCTTGCTTCTGCTGTTTAAAATTGCCTTACAGATGGTAGTTCTCATCGAAAGAACCGCCCGAAAAAATATCCGTCAACGTGATTACGGCTTAGACAACTTCATGCCCAATCGGGTCGATGTTCGAAACCCGCGAAGTGAATACATGCTCAAGGAGTTCGAGGACATCGTCAAGGGTGAATTGCCGTTGCCCGACGGCGATACCTACGGATTTGTATCCGAACTCAACACCTTGCAACAGGACATCCTGGCTGTGCTTGAAGTGCCGTTAAATTACTATGAATACCAATATCTTTTTGATTCAAGTTAATTGGTAGTTCTCTAACGCTGACCAGTTCAATGTGCATGACAAAAATATAAAAATACACTTTTTCAAAGAGCGAAATCCAAGATATAAGGGCCTCCCGAAAAGTTTTTTCGATTGAGGTCAGGAACCCTGAATTTAAGGACTCTTTCTAATGATATCACGAATACTCATCAAAATCGGCGGTCGGGCGTTTGAAGGTGAACAAGGCTTTAAGGACCTGGCAGCGGCTATCAAATCTATCCGGGAAACAGAATTTGTCATCGTCCACGGTGGTGGTGCTGAAATTTCTCAAGCGCTCAAAGACGCCGACCGCAAGACCCATTTCATTGATGGCATCCGGGTGACCGGCGCTGATGATATCAAAATTGTCGAATCTGTTCTCTCTAAAACGATCAATCAACGAATTGTTTCAAGGTTAGAAAAAAACGGGGTGCCCTGCAGCCCCTTGTCCGGAAGAAACCGACAGCTGTTTATCGTAGATCCTCTGACCCGCCGGGGACAGGATTTAGGCTACGTCGGTAAAATTAAACAGGTAAACGCCGGTGTCGTTCTGGATACTTTAAAATTAGGACAGGTACCGGTCGTCTCGCCCATATCCGCCAATGAAGAAGGTCAAAGCTACAATGTCAATGCCGACAGCGCGGCAGCAGCGCTCGCCGTTGCTATCCGATGCACCGACCTGGTTTTCGTCACTGACGTCCCCGGTGTTCTGGTCGATGATGAAATCCGGCCGTCCCTGTCCGTCCAAAAATCGCAGGCCCTAATAGCCGACGGCACCATTAAAGGCGGCATGGTGGCGAAAATGGAATCAGCCTTTGAAGCCCTGCAGCAAAAAGTGCCCCGAGTTCATATCATCCAGTGGCACGGCCCCCAAACACTTCATAACATCATCGAAGGCAAGCCTGAAACCGGAACAACAATCACCCCTTGACCTTAATGGAATGACGAATGAAGATTGACGAGTGACGAATGATGGAATCGCTTCGCTCCGTCATTTTCCATACCCGGTAAAAGCATAATTAAGTTTCCGATGCAACTCAAGCAGACCAATAAACAAATAAACCTAATAAGCACCATCGTTCTGCATCGAGTAACCAGGATCAAGCATCGAGTAACCTGTAACCCGCACCCCTTTTGATCTCCCTGCACCTTCCATTGAGCGACATCTTGCTCTATGCGCCATGCCCTTTGCTCTATGCCCTAATTGCCTGCAAATCGCACCCCGCAACCCGTATCCCGTTGTTCTACCTTCCTTCGTTTATCTTTTCCGTCGGTCAAATAATTGACGAAAAAAAACCGTCACGCCAATTCGATGACCATTTCTCAATTTAACCCAAAGAAATAAAAGGAATTAATCAGAAGTATGGCCCGAATAGTCAAGGCCTGGCAAGCGTATCTGTCCGAAAGAGCGAAATGGCACAAATATTGCTGGTACTAATCAATTATTCTGGCAAGCAAATATGTCAACAAACAAAATTCGGGGCAAGCGCCGGGATATGTCTACAACACAAAGCCGGGTAAGGTAAACTCAGCAGAAATCGTAGGATTACTTCTCTGAAAACCGTAATGTTTCAGGATCAAAATTAAGCATACAGAAGTATAGTAACTACTAACTATACTACTATAGGTAATAGGTATCCGCCTACCCTCTCACCAGTACAGATAATTCCCAACATAGGCTTTCTGAATTTTTGGTTGCCACTAACACATCAAAAATTCTACTTCCTGCCTTTTTGTTTGTTAGCTTTTCCATAATTCAATCACATCATAATCCCGCATAAAACCTTACCATCATTGCGTTTGTGTTTCCCAAAACACTAGTCCGCCATTACTCACATCGTACTGCTTTTTACCGGTCAAATTTTTGACGAAAAGCGGCCGTCACGCCAAATCGATGACTATTCTTCAATTTAATAATGAAAGTATAAAGAACATAAGTAAAAGAAACTCCCGCGGAGTATAGGCCTGCGCGTATCTTCTTTTTTACAAAAGTGCCATGGCATACATGTTGCTCATACTAGTCAATCATTTCGATAAATAACTTATTTAGAGAAATTAAAAGGAGGGCTAGAATATGTTAGCAACACAAAGTGAGGCAATTCAACGTCAACAAACCTGGGAGTATTACCGCGACAACCTGGAAGTTTCAAACATAACTCAAAAGAAAGAATTCGCGGACTTTTCTTATGAGCCTATTGCAAGGGAATTTCGCTGGGCTGAACAGGTATATCAGGCTGGTGACACCGTGGCGCTCGTCGCGGTTTACAAAAACTTACCGCATCACCTGCAATACAATGTAGATCAGTTACTTCTGGAGGAGTATCGCAAAAAACTCTTTCGGGTTCCTCTGTTTGAAGCTTCATTGCTTCTATTGTCAAGCGGATGCTTGCAGGGTTTTGACTCTTTGCGCGAACGATCAAAACGAATCTTTTCCGATAGCTGTGCCGATCTCCAGCAACAAAAGGCATTGGATTTTATTTCATCCAGAAACCCGGAGGATATCGTCGTTTTGGTGATGCGATCCGGCCAATTGATCGGAACGATGACATTATTTCCTTTCAGCAGAAAACAGGATATCCCGAGTTTGTCCTATCTCAGGATGGAGCCGTCTTTTGACAAATTGCCCGAGGTACCCGCCGTGGAAGTGGGAAGGTTGGCTAAAGCGACATCCCATGGTAATCACGACAGCCGTCAAGGCAATAATTTGATGAACACCATGGCAATGGCTGCCGCCTTTATCGTCACGAAAAATTTTATTCTGCAACATGGCTTGATTCCCGCTGCCGACTCATACATGTGTGGCGACACTTACGGATCCTTTATCTCGAGTTTGAAACGCTTTTTCCCAATGAGAACAGTTAAATCTCGAATTAATCCGGATATGCTTAAAGATGACAGCAGGGTTCATGCTACGGGAATGTATTTTCTCCAACGTCATGTCCTGGGGTCTTTCGGCAGCGCCGAAGATCTGATGTCAGTCATTGAAACCATTGAAAAGTCAAACCCTGACATCGCCCATCGGATTAAACAACTTTTGGAGTCGGATCTAAAGACCAATGGGGTTCAAGCAATTCGAAAATTTAACCCTGAAAAATTCAGGGTGCAGTTCTTTTATTTTCCCTGCTATCATCCAAAGACTGTCGAGGGCTTCAAAAGGCTTGAGCAAGTGGTTCAACGAATGACAACTGTAGACAGGAGTGTGCGGCGTTTAGAAAATTATGTATAATGAAATCTCGGCGGGTACTTTCGGGAATATCAATCGCGCTCTTTTGCTTCCATCAAAACGTCGTGTAGAACCCAGCTGAGTTTTTCAATGCTGTAGGGTTTGGTGGCAACCCCGCGAAATCCATACTTCTCAAAATCAGACATGATCGGATCATTGGAATATCCGCTGGATACGATCGCGGCTACCTTCGGATCAATTTTCAAAAGCTGTTGGATCGTCTCCTTCCCCCCCATACCACCGGGAATGGTTAGGTCCATGATGACCGCATCAAATGGTTGTCCGGTTCGCGTGGCATCCTGATAAAGCGCAATCGTTTCAGCACCATCCGAGGCGCAGCCGACGTCATATCCCAATTCTATCAATATCTTTTCGGTGACGTTTCGAATAGACTCATCATCATCCATCACGAGAATTTTTCCTTCACCTTTTATGAGTCGGTCTTCTCGGTCTCCTTTTTCAACTAACTTTTCATGACTTGCCGGCATATAAATACGAAAGGTGGTCCCCTCACCCATTTCAGAGTCCACCGCAATATAGCCGTCGTGTGCATGAATGGTGGTGTATGACATCGATAAACCGAGACCGCTACCCTGGTGCTTGGTAGTAAAATAGGGATCAAAAATTTTGGCTAAATGTTCCTGTGGGATACCAAGACCTTCGTCTTGAATTGAAATTTCGACATATTTTCCAGCTTCCAGGGGCAAACCGGATCGTGCCTCCAGGGCAGCGTTACACGCATGCAACCGGATGGTACCTCCTTGAGGCATGGCCTGTACTGCGTTGATGGCAAGATTATGAATCACTTGACTAAACTGCCCAATGTCGACGTTTACCGGCCAAAGATCTTCAACGATATTGAATTCGCATCTCGCATTTGATCCCCTCAGGGCAAAAACAGTTGAGTCCCTCAGCACCTCCGATATGGAAGCAGTTTTTTTAACCGGTGCCCCTCCTTTGGAAAAGACCAGCAGCTGCCGGGTTAGCGCACTGGCTCTTGATGTGACCCGCAGGGCCTCATCGAGTGCTTCTATAATATCTTCTCCTTGATCGGCTTCGAGCTTTGCCAGGGAAATATTCCCCATGATCCCGGATAAAAAATTGTTAAAGTCATGAGCGATCCCCCCGGCCAGAACACCTAAAGATTCTAATTTCTGGGCCTTGAGAAGCTCCTGTTCCAGTCTCTTTTTCTCGGTGATGTCATGGAATACTGTGGTTACGCTGACTGGTTTACCATTCTCATATCCAATTCTTGAATTAATTAATCCGTTAATCTTGCGGCCATCTTTAGCAATGATCTCCGTTTCAGCTATGTTAGGAACGGATTCACCTCTCATGATTTTGTCATATCTTTCGAGTTGTTTGTTAAGACTTTGTTCGGTGAGGACATCCCATGCCTTCAACTCGAAGAATTCTTCCTTGGTGTAGCCGCTGTACTCACACGCAACAGCATTCAAGCTGATAAATTTTCCGGTTGCCAAGTCAATCTCATAAATTGCAGCGGGAGCGTATTCGAAAAGTTGCCTGTATTTTGCCTCGCTCTCACGCAAAGCCTCCTCCATGGTTTTGCGGCGGTCGGCTTCGGCTTTTTCCAATTCCTCGATTCTCCGCTTCGACACAGCTATTTCCGCGAGGAGTTCTTCTTTGGTTTTATCTGTATCTTTCATACATGGGTCTCGTTAGATCAGCGCGTAAAGTAAAATATAACAATCTTGCTAAAAGTCAAAGCAGACCATAAATCGCATTTAATGAATCCACAATGAAATCCGGCTATTTATCGCCGGGCAATTCGCTTTCTTTAAACTCAATTTTAGCATTAAAAATCTTCAGAGACAAGATAATTGCCGATGGCGGGAAAAACCTGTATTTGACATTTCACTCATCCCTCTCTATCATACAGACTGAACGCACCAGGGATACCTTAATATGGATAATCTGGAAAACACCATCATTGGCCTGTTAAGCGAGCTTGTTCGAATCAATTCCGTTAATTTGACGCTCTCCCACGGTCCGGGAGAAAACGAACTATCAAAATTTATTCGGCATCGCCTCGATGCGTTGAAGCTCCGCTCGCAAATTCAGGCCATCGCACCTGACCGCAACAATGTAATTGCCGTAGTATCAGGCACCAATCCCAAAAAATCCCTGCTATTGAACGGCCATCTTGATACTGTGGGGGTCGAAGGCATGGATGATCCGTTCAGATTGAAACAGGAGGGTGACAGGATTTACGGCCGCGGAGCCTATGATATGAAGGGTAGCCTTGCCGTCATGCTGCTGCTCGCCGAGTATTTCACCCGCCATCCACCGCCCCTCGATATACTTTTGACCTTCGTCGCCGACGAAGAGGATAAAAGTCTCGGCATGGACTATTTGGTCGAAAAATGGCTTTGCGATATATCTCCACCACCCCTTGGGGCTATTTTTCTGGAGCCAACAGAGGAGAATATCGGCGTTTGCCACAAAGGTTTTAACTGGTATGGGTTGGAAGTTACCGGCAGGGCTTCCCATGGAAGTCGACCGGAGGAAGGCATCGATGCCATTTTGCCGTTACGGGCTGCCTTGAATGAACTGAACAAGGTCCAGGCCGAGCTATTAAATCGAGCACCGGACCCGTTACTGGGCCATGCGACTCTTCACAGCAGTATTATTGCCGGTGGCACCGAATTAAGTGTCATTGCCGGCCATTCGCACCTCCAATGGGAGCGACGCACGCTTCCGGGGGAATCCCGACAGGATCTTGAACTGGAGCTGGAACGAACGGTTCGAGCCGTTGAAAATCATCCCGGAAAGCATGAAGTAAAAGGCCGCAAACTGTTTCAGAGACCGCCATACAGGGTGCCGGATGATGCCGAAATATTATCCCGTTTGCAAAAAGCGTCTCCACAATCCTCGCTGGCAGGCCTTTCTTTCTGGACGGATGCCGCCTTAGCCGGGAAGGCAGGCATCCCTTCCGTTCTTTTCGGTCCCATCGGCCATGGCGCCCATGCGGTCGACGAATGGGTCAGCCTCAATAGCCTGTTAAAAGTTTATGAGACGTTAAAACGACTGATATTGGATTTTTAAACCAAATGTTCGGATCTCACACAAGAATCTATTTTCGGGCTTGACAGTTGATTTTTTTTTTGTCATATTGCCGCGAACAGTTTCAGAAAGAATAAAATCATGATGCCAAAAATCTTGACAAACATCCGTATCCGTCCCCGTCGCCGCTACCGGCGACGAAACCCAGGGGGGTTTTTGTGTTTGACATGATATTATTGACATCTCAATGGAAAGCATAAAAACCCCGGCAAACGCCGGGTTTTTTATTTTGGTGAAAGGAGTAAAAAGATGGCAAAGGATAAGGTGCGAAAGGTCGTGCTGGCCTATAGCGGCGGGCTGGATACCTCCGTTATCGTCCCGTGGCTTAAAAATAATTTCGACAATTGCGAAGTCATTTGTTTCACGGCCGATGTCGGACAGCAGGAAGAATTGAATGGGCTGGAGGAAAAGGCCATTGCTTCCGGCGCCGCTAAACTGATTGTAAGCGACTTGCGCGAAGAATTTTTAAGAGATTACGTATTTCCGACCATGCAGGCAGGCGCCGTATACGAGCGCGAATACCTCCTGGGCACATCCGTTGCCCGTCCCCTGATGGCCAAAAAAATGGTTGAAATCGCGGAAGCCGAAGGGGCCGATGCCATTGCCCATGGCTGCACCGGCAAGGGCAATGATCAGGTTCGCTTTGAGCTAACAGTGATGGCGCTCAATCCCAAGCTCAAGGTTATTGCACCCTGGCGCGAGTGGGAAATCCGCAGCCGGGAGGATGCCATTAAATATGCCGCAAAATACAACATTCCTCTGGCGCAAACCGAAAAGGATATTTACAGCCGCGACCGCAACATCATGCACCTTTCCCACGAGGGAGGATTGCTGGAAAATCCCTGGAATGAACCGGAGTCTGCCATGTTCCAACTGACGGTCAGTCCCGAAGAGGCACCGGATGAACCCGAGTATATCGAAATCGGCTTTGAAAAAGGCAATCCGATAAGCTTAAACGGCGAAACCCTGTCCGTCGTGGATCTATTTACGCGCTTAAACAAAACAGCAGGCGCCCATGCAATCGGTCGTGTCGATATTGTCGAAAATCGGCTGGTGGGCATGAAAAGCCGGGGGGTATATGAAACCCCCGCCGGCACGGTTATCTTCCGTGCCCATCAAGCGCTGGAGAGTATGTGCCTTGATAAGTACACTATGCACTATAAAGATTTCGTTGCCGTCAAATATGCGGAGCTGGTCTATAACGGCATGTGGTTCATGCAACTGCGGGAAGCCCTGGATGCTTTCGTAAAGGTAACCCAGCAAAAGGTTTCCGGTACCGTGCGTCTGAAACTGTATAAAGGCAATACCATTGTTGCCGGCCGTAAAAGTCCTTACAGCCTTTATCGTGAGGACTATGCCTCTTTCGGAGAAGAAGATGTATACAATCAACAGGACGCCCAGGGGTTCATCCAGCTGTTCGGACTGCCCTTGAAGGTCGAATCTCTTCTGGCCATTGACGGCGGTGGTGAAAGCCGTTATCGCAGTCCCGATTACAGCAAGTTTAAACGTGATTGATTCGGGTTGCGGGGTGCGGGTTGCGAGTTGCGAGTTGCGGGTTGCGAGTTGCGGATTACGGGTTGGGAGTTGCTGGTTGCGGGGAAAAGATATAGATGAATTCCAGATATCTATCCTCTGATTTAGCCACCAACAACAAACGACAGGCAACAAACTATACACCATTTAGCACTAAACCAAGGACCGGGGAAAAATAACCCATGACCAATGATGAAGGAATCACAGATAACAAAGTGTGGGGCGGCCGTTTCAGGAAAAAAACGGATAAGATCGTTGACAGCTTTAATGCCTCCATCAGCTACGACCGCCGCCTCTATTCACAGGATATTGCAGGTAGCCGGGCCCATTGCCGCATGATGGCCAAACAGAAGATTATTTCGGGAGAAGAGGCCTCCCAAATTCTTGCAGCCCTTTCTGAGATCGAAAACGAGATGGACCGGGGTGAGTTCTCTTTTTATGAAGCCCAGGAAGACATTCACAGCGCTGTTGAAAAAGCGCTGATTGAAAAAATAGGAATTCTTGGAGAGAAACTTCACACCGGGCGTAGTCGCAATGATCAGGTCTCTTTAGACCTGCGTTTGTATGTCAGAGAGGCCATCGAGAAGATCAATTTGCTGATCCGGGAGATGCAGAGGGTCTTAACAGGCCTTGCTGAAAAAAACATTGATTTGGTTTTCCCTGGCTACACCCACCTGCAGCGTGCTCAGCCCGTCCTGCTCTCCCATCACCTGCTGGCATACGTTGAGATGTTGAAAAGAGATCGGCAACGGCTACAGGAGAATTTGATCCGGGTGAACGTTCTACCCCTTGGCAGTGCGGCCCTGGCCGGCGCCACCTTTGAACTTGACCGAAATATGGTAGCCAAAGAGCTGGGATTTAGGGCTATTTCGGATAACAGTATGGATGCCGTCAGCGATCGAGATTTCGTGTTGGACTTCCTTTTCGCCGCTTCTACCCTGATGATGCATTTGTCGCGATTAAGCGAAGAAATTGTGATTTGGTCCACCCAGGAGTTCGGTTTTATAAAGCTGCCGGATCAACTTTGCACCGGCAGCAGTATTATGCCCCAAAAGAAAAATCCGGATCTGCCGGAACTCATTCGGGGAAAGACGGGCCGGGTCTATGGACATCTAATGGCCTTTTTAACGACCATGAAAGGCCTCCCATTAACCTATAACAAAGACATGCAGGAGGACAAAGAGTCCCTTTTTGATGCCGTTGATACGGTCGAGCAGTGTCTAATGGTGATGACGCGTCTTTTGGAAGAACTTTCTTTTAATAAAAAGGTGATGAAAAAAGCAATTGATAAAGGCTATTTGGTCGCCACGGATTTGGCCGATTACCTTGTGGGACGGGGGCTGACCTTTCGGAAGGCCCACCAAATCGTCGGGGAAATGGTCCTTTATGCCATGGGTCAAAAAAAGGAATTTAATCAGCTCACCCTCGATGAGATGAACAGGTTTTCGAAAGAAATAGATAATGATGTCTATGCCTGGCTTGATCCGGCGCAGTGTGTAGAGAGAAGAAATCTACCCGGCGGCACGGCAACTGAACAGGTGAAAAAAAGCATTAAAAAAGCCAAAAGGGAAATTGGGTGAAGGATGAAAGCGCGCTTAATATTAACAGACGGATCATATTTTGAGGGACTTTCGTTAGGTGCCATGGGCACCGGTATCGGCGAGGTGGTTTTTAATACCGCCATGATGGGTTATCAGGAGATTCTAACCGATCCGTCCTATCATTTCCAGCTGGTAACCATGACCTATCCGCAAATCGGCAACTATGGCGTCAACCCCAGCGATTTTGAATCCAGACGCATCTACGCGGCCGGCTTAATCATCCGGGAATACAGCCCGGTGGTGAGTCACTGGCAGGCCAGCAAGTCGCTGGATGAATATTTGAAATATTATAGCGTGGTGGGCATTAGCGACATCGATACCCGACAACTAACCCGTCACCTGCGAGACCATGGGGCCCAGATGGGAATGATCACCACCTCCGATGAGCCGTTTGAAGTGTTGCTGGAACGCCTTAAAAGCAGCAAGCAGCTCGTTGGACGGGACATTGCCGCAGAAGTCACCACCGCTGAAAATTATGATTGGCCCATGGACAAGGCCGACAAACTTCAGCACCAACCCGGTTTCAGGGTGGCTGTCTACGATTTTGGCGTGAAATTTTCGATCTTAAGGGCCCTCTACCAGCACGGTTGTCAGCTGCGGATATTTCCGGCTCACACCCCCGCTGATGAGGTCATGGAATGGAATCCGGACGGTATTTTTCTGTCCAACGGTCCCGGCGACCCCGAGCCGGTGGCGTATGCCGTCGAAGCCGTGCGGGTTCTTCTCGGGAAAAAGCCCATCTTCGGCATCTGTCTGGGGCATCAAATTTTAGGCCTGGCCTTGGGCGCTAAAACCACCAAATTAAAATTCGGCCATCACGGTGCCAATCACCCGGTTAAATATCTGCCCACCACAGCCGTTGAAATCACGTCGCAGAATCACGGATTCATCGTTGACGAGGACAGTCTACCCGGGGACGACGTCGAGGTTACCCATATCAATTTAAACGACGGAACCCTTGAGGGCTTCCGGCACAAAACGTTACCGGCATTCTCGGTTCAGTATCATCCCGAATCCGCACCCGGTCCCCGGGATAGCCGCT
>Ga0316187_10004246_pt1 | contig 12403 bp, 16 predicted proteins | sample CroRivburrow1_MG_FD_204927 | JGI IMG/M metagenome (GOLD analysis project Ga0316187, IMG submission 204927) | Coastal sediment microbial communities from Maine, United States - Cross River worm burrow 1 | ecosystem: Environmental > Aquatic > Marine > Coastal > Sediment | place: USA: Maine...
GTCGGGCAACAATGGTTCCGACGACCAAACCGGTCCGGTGGTCCTGGTCGCATCAGCGACGAGAGACGGCTTCCCTCCCATCCCCGATCTCACCCCGCCCACCGGACCAGATCTGCTGACCAGTCACGACTTTGGTGCCTCTTATGCCGCCTACACCGGTGGGTTCATCAATGTGGCCTACGGGCAGATCGCCGGTGGCGTGATCCTGGCCTACGCCGTTGGCCGCTGGGCCACTCCCCGTCGAGTGGTGCTCGGAGCGCTCCTGGTTCCCGCCTTCCTGGTCGTCGGTGGTCTGCTCAGCGAATCAGAGCAGGGGCCGGAGAGTCTGGTCGGTCAGCTGCCGTGGCCAGCCATCACCCTCGTCGCCCGCTACCGGGCCACGCTCGTCGAAGAACAGCGTCGCCATCTGCGGCTGGCCGAACGCCACAACCTGGCCCGCGACCTCCATGACACCGTGGCCCAGCATGTGTCGGCCATCGCCGTGCAGGCCCAGGCCGGGCGTTTCGTCATGGAATCCCGCCCCGAAGCCGCCCGCCAGGCCCTGGAAGCCATCGAAGCAACGGCGGGGACCGCAATCGATGAGATGCGCCGCGTGGTTGGCATCCTTCGCCACGACGACGATGCCTACCCGCTCCGGTCCCCCCGTCGACCTGGCGCTACTCGATGATCCCAACGGTCGACCACCGGTACGGGTGCTCGGGGCCGACCGCCTGTCTGACCTTCTGACAGCGGTGGCCGGAACACTGTTTCGCCTGGCTCAAGAGGGGGTGACGAACGCCCGCCGTCACGCCGTCGACGTCACCGTTTCGTTGACGTTCGACCCCACCACCGCTCATCTCGAAGTGATAAACGACGGCCTTGCCATCCGCAGCGATCGGCAGCATGGATTCGGACTTCTTGGTATGAAGGAGCGGGTCACGGCGTTGGGCGGGACCTTTGAGGCCAGGCCCCGCGAAGGCGGAGGGTGGCTGATGGGCGTTGCCGTTCCCCTCGACCAACAGCTTCGAACCGCCCCGGACCTCGGCCGCACAGCCTCGACCGGCAACGCCCATTCATGAGTATTCGGGTACTGATCGCCGATGATCAGGAGCTGGTTCGTGTCGGCTTCCGCCTCATCCTGGAAGCAACCGACGACATCGAGGTGGTGGCCGAGGCGGGAACGGGAACGAAGCACTGGCCCTGACTCAGCGCTGCCATCGGGATGTCTGTCTGCTGGATGTTCGAATCCCGGGTCTCAACGGCATCGAAGCCACGGCCGCCATCACCGGCGAAGACGAGACGGCCGACGTCAAGGTGGTGATCGTCACCACCTTCGACACCGACGACTACCTCTACGGCGCCCTACAGGCCGGCGCTACCGGGTTTCTGCTGAAGAACGCCGGGCACCACCTGCTCATCGAGGCGGTGCGGGCGGTGGCAGCATGATCTCGCCGGCACTGACCCGACGGTTACTGGAACAAGCCTCACTGAAGGCGCCGATTCCCAAGGGGGAAGCGGAGAAACTCGGACTGACCAAGCGAGAGATCGAAGTGCTGCAGGCCGTGGCCGGAGGACTGACCAACCAGGAGATTGCCCGCAAGCTACACATCTCCCTCGGCACTACGAAGGCTCATCTGTCGACCATCATGACCAAACTCGAAGCCCGAAACCGGGTGGAGCTGGCGCTGTGGGCCTACCAACACGGGCTCCCGCCTGATGGCCGATGAAACCGAACACAGTTGCTCGGTAGAGCTCAGCGAAAGCGGTGGCCTCGAACCGGCAGGCGTCTAGTCACCGGGCGTCTAGTCGGCGAGGGGGTCGGCCTTCTACGCCTTGGACTTCTTCTTGTCCTGATCGGCGACGTCGACGTCGACGTCAGCGTCGGAGTCATCGGAGGTGTCCTCAGCGTCGACCTCCTCAACCGTGGATTCGGCTTCGGCCTCCTCACCGTCGCCGACCTCGGCACCATCGTCCTTCGACGGTTCCAAACCGACCCGCCAGATGTAGCTGGCGGCGAGCGCAATGAAGACGATCATGGCCCAGATGTGCAGTCGGATACCGAACAGCTCATTGACGGGGTCGGTACGGAGTAGTTCGATCAGGATGCGACCGATGCCGTAGCCGATGAGGTACACCGCGAACAACGCTCCCGGCCTCAATACCCGCTTGCGGTCGATCCACAGCAGGGCACCGAGCAGACCAATATTCCAGAGGATCTCGTAGGCGAAGGTCGGGTGGAACAGTTCGAACTCGGCAAAGGCGCTGAGGCGGTGGGCGGCGTCGATCTCCAGACCCCACGGGAGGTCAGTCGGTGTTCCGTAGAGCTCCTGGTTGAACCAGTTACCCCAGCGACCGATGATCTGGCCAAGAGGCAGACCCAGGGCCACGGCGGTGAAAACCGGCGCCAGCGGGATCTCGTCCCGTTTGAGCTTCCACACCCCGACGGCGGCCCCGAGGGCCACCCCGCCCGGAATGCCCAGACCGCCTTCCCACAGGCGGAAGCCGGCGGCAAGGTCGTCGGAGAAGCGGCCCCAGTTGGTGAACACGAAGTAGGCCCGGGCCCCGACGATGGCGGCAGGTAGTACCCACAGCGCCATGTTGGGAATGATCTCGGGGTCGAGCCCGTCCTCGGCAAGGCGTCGGCTCGACAGCCAAACACCGGCCAGTACACCCAACGCGATTAGGAAGCCGTAGGCTCGCAGGTCAATCGGCCCTAGCGAGATGGCACTACTCGAAGGACTCGGGATCGATGCAACAAGCGAAGCCATCATGGCCAATGCTCCTCAGTGGACAACCTGCCAAAAGTGATGGTGTCGGGTCAGGCTACAGATGTAAGGCGTTTATGGGAGAGAACATTCCCCCCGGGTACCCCCCAGTTCATATGCGAGCACTTGCCCGCACGACCCAGCCCCTCCGAGGACTGGCTCATCGCCGCTACCCCGAGCCCGAGGAGCTGATGGCCCGGGCGGTCAAGTCGACCGGTCTGAGTGACTTCGGCCCTGGCCAGGTGGCCGAGCCGTTGGAGGAGCTGCTTCAGCCGCTGAGGGACGATCCGACCCTGACCACGATGGGGCTGATTGCATGGCCGACCATACTCAGCCGACTCCTCACCACCCGGCTGCAAATCGTCCGTCACATCAGCGACAACCCTGAGATCCGCGATGAGAAGCTGGTGCGGCCCATCATCATCACCGGCATGCCCCGCACCGGCACCACCCTGCTCTACAACCTGTTGTCGACGGTGCCTGGATCGCGCCCCCTCAAGGGTTGGGAGAGCCTCGACCCCTTCCCCCATCACCGGCCTGCGATCCGTCAAGCCAAGTACCGGGCCTATGTGCGCTTCGTCAACACCAACATCCCCCAGCTCCGAACGATTCACACCCTCCAGCCAACGGGCCCCGACGAAGGCCTGGAGCTCATGGACCGGACGCTGCACTCGTTCAACTTCATGCTCTACAACTTCTCCTACACCGATTGGTTGTTGGAGCGAACACACCGGGAGATGTGCGAGGCGTGGACGCTGTGGCGCTGGCAGCTGCAGATGTTGCAGTCTCAACGTCCCGGAGGCTTCTGGGTATTGAAGGCCCCGACCTACATGGGCCTGTTCCCCACCATCGACGCTCTGTTGCCAAACGCCCGCTACGTCATGACCCATCGTGATCTGCACAACGCCATCCCGTCGGCCATGTCGCTGGTGACGGTGGTCGGTGCGGCGCTACGCCACCCGGGAGCCCAGGTTCCACTACCGCATTTCGTCGATCGCATGGCCGACATGGCCAACCAGACCCGCAAGCAGATCGAGCAGCGGCCAAACGCCCAGGTGCTCTACCCAGAACTGATCGCCGACCCCGCAGCCACCGTGCGGGCCGTGCTGAAGGCATTCGGGGAGCGGGTACCCCCTGATCTGCAGCAGCGGGTGGACACGCATCTGGCCGACCACCCAAGACACAAACACGGCAAGCACGATTACAGCCTCGAACGGTTCGGGCTGAACACCGATGACCTTGAGCCCTATGCTGCGGATTATGCCCGGGATCTCGGCCTCGACAAGTTCTGACCCCCGCCCGTGATCAAGCGACTACGGGAATCCCAACGTGTGGTCTTCTTCGCCACGCTGTATCGGGCGTCGCCACTACTGACCATCACCTGGTGGGCCCTGCTCCTCGTCAGCGGTACCGCCCCCACCGTGTTCGCCGTTGCCACCGGCTTTGTCATCCGAGCCGTCGACCAGGGCAATGATCTCGCCCCTCCGCTGACCCTGCTGGGTGTGACGTTCGTGTTGATGCAGGTACTGGCGCCGTTGCATTCCGCCGTCGGCATGCTGCTCGGCCGCCAGACTTCCAGCTGGATGAACGACCGGCTGCTGGGTACGACCACGGAGCCGCCGGGCCTGGCCCACCTGGAGAACGCCGATCTGGCCAACGACCTGACGATGGCCCGGGACTTCGATCTCGGCATCACCGGTCCTCCCTTGTTCATCTCCATCGGGTTCATCGCCCAAGGCCTGTCACGACTGGTTTCGGGCATCACCGCCGCCCTGGTGCTGTTCGCCTTCACTTGGTGGGCACCGTTCGCGCTCGGTGGCGCCTGGGCCGCCACCCACCGCCTGCTGCGGGAGAGCGGGGTGTGGAAGGACCGCAACACCGAACCGGTGCGCGACGCCCAACGACACGCCGACTACGCCTACCGCCTCGCCGTCGATGCCCCCGCAGCCAAGGAGGTGCGGCTGTTCGGCCTGGCCGACTGGGTCGTTGAGCGCTTCGTCAGCCGCCGGGAGCAACTGTTCGAGCTGCAATGGCAGGCAACGCGACTACGGGAACAGTCGGTGCTGTCCAGTGTGGTGGTGGTCACCGCGGCCAACGGACTGGTATTCTGGCGCCTGACCGATGCCTTGATCAACAACCGGATCGATCTGGGCTCGGGGGCCATCTTCCTGGTGGCCGCCATCACCACCAGCGCCATCGCCTTCGGTGGCCTGACCTGGGCGCTCGACGCCTCGTCGGCCCCGGCCGCGGCGGTCGAACGGTTGGGCCCGGCCATGACCAAAGCCGGCGCCCTGGTCCAAGGCTCGGAACCGGCGGCGGGGATGCCCGAGGACGGCATTCGCCTCAACGACGTGGCCTTCACCTACCCCACGGGTTCCGCCCCGGTGTTCGAGGGCCTCGACCTGCACATCGAAGCCGGTACCTCGGTGGCCATCGTCGGCCAGAACGGCGCAGGCAAGACCACGCTGGCCAAGCTGTTGTGCCGTTTCTACGATCCAACCAACGGCGCCATCGAGATCGACGGCCACGACCTGCGTGGCCTCGACCTCGAGCAATGGCGCAGCCAGGTCGTGGCCGTGTTCCAGGACTTTGTGCGCTACGAGAAATCACTGCGGTTCAACGTTGCCCCTCGGGGCGCCCCCGACGAGGTGATCCTCGGCGCGCTGGCCGACGCCGGAGCGGGCGACCTGCGTGATCTCGACACCATCCTGGCCAAGGGCTATCCCGGGGGCACCGAACTGTCGGGCGGGCAATGGCAGCGGGTGGCACTGGCCCGGGCCCTGTGCGGGGTTCGCCTGGGGGCAGGTTTGATCCTGCTGGATGAACCAACGGCCCAGCTCGACGTGCGGGGTGAGGCCGAGATCTTCTCCCGGCTCATCGACGCCACCAACCACTGCACTTCCATTTTGATCTCCCATCGTTTCTCCACCGTGCGCCAGGCCGATCGAATCGTGGTGGTGGAAAACGGTCGGGTCATCGAAGACGGCTCCCACGACGAGTTGATCGCCCTCGTCGGTCGTTACCAGACCATGTACGAACTCCAGGCCTCACGGTTTGTGGAGCTCGACGAGAGTGGGGAGCAGCTCAGCTATGACACGCTCGCTTGACGATCTACCGCCGACGCTGCCCGCCCTGTGGTCGACGGTAAAACTGGGCTACCGGGCCGAACCACGCCTGCTGAGCGTCTCGCTGGCGATGACGCTGGCCACGGCCCTGCCCGACGCCCTGCTGGCGCTGTGGCTGAAGCTGCTGGCCGACGGCGTTGTTGACGGCGACCGGGCCAAAATCTACTGGTCGGCGGTTGGTCTGGCCTTCTCGGCTTCGGCCATGTGGTTCATGTCGGTGGTGTTCGAACGGGTGGAGCGGCGCTTCCGTGACAAGGTCTCCATCGCACTGGAGAGCCATGTGGCCCGCCTCCAGGCCTCGGTCGCCACCGTCGAGCACCACGAACGGCCCGAATACCTCGATCGACTGTCGGTACTGAGGGATCAGGTCTTCGCCCTCGACCATCTGTTCCTGTCGCTGTTCTCCATGGTCGGGTGGCTGCTCCGCCTCGCCATCACCCTGGCGCTGCTGGCCACCATCCACCCGTCGTTGATCCTGCTCGGTCTGTTCGCCCTACCAACGGTCTGGGTCGCCACCTGGCGTCCGGCGGTTGAGCGAAGGGTGGAGGAAGAGGTTTCGGCCAACAACCGCCTGGCCCGCCACCTGTTCGTGACCGGCAGTTCGGCCGGTCCGGCCAAGGAGATCCGCCTCAGCGGTCTGCAGAGCGAGCTACGGACCCAACGCAACGACGCCTGGGACCGTTGGTACCGGCCGGTGGCCCGAACCCAGTTCGCCAGCGCCGCCTGGAGCGCCGGAACGTGGGCCATCTTCGGTCTGGCCTACGTGGGAGCGGTGGTGTTCGTCGCCTCCGGTCTCGAAGCTTCGGTCGGCTCGGTACTGCTGGTGCTGGCGGCCGGGGGTCGGCTCTCGGGCTACGTGGCAGCAGCGGTCACCGAACTCGGCTTCCTGCGGGGTATCTGGGTTGATTCATCCCGTCGTCTCGGCTGGCTGGAGGCCTTCGCCGCTTCGATCGACGAGCAGGCCGACGCCGAGGTCCCGGAACGGATCGTCGAGGGCATCGAGTTCGAGCACGTCTCCTTTGCCTACCCCGGCACCGAGACGCTGGTGCTCGACGATGTCTCGCTGTCGTTGCCTGCGGGCCGTGTGGTGGCCGTGGTCGGTGAGAACGGGGCGGGCAAGACCACGTTGGTCAAGCTGCTGGCCAAGATGTACGCCCCGACCTCGGGTCGGATCATGGTCGATGACGTCGATCTGGCCCACATGCCAAGTGAAGGTTGGCGGTCCCGCCTGGCCGGTGCCTTCCAGGACTTCTTCCGCTTCGAACTGCGGGCCCTGACCTCGGTTGGTGTTGGCGACGAGCCCCGCATCGATGATCGCGCCGCCGTCGGTGACGCGGCCGAGCGATCAGGGGCCGACGACGTGATCGACCGCCTGGCCCACGGGCTCGACACCCAACTGGGTCCGAGTTGGGAAGAGGGCGTCGAGGTGTCCTACGGCCAGTGGCAGAAGTTGGCCCTGGCCCGCGGCTTCATGCGTGACGACCCGCTGGTACTGGTGCTCGACGAGCCGACCTCGGCCCTCGACGCCGAAACCGAGCACGCCCTGTTCGAGCGCTACGCCGAAATGGCAGGCAGCAGCGCCGAATCGGGGCGGATCACGATCCTGGTGTCACATCGCTTCTCAACGGTGCGTATGGCCGACCTGATCGTGGTGTTGGACGGCTCTCAGGTCGCCGAACACGGCAGCCACGAGGAACTCTTGGCCGCCAACGGCACCTACCGGGAACTGTACGAGATCCAGGCCGCGTCCTACCGCTGATGGCCTCGTCACCTACGCCGCCGCCCCCAGGCGCCGCCCCGGCGGGTACTCCACTACCGACGCCGACCCCGACCCCACCGCCGTTTGAGCTGGAGCGGGCGCCGGGACGACCGGATCTGGTCGTCGACGACAACGGGGTAACGTTCCTGATCGTGGCCGCCGGGGGCGTGTCGAGCAAGACTCTGCTCCGGCTGAAACTCGAACTCGACACCGGTCGGCAGGTCAGTGTCGTTGCCACCCCGACGGCCGCCGCCTGGCTCGATCATTACCATGTCGGGCCCATCATCGAGGCCATGACCGGTTGGCCGGTTCGGTCTCAGATGCCGTTCCCGACAACGCCCACCTTCGATCCGCCGGGGTCGCGGGTTGTGGTGTCGCCCTGCACACTCAACACGCTCACGAAATGGTGGGCCGCCCACAGCGACAATCTTGCGCTGTCACTGCTGTGCGAAGCCGTCGGCCGAGGGGTTCCGACAGTGGCTGAGGTGTCGTTGTCGTCCGCCTACGCTTCGCTTCCAGCGGTGACCGAGGCCCTGACGGGTCTGAAGGGGCTCGGGGTCGATCTCTACCAGGCCTTTGGGGGCCACGAACACGACCTGCTCCAGCCGTTGCCATCGCGGGTGGCTGCAGGCCTGTCCGCCGCTGCGATCCAAGCCTAGGTTCTCGACTGCGGTCAACCTCGAGACGCCAGACGAAGGTGCCGATCGCCCGCTGTGGGGACTGAGCGCCGACCACTTCGCCGTCTGGCAGCAGGCTCTCCACACCTTGGAATTGGTCGATTGGCGCTCCTCATCGCGTCGCTGGTGGTCCTCGGGTCGTGTGGCGGCGCCGGGAGCAGTAGTGAACGGGACGCAGCTCAAGAAACGACGTTGACGGCGCAGCCCACCTCGTCGCCATCGTCCACCGAGCCAGTTCCGTTGAGCTCGACCTCAACGACGGCCACGGACACCTCGCTCGATGTCGACCCCCTTCGTTCGCCGTGGCCCCCAACAGCCGAGTCGACCGAGTGGGACACCAACGACACCGGCGGTGTCGCGTTCATGGAGTTGGCTGCCGCATCGGATGGTTCGATGGTGGCGCTGTTCGAGGGTGGTTCGATTGAGCGTCGAGCCCGGGCTCTGTTGTCGCCCAATGGGTCCAACTGGCAGGCCGAGACCCTGCCCGACGCCGCCGCCGGCACTCGCCTGCCGTGGGCCGACTGGATCGTGGTCGACGGTCCGACCGTCGAGATCGGCGGGCGCAGCGCCGCCGATGACCACGTGAACGGCACCCAATTCGCCGGGTATGTCCGCTGGACGTTCAGCGACGGAGCGTGGACCGTCACCAAACGTTCCGATCCGGGAGTCGATGACGAAGCCTCGTTCGTGATGGGAAACGACGGCCGGTTGGCCTGGGGCCACGACGGCTCGAAGCGAGCCGCCATCTGGGTTCGAGAGGATGCCGAATGGGTTGAGGCGACCGACGGCGCGGCTGGTTTCGACGTGGAGGGGTGGATCGTTGACGTCGTTCGCATCGGAGACCGGATCGTCGCCATCAGCAACGAGTCTGAAGGGCCGGTGTCATGGAGCAGCCGTGACCTTGTGACCGGGGAACGCCGAAACGTCGGCCCCGACGGCCTCCAGGCTGACGACGCGGTTGTTCGACCCGACGGTCGGATCATTGTCTCGGGCACGGTGCGGGGCCGACCCGCCACCGTCATTGGTGACGGCGATCAGTGGGTGTAACGGGCGCTGAGCCCGACTCGTTGCGAACCGATCGCTTCGGGTCCTACGCCCGCATCCAACGGATGACGCGGTGGGGCGATCTCGTGGTGGCGGTCGACTCCATTGGGCTGCGGCAGGGAACGGCATGGTGCTTCGCCGACGTGTCGACCTGCAACCAATCGCTACCAGCGCTGCTGGTCTCGCCCGATGGTATCGACTGGCGTTCGGTCGCTCTTCCCGACGTCGACCAGCCGGCACCGCACGAGGTCGGTATTCACCTGTTCGAACTGGGCGGACGCCTGGCCGAGTGGCACATGGCGGGCAACCGACCGGTGTTGTCGATCACCGACCATCTCGGGCCGACCGAGGCACTCTTGACCGACGCCGATCCCGGGCTCGACTTCCTGGTCTATGACCCTACTGTCGATCTGATGATTGGCGTCGACTCCGGCCTCGCCGTTTACACCCACTGCGGCATCGACGCTCTCGCCTTGATCGATGGGCGAGTTTGGACGCTCGATACCCAGGTCTTGGCCAACGAGGAACTCGGGACCCTCCCCGGATTTGGCGGCTTTCTCTACGGATTCGCCCGACGGGTGTCCGAGGACCGGGTTGACTACCGGGTCGACGACCGACTGGTCGCCAGCTACACCCCGAGCAAAGACAAGATGATGCCCGGATGCCTCTGACCGTGGTCAATTGGTGTTCGGGATGAGATCGCTCAGGTTCGTCACCTCGTAGGTCGGCCCATCGGTGGCTGGCGGGGGCTTGCCTGCCCGGTTGACCCAGGCCACAGGAATCCCGAGTCGCCGTGCCCCGACGACATCACTCGTCAGCGAGTCGCCGATGTGCAGAACCCGATCGGGCCGGCAGCCGACTGCGTCCAAGGCGGCAAGGAACAGCTCCGGGCGAGGCTTGTAGGAGCGGACGTCTTCGCTCGTGATGACGTGATCGAAGCTGAGATGGTGGAGATCGATTGCGGTCTCGATGTCGCTCCGGTCGATGTTTGACACGATGACCACCGGTAGCCCGACCCGGTCGAGGAACTGGACTGCATCACTGAAGACCGGCGGCCGTTCCCAGTAGTCAAAGAGTGGTTTGCTCAGTTCGTCTGCGTCACCCTTCGCGCCGAAATTATTGATCGTCTGAGCGAGGGCCTCCAGCTCAAGTTGTCGTTGCGGGCGGAAGTTGTCGCCGTGGCTGCGGCCGAACGCGTCGGAGAACACCGTCCACCAGTAGCGACCGATCTCTCTCGGTGCAGCTTGAACCGTGGCCGACCGGCTGATGGTCGCGCAGATCTGGTCGACAGCAACGTCGTCCTCATGGACGACGGTTCCATAGAAGTCCAGCAGCACGGCATCGGGCATTGATCGATGATGGCATGGAAGCACTCGGCTGCGCCTGCAGCGACTGGGCTACCAGACGTCGGCTGCCAGTGCCTCCTCGATCTCCAGGACCGTAGACAAGCGATGTTGCGCCGGGATCGACTGGTGAGCGGCGGGATCTATGAGAAAGGCGCTCATACCGACGCCGATTGGTCCGACGTAGTCAGCTTCGTAGTTGCCACCAACGAACACCGCCTCGTCGGCTTCACAATCGAGAAGGTCGAGCGCCACGGCGTCGTTCGAGGTCTCCCGTGCCGCCTTCTAGGCCCAGTACTCCCGAAGCTACGCCGAGCCGCAAAGTAGGTCACAGCTCACGCAGGGATGAGGTACTCGCGGAGTTCGTCCGACAGGACTCCGTTGGTGTAGAGACCCCATCCGAGGTCGATTCTTCGGCCTGCTGTGGGGTCGAAGAACGTTCCACCGGCCTCTTCGACGATCAGGACTGCGGGTGCTTGGTCCCAGGGTTTGCCGCCATCGTCGATGAACGCATCAAGGCGGCCTTCGGCCATTGCGCCCACGATGCAGAACCGATCATTGGTCCAGGTAGCTTGGTGGCTCAGCGTGCTCCTGGCTTGTGATCCGGCCTGGGCGAATCCTCCGACGTTCGCCTCGGCGAGCGTGGCGCAATCGGACACCTGCAGCCGGGCCGACTGGTTGAGCGGATCGGTTCCGCTGCTCCGGTAGGCGCCCTGGCCTCGTTGCGCCCACCAACGAAGGTCCGCAACCGGGCGAGTGATGACCGCGATCTCAATCTCGCCGTCGACCTCGAGGCTGATGTGGGTGCCCCAGCCTGGCTCACCTCTCAGGAACGGCCCTGTCATATCCAGCGGGTCGATGATCCACCGACGAGCCGATTCTGTGGGGCCGTGATCACCGCTTTCCTCGGTGAGAATCCGATCGTTGGGCCTCCGCTCGAACAAGGTCTCGAGTATCGATCGCTCAACCAAGTGGTCGACCTCGCTGACGAAGGTCCCGTCTCCCTTCGTTTCGTGAGTGACCTTCCGGCGATAGTACGGCAGAGCGAGTCGCCCGGATCTGGTCGCCAACAGGTGAGCGAGTTCGAGATCTTCCTGGAGCATCACGAGGTCGCCGAGGCCCGGGGACGGCCACCGATGCTGGTTCGGTCGAGGTGACCGTAGAGGGTGCCTCGCTTGACGTCGAACATGTCAGCGATCTGTTGGACGGTGTGTTCACCTTCGTCGTAGAGCCGCTGAGCTTGCTGGACTTGGTCTGGGGTGAGTTTGGGTCGACGGCCGCCTTTGCGGCCTCGCGCTCGGGCGGCGGCGAGGCCGTCTCGGGTGTTGGCAGCGATGAGTTCGCGTTGGAACTCGGCGAGCACGGAGAGCATCCCGAACATGGCTCGGCCTTCGGCCGTGCTGGTATCGATGCCTTGTTCGAGGACTAGGAGGCCAACTCCTCGGTCTCGTAGGTCGGCGCCGAGGGTGACCAGGTGGAGCATGGAGCGGCCGAGTCGGTCGAGTCGGGTGACGACAAGGGTGTCTCCTGAGCGGGCGAGCTTGAGAACGAGGTCGAGCTCGGGCCGTAGAGCGTTGGCTCCGCTGGCGGTGTCAACGTGGACGTTCTCGGGTTCGACGCCGGCCCGTTCGAGGGCGTCGATCTGGTGGTCGGGGGTCTGTTCAGCGGTGGAGACTCGGGCGTAGCCGATCAGCATGTGTCGAGACTACAT